>MRWG01000114.1_pt1 | contig 149448 bp, 147 predicted proteins | sample 1013341 | NCBI WGS metagenome assembly MRWG01 (sample SAMN06117577, study PRJNA244670) | biofilm metagenome | biome: Water; feature: Cathode Biofilm; material: Biofilm; isolation source: microbial consortium enriched at the cathode of a solar microbial fuel cell | place: USA: District of Columbia...
TAACCCCCGGGATGGGGTGGAGATAAGTATGGAAATTATGGTGCGGTAAATCGAAGGGAAAAAGCCCCGCGTAAGCGGTTTAGTTCAACGTATATTAGACAGAATTAGTAAGTATTGTGCTAGACAGAATCTACCTAGTCCCCCATATCCAAGTGCTATACAGAAAAACCCGCTCTTCAAGCCCACGTGATAAATAATTATGGGAGAGGTTGGAAAGGAATATGATTCCCCCGCAAGATTCTGCGCGAGAAAAAGATTAGAGATGGCGGCTACACACCAATGCCGCGCCCGACCTTGCATAAGTTGACCCCCTCAACCGTTTACTTGGTCATTGCGTTCCATATTCCCAATAGTTGGCCTAAGCGAGATTGCCGCCCTGATGGTTCAGGACAGCACCATCCCGCTGCGCGCTTCGCGTGTGGCGGCATAGCGTACGGGCTTGAGGTCGCGCCATCGCGTCAGGCTGATGTAATAGCGGCCCCCGTTGAGTGGCTGGATGACTACTCCGTTGAGCCGGCCGTATTCGTAGACGCAGCCCCAGGCCCGGATGAAGTGGCCGTCCATGTTGATGTACCAGTCACCGATGACCGGCTCTGAATAAGTCGCCAATTGGAGCCCCTCCTTTGTTGTTGGACCTTGCCGGGACGGCCGCGTCCCGCCCGTTGATTTACCGTTCTAGCCATGGCGTCTTAACCACATTTGGAGTCGCCGCAATTCAGGCAGGTCATGCAGCCGTCCATCTTGATCATGGCCTTGGTGTTGCACTTCATGCAGAGTTGGGCGCCGTCGGGGAATGAGCTGGCGGACTCCTCTTCGGCGTTTTTGACTGAGTCGTCGAACTGCTTGCGCTTTTCCTCCACCAGTTTTTTCTGGTGTTCGTCCAGACCGTCGTCTTTCAGCAGGCCGATCATACGCAGATGCGATTCGATGGCGTCGCCGATCTCGGCCACCAGCGAGGGCATGAACTTGCCGCCCTTTTTGAAGTAGCCGCCGCGCGGATCGAACACCGAGCGCATTTCATCCACCAGAAAGGTAACATCGCCGCCCTTGCGGAACACTGCGGAGATGATGCGCGTCAGGGCTACGATCCACTGGAAGTGGTCCATGTTCTTGGAGTTGATAAAGATCTCGAAGGGGCGGCGCAGTTCGTGCTCGGTGCCCGGATTCAAAATGATGTCATTGATGGTGACATAGAGTGAATGCTCGGACAGCGGTGTCTTGATCTTGTAGGTCGAGCCGATCAACATCTCCGGGCGTTCGACCTTTTCGTGCATCTGGACCACATTGGACTCGGCCGCGATGAGTTCCTGTTGCTTGCTTTCTTCCGCCGGCACCTCTTCCTCGGGCTTGATGACGTTGAAGCCGGTAATTTTCTTGCTGATTTTGATAGCCATGTGTGTTGCTCCGTAAAATGCGTCTGACTAGAACTTGCCGTAATAGCCTTCTTTGAGGGCGTCGTAGAGATTGGCGGCGCTGTGAACTTCACCGTCGTATTCGATCTCTTCATTGCCCTTGAGTTCGACCACCGAGCCGTCGTCCAGGGTGAAGCGGTAGGTGGTGTTGGCCAGATCCTGTTCCTTCACCAGCACGCCCTGGAAGGCCTCCGGGTTGAAGCGGAAGGTGGTGCAGCCCTTCAGGCCTTGTTCGTAGGCATAGAGATAGATGTCCTTGAACTGCTCGTAGGGAAAGTCTGTCGGTACGTTGGCGGTCTTGGAGATGGAGGAATCGATCCATTTCTGCGCCGCCGCCTGGATGTCGACGTGGGCCTTGGGCGAGATGTCGTCGGCGGTGATGAAGTAGTCCGGCAACAGACTGTCGGCGTCTTCGGTATAGGGTGAGGCCTTTTTGTTGATCAGCTCGCGGTAGGCCAGCAGTTCGAAGGAGAACACGTCCACCTTTTCCTTGCTCTTCTTGCCTTCGCGGATGACGTTGCGCGAATACTGATGGGCGAAACTGGGCTCGATGCCGTTGCTGGCGTTGTTGGCCAGGCTCAGCGAGATGGTGCCGGTGGGGGCGATGGAGCTGTGGTGGGTAAAGCGCGCGCCCACTTCGCTCAGCTCGGCCACCAGGTCGGGTTCGGCCTCGGCGACGCGCTGCATATAACGACTGTACTTGGCGTGTAATACCTTGCCTTTGACCGTGTCGCCGACTTTATAGCCGTCGCGCTTCATCTCGGGACGCTTGCGCAGCATCTCGGCGCTGACCTCGAATTCACGCTCCATGATCGGCGCCGGGCCTTTCTCCTTGGCCAGGTCCAGGGCCGTGCGCCAGCCTTCCAGGGCCAGTTCACGGGTGACGCGCTCGGTGAATTTCAGTGATAAGTTGTCGCCGTATTGCATGCGCAGCATGGTGAGGGTGGAACCCAGGCCCAGATAGCCCATGCCGTGGCGGCGCTTGCTCATGATCTCGTCGCGCTGGCCCTCCAGCGGCAGGCCGTTGATCTCCACCACGTTGTCGAGCATGCGGGTGAAGATGCCGACGGTCTGGCGGAATTCGTCCCAGTCGAAATGGGCCTTGTCGGTGAACGGGTCGCGCACGAACTTGGTCAGGTTGACCGAGCCCAGCAGGCAGGAGCCGTAGGGCGGCAGCGGTTGTTCGCCGCAGTTGTGGGCATGCAGGCCGTTGGCATCGAAGGTGTTGATGCCGGGCACCTGCACGTCATACACATCCTCCACGCCGTCGGCCTCGATGCCGGTGACGCGGGCGACGAAACGCTCGCGATTGAGGCGGCGTTGATAATGCGCCAGGCTCGTCTCCAGGCGTTGCGCCTTGTCGCTGTCGGCAAAGCCCACCTGCTCGGCGAAGCTGATCAGGTTTTCACCGCTGACGACCAGTTCGTGCTGGGCTTGGGTGGCGTATGTCGCCATGCCGCCTTTGCCGTCCGGCAACAGTTGCTCGCCTGCGCTGCGACGGTCGCGATAAATGGTGGCGCGCACGCCGAGGCGCAGCAGCATGCGCTGCACCGCTTCCAGGCAGGCCAGGCTGGACTGGGCCAGGCGCACACTGACGCCTTTCTGTTGCGATCCCTGAACCGAGCCGTCGGCATCGAACAGGCCGCGCAGGAAGCCGCGGTGGAAGTCGCTGGAACTCTTTTCCATGGTGGGCGTGATGCGCTTGTCGCCGGGGGACATGCCCAGGTCGGTGGCGAGGCTCTTCAGCGCGCCCAGCGAGAGGCGGTATTCGTTGCGACCGGGCACTGCGTGCCAGCCGCTGAAGTCGCTGCGATGGGGCAGTGTGCGGGCGGCCTGTTCGGCTGTTTCCATGAGCGCGTGGATGCCGTCGCCGAGCCGGGCGGCGGCGCCGTTGGCCACGGCGGCCGGCTGCCAGACCGACAGCACGGCCTTGTCCGCCTTGAGGGTGCCGTCCCCGATCAGCAGTCCGGTGAGGTAGCCCTCTTCAAAGGTATGGGCGCCGTCCCAGCGGGCGTTGTCGCGATGGTCGTTGAGCAATACCCGGTCGCCCGTCCGGAGTTCGCCGGCGGCACACCATTCGGTGTCGCTGCTGTGGCGGGTGAAACGGCTTATGCGGCGCACGCGGTGGTCGGCGGTCAGGCGCAGGGCATAGCCTTCCGCCGTCTGCAGGCGTACCACCGCTTTGGTGGCGGTTTTGAAAAAGCCGGCGGCGCCGCTGGCATGATCCTGGCCGTCGATGCGCGCCACAAAGGGGGTGCCGATGAGGTCGCTGACCTGGCGTGGACCCTGGGCGGTTTGTACCCAGGTATCGGCGGTCACACAGGGATTGGTGGCGCGAATATCCTCGCAGAACCAGTTGTTGTTCTGCTCGTTGACCTTGTCGATGAGGATGAAGCCCGGCTCGGCATAATCATAGGTGGAGGCCATGATCACGTCCCACAGGCGCCGCGCGCGAATGGATTTGTAGACCTTGCAGGCCACCAGGCCTTCCTCGTTGGAGACGTAGTTGTGCTTGGTGGGCCAGTCGCGCCAGACGATCTGGCTGGGGTCGTTGAGATCGAGCTTGTCCAGTTCCACCTCTTTCTCGGTGACCGGGAAGGAGAGGGGCCAGTGATCATCGTGTTTGACCGCCTCCATGAATTCCTGGGTGATCAGCAATGACAGGTTGAACTGGCGTAGGCGGCCCGATTCGCGCTTGGCGCGGATAAAGTCCATGACATCCGGATGGCTGCAGTCGAAAGTGGCCATTTGGGCGCCGCGGCGGCCGCCGGCGCTGGATACGGTAAAGCACATCTTGTCGTAGATATCCATGAACGACAGCGGCCCCGAGGTATAGGCGCCGGCACCGGAGACATAGGCGCCGCGCGGGCGCAGGGTGGAGAATTCATAGCCGATGCCGCAGCCGGCCTTCAGGGTCAGGCCGGCCTCGTGGACCTTCTGCAGGATATCGTCCATGGAGTCGGTGACCGTGCCGGAGACCGTGCAGTTGATGGTGGAGGTGGCGGGTTTGTGCTCCAGTGCGCCGGCATTGGAGGTGATGCGGCCGGCCGGGATGGCGCCGTGGCGCAGGGCCCACAGAAATTTGTCGTACCACTCGTCCTGCTTTTCATTATCGGTTTCCACGTCGGCCAGGGCGCGGGCGACGCGCTGGTAGGTGCCGTCGATGTCTTGATCCACGGCAGCCCCGTCCTTGGCCTTGAGGCGATACTTTTTATCCCAGATATCCGCGGAGGCGGCCTGGAATGCGATTTCGGTAGGATTGATGGCAACGGCTTTCAAGTGAGCGCCTTTCATGCAGTGATGTCCCCTATAGTTATGGTTGTTTCAACTAAAATTCCAACCCACCGTGGCGATGGGGGAGATGTTCGGATGCCCTGCTGACCTTCTGAGGGGGTGACCACAAGATGTTGTGGTATCCAAGAAATTTATGCGCTGCTCGACCTATTGTCAACTGCTTTGCTGAATTTTATTTTAAATACAATTAAAACATTATGTTATGTATATTTTTCTGTTTCCGAAAGCGGTGGACAGGGTTCTGGATAGGCTGTGGATAAAATATGCCAAACACAATATATTGTGTTTCTATATTTGGATAATTTCAGCCAATCAAGGGCTTAGGCACGCCATCCGGCTGGCGGCCCTGTGGATAAGCGGATGTTTTATGATGCCAATGTCCGGCGCATGGCATGCGACGTGCGGCGCGAACGAAACCCCATATCTTGTGTCTTTTAGCGCGTATCGCGCTTCACCGACAAAGGAGGAATAGTGAAACAGCTCGCGATGAAAGGGACCCTGGTGCCGCTGCTTGCCATCCTGTGTGTGTCTCTGGTCCAGGCCGCCCTGCCGGCGCAGGACAGTCAGGGCCGGCCCCTGCCCACCCTGGCGCCGCTGCTCAAGCAGGTCACCCCCGCAGTGGTCAATATCTCCACCCAGAGCTATGTGGCCGAGCGCGACAACCCCTTGCTGCAGGACCCCTTTTTTCGCCGTTTCTTCGGCCTGCCGGAGCGCCAGCCGCGCCAGCGCCGCAGTCAGAGCCTGGGCTCCGGTGTGATCGTCGACGCCGAGAACGGTTACGTGCTCACCAACAACCACGTGGTGGGCAAGGCGAGCGAGATCAGTGTGCAATTGCTCGACGGGCGGGTGCTGGCGGCGGAGTTGGTGGGGGCTGATCCCGAGGCCGACGTGGCCGTGGTGCAGATTCCCGCCGAGGGGCTCACCGCCCTGCCCATGGCCGATTCCGATGTGCTGCAGGTGGGCGACTTCGTGGTCGCCATCGGCAATCCCTTCGGCCTGGGCCAGACCGTCACCTCGGGCATCGTCAGTGCGCTGGGGCGCAGCGGGCTGGGTATCGAAGGTTACGAGGACTTCATCCAGACCGACGCCTCCATCAATCCCGGTAACTCGGGCGGCGCCTTGATCAACCTGCGCGGCGAACTGGTGGGCATCAATACCGCCATCGTCGCCCCGGGCGGCGGCAATGTGGGCATCGGCTTTGCCATTCCCGCCAACATGGCGCGCGCCCTGATGGAACAGCTGGTGGCCTTCGGCGAGATCCGCCGCGGCCGCCTCGGGGTGTCGGGTCAGACCCTCAACAGCGCCCTGGCCAAGGCCTTCGATCTCGATATCAGCAAGGGCGTGTTGATCTCCAGTGTGGAGCCGGGCGCCGCCGCCGATCGCGCCGGCCTCAAGGTGGGCGACGTGGTGGTCGGCATCGACGGCCGTGAGGTGGAAGACACCGCCGACCTGCGCAACGCCCTGGGGGTGCTGCGGGCCGGCGCCGAGGTGGAGTTGGAGGTAATGCGCGCCGGCCGGCTCGAGCGCGTGCGCGCCAAGATCGACGCCCCGGCCCAGCAACAGTTCGAGGGACGGCAGCTGAGCCCGCGCCTGGAGGGTTTGCTGTTGGGCGATATCGGCGAGGATTCACCGCTCTATGGCAAGGTCGACGGCCTGTTGGTGTTGGACGTGGCGCCGGGCAGTTACACCTGGCGCGCCGGTCTGCGCAAGGGCGATGTCATTGTCTCGGTCAACCGCCGGCAGGTGACCAGTCGTGAGGCCATGATTCAGGCCCTGCAGCAATCGCCCAACCGGGTGCTGCTCAATATCCGCCGCGCCAACCGCGCCTTGTTCGTGTTGCTCTAGCCCGACGAAAAAAAAGCCCGCGCGCAGCGGGCTTGGCGGGCCGGATTGACAAGGCTCAGCCGACGATATGGTGTTTGCCGATCAGGCTGACGCTGGTGGCCTTGGGGCCCATTTCGCCGTCTTCTTCGTTGAAGCGGACTTCGGTACCGATCTCCAGCTTGTCGAACTCGCCGTTGACCAGGCTGTTGCGGTGAAAATAGATATCGCGTCCCAGCGGGGTCTCGATACGGCCGTAATCCTCTTCCGGCACCAATTGGCTGACGCGGCCGTGGGGCGGCACTTCGTGCGTCTTGACCTTGCCCTTCTGGCGACGATGGTGCGCCTCCAGTTGGCGCCGCATGGCGTCGAAGGCGTCGCGCACCGCCACGTAGGCATCTTCATGGGCCTGGTGCAGGTCGGACTCACGGCTCACCACCAGCTCCTTGCTCGGCGGCGTGGTGAGATCGATGCGGATCTGAAACAGATTGCCCTTGTGTTTGTTTTGATGCTTGGGTTCGACCACCACACGGCAGCTCATGATCTTGTCGTGAAACTGGTCCAGCTGCTCCGCACGCTTGCGGATGGCGGCCTCCATGGCCTCGGATTTTTCCATGTGACGAAAGGTGATTTGCAAAGGCAGTTGCATGGGGTTCTCTCTCTGTTACTGGGTGGGTTTTATTATTCTTGCTTTTACCTAATGATAGGACTTCGTTGCAAGCGCCGCCAGTGTTTGCGCTATAGGGTATCGGGTTGCGAAAGGCGGACTTTAAAAGCCGGGAGACAAGGATGGAAACCATGACTATGTCCGGGATATGGCGTAGCGCCGGCAATTTGGTGTTCGTGCTGCTGAGCGCCTATGCGCTCATGTGCTTGTATCTCTATTTCAACCAGAGCGGCATGTTGTACCTGCCCGGTTACGGTGGCGCAAACAAGCAGGCTACGCCGGCCGACGCCGGGCTTGTGTACGAGGAACTGCAACTGGTCACGGACGATGCGCTGCAATTGCACGCCTGGTATGTGCCGGCGCGGCAAGCGCGCGGCGTCATCTTGTTTTGTCATGGTAATGCCGGCACCATCGCCGATCGTCTTGCCACGCTTGAACTATTAAACGAATTGGGCTTCGCCGTGTTGATCTTCGATTATCGCGGTTATGGCCGCAGTGACGGCGAGCCTTCCGAACAAGGCACATATCATGACGCCGAGGCCGCCTGGCAATATCTGCGCGCGCGGGACTATGCAGCGGACGAGATTGTCATCATGGGGCGTTCACTGGGGGCGGCGGTGGCGGCCCAGTTGGCCGATCGCCATACGCCCGCGGCGCTGGTGCTGGAGTCCAGCTTTACCTCGGTGCCCGACGTGGCCGCCCAACTCTATCCGCTGTTGCCGGTGCGGCTTCTCAGCCGTTTTAGTTACAATACCCTTGAGCGTCTGCCAAGGATTCAGGCGCCGCTGTTGATCGTGCACAGTCGTGACGATGAAATCATTCCCTACAGTCACGGGCGGCGACTGTTCCAGGCCGCCAATGAGCCCAAGCAGTTTTTGCCGCTCAAGGGCGGTCATAACGACGCTATTTATGTCAGCGGGATCGATTATTATCGACGTGGGCTGGATGAGTTTTTCCAGCGCTATGTCGACGGCGTTTAATGATCCAGGCGTAGAGCGCGACATTGATGATCAGCACGCCAAGCCCCAGCGCGATCTGCAGGGTGCCGGTGAGATGGGCGGGATAGATGACGGCCGCGAGATAATGTTCGATAAAGCTCTCTTCATACTCGGCCGCCCCGCCCATGCGCCGCAGCCGGTTTTCCAGGGGTGTTAACGGACACACGCCGCCGTAAAATTCGATGGCCGCCGCCCACATCACCGCCGGTAGATGCAACCACGCCAGTCGCGGCCGGCGCGCCACCCACAGCGCTCCCAAGACCGCAAACAGAATAAAGCCGAAGTGCAGCAGCATGACCAGGTGGGCGAGTAGATAATAAAGCATGACATGTCCCCGAGCGCGTGTCGCATTATAGCGCGCGCATATGAGCTATGCAGGCGTGCACCGTGGTGCAGCCTGTGTTGTCCGCTGAATATGCCGTCACGTCATTCTCGGTGAGCAGGTGTGCCGTTTTTTTGCGGCGGCCTGGTAACTGTCGTCGAGCGTTCTATAGTTACTTCGTCGACAGCAGGATCTTGGCTGTCGATTTCGTGACATCTAAACTAAGGAGAACAAACGATGAACAACATGCAAATCAGAATAACCAATCGGGGACTGTTTTTCGTCGTGATCTTCACCGTCTTGGCGCTGGGCGGGTGCAGCAATGGCCGTAACGGGAATGACGGCCAGATGATGGCCGACAGCGGTCAATGCTGGTCGCAAAAGGGCGGGGTCGGAAATCTGCTCAAAAATTCGTCTACCAAGGCAGAGTGTGAGGAACTGGGCGGCAAGTCATGGTGCCCGGTGGGCGGCGGCTGCGAGAATCTATAAGCGGCAGCCCGGCAGGGGAGGGGAACATGGCACAAGCGAATCGATCCATCAGCAATGACTGGCCCGAACTGCCCTTCGCGGCCTGGCGCGATACCTGCGCCACGCTGCATTTGTGGACCCAAATCGTCGGTAAGATCCGCTTGGCGCAAACGCCGTGGATCAACCACTCCTGGCATGTGCCGCTGTATGTCAGCGGGCGCGGCTTGAGCACGTCGCCGATTCCCTATGGCGGTTCGGCGTTTCAGATCGACTTCGATTTCATCGATCACGCGCTGCTCATCCACAGCAGCGATTGTTTGAGCCGGCGTGTGCCGCTGCGGCCGCAATCGGTGGCGGACTTTTACCGAGCGCTGATGGCGACGCTGGGCGAGCTGGGCTTGGACATCCGCATCAATCCCATGCCTAACGAAATACCCGATGCCATCCGCTTCGATCAGGATACGACGCATGATCACTACGATGCTGAGTCCGTGACGCGCTTCTGGCGCGCCCTGGTACAGGTGGATCGGGTGTTTAAGGAATTTCGCGCGCGCTTCTTGGGCAAGTGCAGCCCGGTGCATTTTTTCTGGGGCAGTTTCGATCTGGCAGTGACGCGCTTCTCCGGCCGCCCGGCGCCGCCCCATCCCGGCGGTTTTCCCAATATGCCCGACTGGGTGGCGCGCGAGGCCTATTCCCATGAGGTCAGCAGCGCCGGTTTCTGGCCCGGTGGGGGCGGCATCGATCACGCGGCGTTTTACAGCTATGCCTATCCCACGCCAAACGGCTTTGCCGAGGCGCCGGTGCGCCCGTCGGCGGCTTACTTTTCCAAGCAGCTGGGCGAATTTATCCTGCCCTACGACGACGTGCGCCAGGCCGCCTCGCCGGACGAGTTGTTGCTCGGTTTTTTGCAAAGCAGCTACGCGGCGGCGGCCGACCTCGCGCAATGGGACCGGGACGCGCTGGAGCGCGACATGGTCGACGTGGCCACGCCCTAAACCGGGTCCAGCAGACCCTCGACCAGCGCCGTCCAGCCGGCCTGGATATTGGCCTTTTCATAGCCCCCGCCGCCCACCGCCAGCAGACGGCCCGGGGCGAATCGTTGCGCCAAGCTGTTAAGACGCCGGGCCGCGTGTCGGTGACACTGAGGTGAAAACTGCAAATGGGTCAGCGGGTCGCCGGCCAGGCTGTCGACGCCGCATTGCAGCAGAATGAATTCCGGTTCGGCGGCCGTGATGAAGGACTCGACTTGGCCCCAGGCCTCGAAAAAAGCAGTCGCGCCGGCATTGGGCGGCAAGGGCAGGTTGAGCTTGGTTTTTTCGGCCGCCCCTGTGCCCGTTTCGTCGCTGCGGCCCGTGCCGGGATAGAGATAATGGCCGTCTTCGTGGATGTCGGCGATGATCACGCGTGGCTCATGCTCGAAACCGTAGTAGACGCCGTCGCCGTGGTGGGCGTCGATGTCCACGTAGGCGATTTTCGCCAGACCGTATTGCTGCAACAGGGTCTCGATTACCACGCCGCAATCATTGAAGACGCAAAAGCCGGCGGCGCGGTCGCGGCGGGCATGATGTAAACCGGCGATGGGCACGAAGGCCGGGCCGCATGCGCCACGCATGATCTGTGCGACGGCATCCAGGCAGCTGCCCACCACCGTGGCCGCGGCCTCGTAGACACCGGGGAAGGCGGGCGTGTCGCCGTCGTCCAGATAGCCCGTTCCGGACGCGGATTGTCGTTTCACCTGTTCCACATAGGCATGGTCGTGGAAGCGTTCAATCTCGCTTTGGCTTGCCGGGGTCGGCGTACGCAATGTGATCTTGGGCCCCAGGCCCGCTTGATCCAGCGCCTCGCTAAATGCCTGCATGCGCCAGGGACCGAAGGGGTGGCCGTTGGGAAAGCCATAGTCCCCGAGTGTTTCGCCCAGATAGACACAGAGTTTGGACATGGTCATCAAGCTTAGGTGATTATGGCAAAAGTGCAAAAAGGAAAGGCCCGCAGTTGCGGGCCTGTCTTGTTACCACGGCTGTGAAGCTTACTTGGCCGAATGACCGCTCAGCTTGACCTCGACCTTTTCATCGTCGGCGATGCCTTCGTAGTACTCGCGCAGGATGGCCAGCACCTCGGGACGGGAGAACTCGGCCGGGACCTCGTCGCCCTCGGAGAGCAGCTTGCGCAGCTTGGAGCCGGACAGCAGCAGGCGGTCGCCGGCCTCATGCGGACAGGTCTTCATGGAGGCCATGCCGCCGCACTTGTAGCAGAAGAAGGTCCAGTCGATCTTGAGCGGCTGGGTCTCCAGGGCGCCTTCGGGCAGTTCGTCGAAGATGTGATGGGCGTCGAAGGGGCCGTAGTAGTCACCCACGCCGGCGTGGTCGCGGCCCACGATCAGGTGCGAGCAGCCGTAGTTCTGGCGGAACAGGGCGTGCAGCAGGGCCTCGCGCGGACCGGCGTAGCGCATGTCCAGCGGATAACCGGATTGCAATACGGTGTCCTTGACGAAATAGTTTTCCACCAGCGAGTTGATGGCCTTGACGCGTACGTCGGAGGGGATGTCGCCGGGCTTGAGCTTGCCCAGCAGGGAATGGATCATGACGCCGTCGCAGATCTCGATGGCGATCTTCACCAGGTATTCGTGCGAGCGGTGCAGCGGGTTGCGGGTCTGGAAGGCCACCACGGTGCTCCAGCCCTTTTCCTCAAAGTGTTTGCGGGTCTCGGCCGGGGTCATGTAGATGTCACCGAAATCGGTGGGGAAGCGGCCCTGGGACAGCACCTTGACGGGGCCGGCCAGGTTGACCTCGCCCTGCTCCATGACCATCTTTACGCCGGGATGCTCGATGTCGGTGGTCTTGTAGACCATCATGCACTCGTGCTCTTTATCGATGGCGTATTTCTCGGTGACGGTCATGGTGGCCATGATCTCGCCGCTTTCGGCGTCGACCAGGGCGATGTCCTCGCCCAGCTTGAGGGTGTCGGCCTCGGCCTGAGGGGTGGACAGGGTGATGGGGATGGGCCAGAACAGGCCGCTGGCCATCTTCATACCGTCGCAGACGCCCTCCCAGTCGGCGCGGGTCATGAAACCGTCCAAGGGGGTGAAGCCGCCGATGCCCAGCATGATGATGTCACCGACTTCGCGCGAGCTGACGTTGAGCTTGGGCAGGGTCTCGGCGCGCGCCAGCTCGGCCGTCAGGGCCTCGCCTTCCAGCAGTAGCGGCTTTAATTCACCGCCGCCATGGGGATTTACCAGTTTGGACATAAGTTGAACTCCTTCGAGGTATGAATGAAATCATCGGCCCACCGGCCACTTGGGTCGCAATTATAGCGCGAAGCCAACAGGGGCATAAGGATCGCCGCTACACTCTATAAACGATGCTCTAATCTATACGCCCCGATGGCCCTTATGCCCCCGCTTTTGTGCGCATCCATGGGCGCGTTCAGGTGCTTGTGCCAAGAGCCCGCGATTGTTTATAAGTCTTTGTAAAAAGGCCGTTAATCGGGTGCGGCCGTGGGCGCGGGCTGCGCCAAGGGAGGCGTTTGTCCGGACCCTTGAAGTGTCGCGCCATGCACGGCAGTGAGTACTCCGCTTAAGCCAGCGTGTCACTAGGATGGTGAACAACTAGGTTTCTATAATCCTGACTGAGCCGGCCGATAGGGTTTGAAAGACGATTCAACCGGGAAACCTGCCTATGGTGGACAACAAGCAACTCCAGGCCCAATTGGAGGCCTTGCGCGAGAACTTTATCGCCAAACTGCCGGAGCGCCTGGCGGCCCTGGAGGCGGGGCTGGAAACGTGGCGTGCCAGCGGTGATGAGGCGGCCTTGTCCGAATTTCACCGCATCGCCCATTCGCTTACGGGCGCGGGCGCGACCTTCGGCTGCGAGCTGCTGAGCACGGCGGCGCGCGCCCTGGAGCGGCAGTTGGTAGGCGTCGACTCGGCCCGTGATTTCGCGGCGCTGGAGGCCTTGCTGGAGGCGGTACGGCGCGCTGTCGACGAGGCCAAGCGCGAAGACTATGTGAAGCCGGAGCCGGTCGTGGCCCTGCCCTTGGTCAAGCACGAGGCGCGCGTGGTGTACATCCTCGAGGAAGAGGCGGCCGAGCGCGCGGGTCTGGCGCGGCAACTGGAACACTTCGGTTACACCGCCCAGGTCTTCGCGACGCCGCTGGCCCTTAAAGATGCGGTGGCCGTGCAGCGACCGGCGGCCATGATTGCGGAGATCACCCTGACGGCCGGCGGTCTGGCCGGTATCGAGGTGGTGAGGACTATCAACGCGGAGTTGGAGGCGCCCATCCCGGCCATTTTCGTTTCCTCCCATGGGGATTTCGAGGCGCGCCTGGAGGCGATGCGCGCCGGCGGCCGGGCCTATTTCACCAAGCCGTTGTCCATCGAGGCGTTGGTGGACATGGTCGATGAGCTGACCTCGGTGGAGCAGAAACAGCCGTATCATGTGCTCATTGTCGACGACTCGCCGGTCCAGGCCGAGTTTTACGCCAAGGTGCTGGAGCAGGCGGGCATGGCCACCGACGTGGTCTGCGATTCCATGGAGGTCTCGGATGCGCTGCGCGACACCGCCCCCGAGTTGGTGCTGATGGATATGTACATGCCCTACTGCAGCGGCGTGGAGCTGGCTGCGGTGATCCGCCAGCAGCCCGCCTATCTGGGCCTGCCCATCGTATTCCTGTCCGCCGAGACCGACCGCCATGCCCAGCTCGAGGCCCTGCGCCTGGGCGGCGATGATTTTCTCACCAAGCCGATTCAGCCCGCGGAACTTGTCGCCTCGGTCGGCGTGCGCGCCGAGCGTTATCGTCTGCTGCGCTCGCGCATGTCGCAGGACAGCCTCACCGGCCTGCTCAATCATCGCCGCTTGATGGAGAGTCTCGACAAGGAGATGGCCAGAGTGCAGCGCCACGGCGGCGCACTGGCCTTCGTCATGCTCGATATCGATCATTTCAAGCAGGTCAACGACAGCTACGGCCATGCCGTCGGCGACCGGGTGATCATGAGTCTGGCGCGGCTGTTGAAACAACGTCTGCGCAACACCGATATCATCGGCCGTTACGGCGGCGAGGAATTCGCCGTGATCCTGCCCGAATGCCCGCTGCCGACGGCTACCCAGCTGATGGACGAGATCCGGCAGCACTTCGCCGGGCTGGAGCACTGCGCCGGCGAGCGGCGCTTCAACGTCACCCTGAGCGGCGGCATCGCCGCCTGTCCGGCCTTCACCGAGGTGGGCGAGCTGCGCGCAGCCGCCGACCGCATGCTCTACCGCGCCAAGCACAGCGGCCGCAACCGCATCCTCGCCTATACGCCATAATCCCGGCGCCCGCCGGTCTCCGGGGCGCTTGCCATTTGCTGTACAATGGCACTCTTTTTCCAAGAGTCATTACAAGGAGTGCTGGCGTGGAGCAATATCGAGGAACCACCATCCTGTCGGTGCGCCGCAAGGGCAAGGTGGTGATCGGCGGCGACGGCCAGGTGTCATTGGGCGATACGGTGATGAAGGGCAACGCACGCAAGGTGCGCCGGCTCTATAACGAGCGCGTCATCGCCGGCTTCGCCGGCGGCACCGCCGACGCCTTTACCCTGTTTGAACGCTTCGAGGGCAAGCTGGAGAAACACTCCGGCCACCTGGTGCGTGCCGCCGTGGAGCTGGCCAAGGACTGGCGCACCGACCGCGCCCTGCGCCGCCTGGAGGCGCTGCTGCTGGTGGCCGATGCCAAGGCCTCGCTCATCATTACCGGCAACGGCGATGTGGTCGAGCCCGAGCATGAGGAAGACCTGATGGCCATCGGCTCCGGCGGCGCCTTCGCCCAGGCCGCCGCCCACGCCCTGTTGGACAACACCGAGCTGGACGCCCGCAGCATCGTCGAGAAGGGGCTGAACATCGCCGCCAACATCTGTGTCTACACCAACGGCAACCTCACCATCGAAGAATTAACCACTGAATAAAGGTTCAATAACGCTATGTCAGCAATGACACCCAGAGAGATCGTCCAGGAGCTGGACAAGCATATCATTGGCCAGTCGGCCGCCAAGCGCGCCGTGGCCATCGCCCTGCGTAATCGCTGGCGCCGCAGTCAGGTGGACGCCGAGCTGCGCAACGAGATCACCCCCAAGAATATCCTCATGATCGGTCCCACCGGGGTGGGCAAGACCGAGATCGCCCGGCGCTTGGCTAAGCTGGCCAAGGCCCCCTTCATCAAGGTGGAGGCCACCAAGTTTACCGAGGTGGGCTATGTGGGCCGCGATGTGGAATCCATTATCCGTGACCTGGTGGACGTGTCCATCAAGATGACCCGCGAGCAGGCCAAGAAAGAGGTGCGCTACCGCGCCGAAGAGGCCGCCGAAGAACGCATCCTGGATATCCTGTTGCCACCGCCCCGGGGCGGTTACGACGATGAGGGCCAGGACAAGAGTTCTTCGACACGCCAGGTGTTTCGTAAAAAGCTGCGCCAGGGCGAGCTGGACGAGCGCGAGATCGAGATCGAGGTGGCCGCCCCCGCTGCCAACGTGGAAATCATGGGGCCGCCGGGCATGGAAGACATGACCAGCCAGTTGCAGAATATCTTTCAGAACATGGGCCCGGGCAAGACCCAGCGCCGCAAGGTGCCCATCAAGGAGGCCTTTAAACTGCTGGCCGATGAGGAAGCGGCCAAGCTGGTCAATGAAGAAGACATCAAGACCCAGGCGTTGCAGAACGCCGAGCAGAACGGCATCGTCTTCCTCGATGAGCTGGACAAGATCGCCAAGCGCGGCGAAACCTCGGGCACCGATGTCTCGCGCGAAGGGGTGCAGCGTGATCTGTTGCCGCTGGTGGAGGGGTCCACCGTGTCCACCAAGCATGGCATGCTCAAGACCGACCACATCCTGTTCATCGCCTCAGGTGCGTTTCATCTTTCCAGGCCCTCTGATCTGGTGCCGGAGCTGCAGGGCAGGCTGCCCATCCGGGTCGAGCTCGATGCCCTGGAAGTGGGGGATTTCGTGCGTATCCTCACCGAGCCGGATGCCTCCCTGACCCAGCAATACTCGGCCCTGCTGGCCACCGAGGGGGTGACGCTCAGCTTTACCGAGGACGGCATCGCGCGCCTGGCCGAAGTGGCCTGGCAGGTCAACGAGCGCACCGAGAACATCGGCGCGCGGCGCCTGCATACGGTGATGGAGAAACTACTCGAGTTGATCTCGTATGAGGCGCCGGACAAGGCGGGCGAACAGCTGACCGTTGACGCGGCTTACGTCAATGCCCAATTGGATAAGCTGGCCCAGAACGAAGATCTGAGTCGTTATATTCTGTAAACCAATGCCGCTCATCCCCCAGTCTTCAGTGTGCCATCATACAGCTTCCCCCTTGTCTAAAGGCGCCCACAGATCGGGCATAAAGGGACTGAGGGGGATTTCAGCCGTGGTGAACATCGACAGGTTGTTAAATCCCCCCCTGCCCCCCTTTTCCAAAGGGGGGAATAACACCGTTTGCGAGGATAGATCATGAACACGCCCGCTCCCACCGACATCCGTCTGCATCAGAAATCACGCTATCTGGAAATCAGCTTTGCCGACGGCCAGACCTTCAAACTCCCCTGCGAGTTCCTGCGCGTGCATTCCCCCTCCGCCGAGGTGCGCGGCCACGGCCGGGGCCAGGAGGTGTTGCAGGTGGGCAAGGAAGACGTCAATATCGTGGCCATCGAGCCGGTAGGGCAGTACGCGGTGAAACTCTTTTTCGATGATGGCCACAACTCGGGCTTGTTCGACTGGGGCTTGCTGCACCGCTATGGGGAACATCAGGATGAGATGTGGCAGGCTTATCTGGAGCGCCTCAAAGCCGCCGGCCACGAACGCCGCGCGTCCGGTCCGGCGCCGGTCCAAACCGAAGAGTCAGACTCATGAGTGACGAACAACACAAGACCACCCATTTCGGCTACCAGGAGGTGCCGCTGGCCGAGAAGGCCGGCAAGGTACGTGAAGTGTTTGACTCGGTGGCGGACAAGTACGACGTGATGAACGATGTCATGTCCTTCGGCATCCACCGGTTGTGGAAGCGTTTTACCCTGGAAATGACCGGCTTGAAGCCGGGTCAGCGCGCCCTGGATCTGGCCTCCGGCACCGGCGACCTGGCCGCCAAGTTGGCGCAACAGGTGGGCGGCACGGGCGAGGTGGTGTCGTCGGACATCAACGGCGCCATGCTCGGCAACGGCCGCGATCGCTTGCTGGACATGGGGGTGGTGGGCAATGTCCGTTTTGTCCAGGCCGACGCCCAGCAGCTGCCGTTTCCCGACAACACGTTTGACTGCGTCACCATGGCCTTCGGCCTGCGCAATGTCACCGATAAGGATCAGGCGCTGCGCGCCATCTATCGCTGCCTTAAGCCCGGCGGCCGCCTGCTGGTGCTGGAGTTCTCCAAGCCGACGGCGCCGGGGTTGAAGCCGGTCTACGATGCCTATTCCTTCCGGCTGTTGCCTTTGATGGGCAAGTTGATCGCCAATGATGCGGACAGTTATCGCTATCTGGCCGAATCCATTCGCGTGCACCCCGATCAAAAAGCATTGCAGGGCATGATGGCGGCGGCCGGTTTCGAGCGCTGTGATTTTCATAACATGAGTGGAGGCATTGTGGCCCTGCATCGAGGCTACAAATTCTGACCATGGTATTACCCATGATGGCGAACGCGGCGCTGGAAAAGGCGCTCAACCAGTGTCTGCGCATGGACCCCGAGACCCTGGCGCGGGTGACCCGGCTCGAGGGCCGGGTGGTCGCCCTGGAGATCGCCGGGCTGGCACAGACGCTCTACCTGCTGCCCACCGCCAGCGGCCTACGGGTGCAAAGCGTGTTCGAGGGCGAGCCCGATGTCACTCTCCGTGGCGCCCCCTTCAGCCTGGCGCGCCTGGGGCTGAGCGAGCATCCCACCCAGGTGTTCGGCGATGGCGTGGAGATGAGCGGCGACGTGCAGCTGGGGCGCAAGATTCAACGCATTCTCGACGGTCTCAAACTGGATTGGGAGGAACAACTCTCCCATGTCTGCGGCGACGTGCTGGCCCACCAGCTGGGCAACGGTCTGCGCGGCCTGATCGATTGGGGGCGCCAGGCCGGCGATACGCTGGGCCGCGATGTGGCCGAGTACTTCCAAGAAGAGAGCCGCGACTTGGTGGTGCGCGCCGAGCTGGCGCCGCTGCTCGACGCCGTTGATGAACTGCGCGCCGATCTCGACCGGCTCACCCAGCGCGTGCAGCGCCTGCAGGCACGGCTGCGGCCAAAGGAATAGACACAGGGATGATGGGATTCAAACAGGCCCTGCGCCTATTAAACATTAACTGGGTATTGGTGAAGCACGGCCTGGACGAGGTGGTATTCGCCACCCATCTGTTCCGCCCGGTGCGTTTCCTGCTCTATTTCTGGCCGCCGCACTGGTTCCGCCAGGACAATGCCACGCGCGGCGAACGCATCCGCCGCGCATTGGAAGAGCTGGGGCCGCTGTTCGTCAAATTCGGCCAGCTGCTTTCCACCCGTCGTGATCTGCTGGCCGACGACATCGCCGACGAACTGGCCAAACTGCAGGACCGGGTGCCGCCGTTTCCCGGATTGCAGGCGCGTCAGTTGATCGAGGCGGCCTATAAACAAGACATCCACGCCGTATTTGCCGAGTTCGACGAGACGCCGCTGGCCTCGGCCTCCATCGCCCAGGTGCACGCCGCGCGGCTGTTGGACGGCAGCGAGGTGGTGGTGAAGGTGGTGCGACCCGGCATCAAGCGCGTCATCGAACGCGACGTCAGTCTGCTTTACATCGTCGCCGGCCTGGCCGAGCGCTACTGGCCGCAGGGGCGCCGGCTGCGGCCGCTGGAGGTGGTGCGCGAATACGAAAAGACCATCCTCGACGAACTGGACCTGATGCGCGAGGCGGGCAACGCCTCCCAGCTGCGGCGCAATTTCATCGACTCGCCGCTGCTTTACATCCCCGGGATCTACTGGCCCCATTGCCGCCGCGGCGTGATGGTGATGGAGCGCATCAGCGGTATCCCGGTGAGCAACGTGGACGTGCTCAGACGCCGCGGCGTGGATTTTAAACTGCTCGCCGAGCGCGGCGTGGAGATCTTCTTCACCCAGGTGTTCAAGCACAACTTCTTTCACGCTGACATGCACCCGGGCAATATTTTCGTCTCGCCCGAGGGCAAGTACCTGGCGGTGGACTTCGGTATCATGGGGTCGCTCAGCGCCGAGGACCAGCGCTATCTGGCCGGCAATTTCGTCGCCTTCTTCAATCGTGACTACCGCCGTGTCGCCGAGCTGCATGTGGAGTCGGGCTGGGTGCCCAAGGGGACCCGCATCGACGAAATGGAGGCGGCGATTCGCACCGTCTGTGAGCCTATCTTCGAGCGGCCCCTGAAGGACATCTCGCTCGGCCACCTGCTGATGCGTCTGTTCCAGGCCGCGCGCCGCTTCAATATGGAGGTGCAGCCCCAGCTGGTGCTGTTGCAAAAGACCCTGCTCAATGTGGAGGGGTTGGGGCGCCAGCTCTATCCCGAGCTCGATCTGTGGCAGACCGCCAAACCTTTTCTCGAGCGCTGGATGAGTGAGCAGCTGGGCAGCCGCGCCTTACTCAAGAATCTCAAGGCCAACCTGCCGTTGTGGGCCGAGACCCTGCCGCGACTGCCCACTCTGTTGCATGACCTGGCCAAGCGCGCCGAAGAAGGCGAGCTGGAATTGCAGTGGCGCTCGGATGAAATCGCCAAGTTGCGCCGGGAAGTGCGCAGCGCTAACCGGCGCAGTTTTGCCGCTATCAGTGCCGCCGCGCTGATCGTTTCTGCCGCCGTCATCCTCGGGCTGGACGGTTACGCCCCGCGCATGCTCGCCGACGCACCCCTGATCAGCTGGGTGCTGGGGGGGATTGCGCTAGCAATATTAATATCTTACTGGCCCTCGGGGACGCAGCGCGATTAGTCCGCGGCGGCGCTGGCAACCTTTTTGCACTTGTCAGAGAACTTGTTAGCGAATTCAATATAACGGGTCTGATTATTGGATATGTGGTTGTTCTCAACATACGCAGTCAAACTGCCGCGGCCGCTGCTGGTGCGCTCGGAGACGGGCGACGCCGTGTCGATGTTGGTCAACGTCAAGGGCTGGGACGCCGAGGTCAGGCTGATCCCCGCTACCCGCCTCGGACGTATCCGACCGCCCGCCAGCGGCGGCTGGCACTACCCGGTGTCGCAGCTGGAGATCACGGTGGCGCGCGACGGTGAGCTGGGTGATGAGATGGTGCATGAGGAGGGCGCGCGCGCCGTGGTCGAGCGACTGCTGGTATTTCTGCAGCTGCGTCTGCGCCATTCTTTGTTTGAGGCCATCGAACGCTATCAGCAGTTTTACGCCGATGCCGATCCCGCTTCTGGCGCCGCGCGCGATTGGATCGAGATCACGCCGCAGCTCAGCCGGGTGGCCGATTACGCCGAACGCAACAATATGCATGACTATATGTGCGAACTGTTCAGCAAGGCCTTGTGCCGCGGCCTATTGAGTGACGCCGCCAGCTCCATCGCCCACGGCCGCAGCCGGCGCGCCTGTCTGGAATTGACCATGGCCTGTGAAACGGCCCTGGGGATGCGGTTGGAAGCCGCCGGCCTGGTCAAGGCCGGCATCGGTTCGGTATTCAGGAACCAGCACAGCGAGGCGGCGGATGAGATCGTACGGCTGTTCCAGGCCCGCGATGCCATGCGCCACGCCGGCGACGGCCTGTTCCGGTTTGTATCGGCGGCGAGATGGCGTGAGATCGAGGCCAATTTGACCCGGTGGCAGGCTGCGGTAGAATGTTTAGCCGATTGGCTGAATGCGATGAATCAAGGTCTGCAGGAAGCATTATAACAAGCAACAGGGGTGGATGAGGAACGTGATCCGCCACGGACGGTATGCTAAGCCGCTCACTGAGCGGCTTTTTTGTTGTCTACGCCTGCGGGTTAATCCCGCAACAGGGGCTGTTCCACCGAGTGTTTCAGGGCCGTGCCGCCCAGCGCCTCGATCAGGGCCAGGGCGAAATCCATGGCCGGGCCGGGGCCGCGGCCGGTGATAATCCTGCCGTCGACGGTGACGGCTGCGCCGGTGTAGGTCATGCCGGCAATGTCCATCGTGTCCAAGGTGCCCGGATAGCTGGTGGCGCGTTTGCCTTCCAATACGCCGGCGCGCGCCAATACCCGCGGCGCGGCACAAATGGCGCAGATGTATTTGTCCGCCGCCGCCATTTTCTGTACCAGCTGGATGATGCGCTCGTCGTCGTTGAGATTATCGGCACCGGGCAGACCGCCGGGCAGGGCGATCATGTCGTAGTCGTCCTGCAAGGCCTCATCCAGGGTGGTGTCGGGCAACAGCTGGGTGCCGCGCGCGGCCTTCACCGGACTGAGCTGAGTTTCCAGCCCGGCGGTGGTGACGCTGATCTGGCCGCGGCGCAGCAGATCGATCATGGTCACGGCTTCGATTTCTTCACATCCCTGTGCCAGGGGTATCAGGACTTTGCTCATGCTGGGGTCTCCTTTAAAAGCTCAAATCGAGCTGTTCCTGATCGAGCCGATCATAGATGGGCAGTCGGTCGCGGCTGCGTGCCAGCGGGTTGAAGCGGTGTTCCCAGCTGAGATTGGCTTCGATTAAATGGATGATGCGCCAGTCGCGTAGCCACAGGTAGTCGGCGATCATGCGGCGGTGACATTGATAGGGGTCGCGTTCGGCGCACATGATGGCCACGGTCTGGTGGCCGGCCAGGCTTATCAGCCGTGTCATGCCGGTCTCGAATAGGCCGCTGGCCATGTGGTCGGCATAGGCCCGGAAGCCGTCGCTGGCCAGGGCGGTATGTGGCGAATCGGTTTTTTCGCGGCGCCGCCCGCCCAGTTCGCGACCCAGCCAGGCGTAGGCGATGCCTTCGTCCTGCAGTGCCAGCTTGAGACTGTTGCGGTTAAATACGGGAAAACGGCGCGAACTCGGGTGGCTGCGCACATCGACCAGTTGGACCACGGCGGCGCCCTGCAGCAGGTCGATTAACTCGTCCAGGCTGCGATTGCTGTGACCGAGGGTGTACAGCGTTCCCGCCGGTTCCTTGGCTGGATAGTGCGTTTCGACCACGGGTGCGTCCGCCTTGGGTTGTCGAAAGGTGAGTGTGTAGAGAGGGATTCTAAGGCCTTTTATCCGCGCGTATCAAATCCCTTCCGGAGGCCGATTTTCGCCGAAATATTGACACATTATGTCAATAATTTGGCTTTATAGTCAAAATAATGGCGCAGGAAGACAAAAAAATAGGGCACTTATTGACGGTGCCCTATAGAAGGAGGGTAGGAAGAGATGACTACAGTGTCTCAGCAAGACACTGCTAATTATTTAGCACATTGTGTGCCAATATTAAAGAAATCGGCGCAAGTGCCGGGGGAGGGTGGTTTAGGGGGTGTTGTCGCCGGCGCTTTCCGATAACCCGGAGGTGTTGTAAACCAGCGGACCGGGTGGCGCGCCCGCGGGCCGTGCCCACTGCGTATCGGGACTGTCTTGCAGCAGCGTGCTGACCGGTACCAGTGCAATACCGGCCCGGGCCAGTTGCGGGATCATCACGCTCAATACCGTCAGCGTGCTGTCATAGGGGTGACCGATACCGATGGCGCTGCCCTGGCGGACCGCCTTGTTGATCAGGCGTTTGAACTGATGGAGGATGGCGTCGGGGCTGGGGTCATCATCCAGAAACACATCGCGCTGGCGCGCGGGGATGTTGTGTTCCCGGGCCAGTTGAGCGGCCACGCTATGGTGAGTGGTGCGGCTGTCAACGAAATAGAGCCCGACGCGCTGCGTCAGTTCTTCCATCAGCCATTGCATGTGGCCCGGGTGGCGGGTTAACAGACTGCCCATGTGGTTGTTGATGCCGGCCACATGGGGGACGGCGTTCAGGTCTTGTCGCAGGGTGGTGCGAAACTGGTGTCTGCTCATGTCCAAGGTCAGGGCGCCGGGACCGAGAAAGTGGTTCGATTCCATGGCCTGCATGGGCAGGTGCAGCATGACCTCTTTGCCGAGTCGGTGAGCGCTCTCGGCCAGTGAGCGGGCGTGGGGCGTGTGGGGCAGAAAGGCGTAGGTGACGGCGCCGGGCAGGTCCAGGGCGCGCAGACCGGCTTCACGCTGGTCGCCCATGTCATCGATGATGATGCTGATGCGCATTGTAGCGGCGATGTCCGTTTCGGCCTGGGCCGAAAGGGTGAACAGCAACAGCGCAACCCCGCCCGCTAGGCGGGCGAGTCTGCGCCGTCTGCGAAGGCCGAAGCGCAAGATTTATCTTTGCAGGATCTCCAGCCCTTTCAGCAAATTGAGTGCCTCATAGAGCTGGTAATCGCGCTTGGCCAGGGATTCTTCTTTTTTCTCGTCATCGCTTGCGGCGTCGCTGGCCCCGTCCTCGATGGCGTCCTGCGTGTCACCGTCGCCGTTTTCCAGATGGCGCGACAGGTTGGCCTCCTTGATGGGTTCGAAGGGGGAGGGCTCAAGCTCGGCCAGCTTGACGTTTTCCAGCGGGATGTCGGGCACGATGCCTTCGGCCTGGATGGAGCGGCCGGACGGGGTGTAGTAACGCGCCGTGGTCAGTTTGAGGGCGGCGCCGTTGTGCATGGGCAGGATGGTTTGCACCGAGCCCTTGCCGAAGGTGGTGTGGCCCATGATGATGGCACGCTTGTGATCCTGCAGGGCGCCGGCGACGATCTCGGAGGCGGAGGCCGAACCGCCGTTGACCAACACCACGATGGGGGCGCCCTTCATGATGTCGATGGGAGTGGCCTTGAATTTCATTTCCGAATCATCGATGCGACCTTCGGTGTAGACGATCAGGCCGTCTTCCAGGAAGGCGTCGGACACCGCCACGGCGGCGTTCAGAACCCCGCCGGGATTATTGCGCAGATCCAGTACGATGCCTTTCAGCTTGCCCTCGTTGTCGCGCTTGAGTTCGCTCAGGGCATTGATCAGGTTCTCGCCGGTATTGGATTGGAACTGGGTGATGCGGACATAGCCGAAGCCCGGTTCCAGCATGCGCGATTTGACGCTGTTGACCTTGATCACGGCGCGGGTGATGGTGATTTTGAGCGGCCGGTCTTCGCCTTCGCGCACCACGGTAAGCACGATCTTGGTGCCGGGTTTGCCGCGCATCAATTTCACCGCTTCGCCAAGCGACAGTCCCTTCACCGGCGCGTCGTCGATGCGAATAATAAGGTCACCGGGCTCGATGCCGGCGCGTTCGGCCGGGGTGTCATCGATGGGTGAGATAACCTTGACGAAACCGTCTTCCATGCCCACTTCGATGCCCAGGCCGCCGAACTCGCCGCTGGTGCCGACCTGGAGCTCCTTATAGGCCTCGGGGTCCAAATAGGTGGAGTGGGGATCGAGGCCGGAGAGCATGCCGCGGATGGCGCCTTCCAGCAGGTCGCCGTCCTCGGTGGATTCGACGTAATCCGATTTGATCTTGCCGAAGACCTCGGTAAAGGTCCGCAGTTCATCCAGCGGCAGCGGCATTTGGCGCGCCTCTTCGCGCTCTGCCAAAACCCCTTGGCCTATGGTTAAGGAAACGCCGAGGATCAGGCCGAGGCTGACGAGCAGAAGGTTGCGCGTGGAAAATGTCATTTATTAATTGCTCCAATCGAAATGGGTGTGTGGCGTCGCCGTGTCAAGGGAGGATACTCTTTAATAACGTGCACTTACAAGACTATGACCGCTCCAGCCCGTTTTTGTTGCGGCCTGTCGAGCGTGTCTTTTTGGGCACCTTCTCGATACCGGGCTAGCGGCACCATGCTTCCGGATTGATCGGTTTTCCCTTGTGGCGCATTTCAAAATACAGCGCGGCGCTGTTGTTGCCACCGCTATTGCCCAATGCCGCGACCGCCTCGTTGGCCGCCACACTGTCGCCCGCATCTTTATACAGACTTTGGTTGTGACCGTAGAGGCTCATGAAGCCGTTGCCATGATCGACGATCAGCATTAGACCGTAGCCGCGGATCCAGTCGGCGAAGATCACTTTCCCGGGGGCGATGCTGCGTACCTCCTGGCCCTCGGCGGCGGCGATGGTAATGCCCTGCCACTTGAGCCGACCCTGGCCGCGGGTCTCACCGTAATGATTCTGGATACGTCCCTGTGTCGGCCATTTGAGCTTGCCCTTGAGTTGGGTCAGGTCGCGAAAGTCCTGGGGCACGGCGCCGGGCGCCGGTGTCAGGTCGCGCAGCAGCTCGCTCAGCGCTTGCTCGTCTTCGAGCAGTTTGCCGAGCCGTTGTTCCTTGCTGTCGATTTCGCGATTGAGCTTGGCGAGTACGGTTTTGCGCTCGCCGCGGCGCTGTTGCAAGGCTTCACTTTGGCGCCGTTGTTCCCGTTGTAGTTGCTCCAGGCGTGCGCGGCTTTGGCGCAGGCGGGTCTCGGCATTGTCGAGCTGTTCGATATTGCGCCGGGTCTGTTCCACCGCCTCCAGTTGGGCACGGGTGAAATAGCCGTAGTAGGTCAAGATGCGGCCCGCCGCGCCGGGGTCGGTCTGGTTGAGCAACATCTTGAGCGCCTGTTGCTGGCCGGCGCTGAAACCGGCACGGACCTGTTGGCTCAAGCTGTCGCGCTGTTCGGCCAGTGTGTTGCGCAGGGTGCGGGCCTCGTGCTCCAGTTGTCGTTGCGCCTGTTGTTGTTCTCTGAGTTCGGTTTCGGTCCGGCGTTGCGTGCGGCTGACGGCGGCGATGTCTTTCTCGATGCGGCGGAGTTCCTCACGGTAACGCTGCAGCTGTTGTTTGTCGCCGCTTAGGTGTTTTTGCAGCTGGCCGATGTCCTTGCGCATCTGTTCCAGGCGCTGCTGTGAGTCCGCGACTGCGCTGGCGCTGAGAATGAGGCCGGGCAGCAGAGCGATGAGGCACGCATGTAGGGTGGGTGTTTTCAAACCGGTGCGAGCATTGTTTGTCGAAGCGATAGGCCGATTATGTGGCCGCGGCGGTGGGCCGGCAAGGCTTACTCGTGCGCATCGTCCTGTAGGCGCATCAACGGGTGGCCGCGCATATTGTCGGGAATCTCCAAGCCCATCAGGTAGAGCATGGTCGGGGCCACGTCGGCCAGGCTGCCCTGGCTTTCGTCCGCCGTGGCGGGGCGTCCGACATAGACGAAGGGCACGACATTATGGGTGTGGGCGGTATGGGCCTGGCCGGAATCGTGGTCGCGCATGCGCTCGGCATTGCCGTGATCGGCGGTAATCAAGGCCTCGCCGCCCACTTGTTTGAGGGCGCTGAGGACCTTGCCCAGGCACGTGTCGATGGTCTCGATGGCCGTGATCGTGGCATCGAAGTTGCCGGTATGGCCGACCATGTCGGGATTAGCGTAATTGCAGATGATGGTGTCGTATTTGCCGCTGCGGATGGCCTCGCACAGTTTGTCGGTGACTTCGTAGGCGCTCATCTCCGGCTTTTCGTCATAGGTGGCGACGTCGGGCGAGGGGATCAGGATACGGTCCTCGCCGGCAAAGGCGATTTCGATGCCGCCATTGAAAAAGAAGGTGACGTGGGCGTACTTTTCCGTCTCCGCGATGCGCAGTTGGTGCAGGCCGATGTTGGAAATGTATTCACCGAAGCCGTTGCTGATGTCCTCCGGCGGGAAGGCTACCGGAATGTGGAATTCCTTGTGGTACTCGGTCAGGCTGATAAAGCCGGCCAGCTTGGGTCTGGCGGTGCGCGCAAAGCCGTCGAAGTCGTCCTCGATGAAGGCGCGGGTGATCTGACGGGCGCGGTCGGAGCGATAGTTCATGAACACGATCACGTCGCCGTCTTCGATGGTGACCGGCTTGGTGTCTGCCGGGACGATGGCGGTGGCCTTGACGAACTCGTCATTCTCGCCGCGCTCATAGGCCATGTTCAGACCGGTGATAGCGTCGGGGGCGCTGAACTCGCCCTTGCCCTGGGTCATCAGGTCATAGGCGGCCTGAATGCGCGGCCAGCGGTGGTCGCGGTCCATGGCGAAATAACGGCCGACAATGGAGGCGATACGCCCATGCCCAAGTTCCTGAAATTCCTTTTCCATGGCCTTGATCGAAGCGCTGGCGCTGCGCGGCGGCGTGTCGCGGCCGTCCAGGAAGGCGTGCAGGTAAACCTTGTCGGCGCCGCGATCCACCGCCAGTTTAATGAAGGCCTGAATGTGTTCTTCATGGCTGTGGACGCCGCCGGGCGACAGCAGGCCGAGCACGTGCACCGCCTTGCCATTTTCGACGGCCGTGTCCACCGCCTGGGTCAGGGTATTATTGCTGAAAAACGAACCGGTCTTGATGGAGCGGCTGATGCGGGTGAATTCCTGGTACACCACCCGGCCGGCGCCGAGGTTCAGGTGGCCGACCTCGGAGTTGCCCATCTGGGAGGCGGGCAGGCCGACTTCGGGGCCGGAGCAGCGTAGAAAGGTGTGCGGGTATTCCTTCCAGATCCGGTCCCAGACCGGGGTATTGGCATGTTGGATGGCGTTGAATTCCGCTTCTTCGCTGTAGCCCCAGCCATCCAAGATGATCAGGGTCATAGGTTTTACTGAGTCCGGCATGATTATTAATGTTGTTCAGGGGGTTAAGAGTCGTCGTCCGGCAAGAGAAGTCGTGCCCGGTGACAGGGGGCATATTATGACATTAACCACCGTTTCATGATAGCGTACGCCGTTACGCGGCATAAATGCTACTTAATACATAATTATATAATGTTTTTTTTAAAACAAAAACCTATAATTCCAGGGGTGTGCACTGGGTGGGCTATTATTGGGTGTGGGCAGTCATAGTGATTGGGGGTGATCGATATGTTGCAATTGGATAACGAAGGTCTGTTGGACAAGGATGAAGACATCGATTTGGCGGCGCGTTCGCTGAAGGCCATGTCGCATCCCATTCGCCTGAAGATACTCTGTACCTTGAGCGACGGCGAGGTGAGCGTGCAGGAGATTGTCGACAATGTCGGCACCTCGCAAAGCAATATCTCACAGCATTTGGCGATATTGCGCGACAAGGGGATTCTGATGTCACGGAAAGACGCGAATCGTGTATATTACCGCGTCGGCGATCGCCGAACCTTGCGCCTGATCAGCATGATGAAAGAGCTGTTCTGCGACGCTGAATAAGGCCGTCCCCGGTGGCGGCGATCTCCAGAATTCATCAAGTAGTCAAATTAAGGTGGGATAATCGACTCCATGGGGCAGTATTTGGAATTTGCGCGGAATCATCCGCTGTTGATGGCTGCGCTGGTTCTCGTCATCACCCTATTAGTGATGAACGAGTTCAAGCGCAAGCTGCTCGGTTTTAAAGAAGTCGGCGCCAATGAAGCGGTGCGGCTGATCAATCATGACGATGCGTTGGTATTGGATGTGCGTGAAGACAAGGAATTTCGTGACGGACATATCCTGCATGCCAAAAACATCCCGCTCGGTTTGCTGGAGAGCCGCCTCGACGAGCTCGAGGCGCACAAAGATAAACCGGTGGTCGTGTACTGCCGCACCGGTCAGCGTGCCGCCAAGGCGGGCGCCGTGTTGCAGCGCCAGGGCTTCAACTCCGTTTACAAACTCAAAGGCGGCATGCTGGCCTGGACCGATGCCAATATGCCGCTGAGTCGCAAGTAATCCATTCAACAAACAGGAACACAACCATGGCAGAAGCAGAAAACCCGGCCCAGGGGCAGTTTTCCATTCAGAAGATTTACACCAAGGATGTCTCCTTTGAGACACCCAATTCGCCGGCGATTTTCGCCGAGCAAAAATGGGAACCCGAGGTCAATGTGCAGCTCAACAGCCGCGCCGGCAAGATGGAAAACAATATGCACGAAGTGGTGTTGTCGGTGACCGTGACCGCCAAGGTTGGTGAGCAGACCGCCTACCTGGTGGAAGTGCAACAGGCCGGGGTGTTTCAGACCACCGGTTTCGATGATAAGCAGACGGGGCATCTGCTCGGCTCATTTTGTCCCAATATACTGTTCCCCTATGTACGCGAAACCATTTCCGATCTGGTGACCCGCGGTGGTTTTCCGCAAATGCTGCTGCAGCCGGTCAACTTCGATGCCATCTATGCCCAACATCTGCAACAACAGCAGGCCGAGGGGCAGAAAGAGGTGGCGCACTAAAGCCCGGCGATGAGACAGATCGCCACCACAGTCATTGGCGCGGGTGCCTGGGGTACGGCGCTGGCGGCTCTGCTGGCGGACAACGGTCAGTCTACCCGTTTGTGGGCACGCGACCCGGAGCATCTGCGGCGCATGGCCGACACGGGTGTCAACGAAGACTATCTGCCCGACATCACCTTGCCGCCAAGCTTGCAGTTCGAGCCCGACCTCCATGCCGCCGTGAGTGCGGCCCGCGATGTGTTGCTGGTGGTACCCAGTCATGCCTTTCGACAAAGCCTGGACGCGATTCGGCCGCACATCAGCGGTGACACCCGCCTGATCTGGGCCAGCAAGGGCTTCGAGCCGGAGAGTGGTCGTTTGCTGCATCAGATCGTCGAGGATGTGGTCGGCGCCGACCGTCCCATGGCGGTGATCACCGGGCCGACCTTCGCCCTGGAGGTTGCCCGCGGCCTGCCCACCGCCCTGACTGTTGCTTCCGCCGATCAGGACTTCGCCGCCGAGATTGCCGCACACCTGCATAACGACTCGTTTCGAGCCTATACCTCGCCCGATGTGGTGGGCGCGGAAGTCGGCGGCGCGGTGAAAAACATCCTCGCCATCGCCGCCGGCATCGCCGACGGGTTGGGCTTCGGCGCCAACGCCCGCGCCGCCCTGATCACCCGCGGCCTGACCGAGATCATGCGTCTGGGCGAAGCCCTGGGCGGTCACAAGGAGACCTTGATGGGTCTGGCCGGGTTGGGCGATCTGGTGCTCACCTGTACCGACGATCAATCACGTAACCGTCGTTTCGGTTTGGCGCTCGGGCGCGGGCAATCCATTAGCGCGGCGCGCGCCTCGATCAAACACGTGGTGGAAGGGATCGACGCCACCCGCGAGGCGCGGCGCCTGGCGGCATCCCTGAATATCGAGATGCCCATCACCGAACAGGTCTACCAAGTGCTCTTCCACGACCTTGCGCCGCGCGCGGCGGTGCATCATCTGCTCACCCGCGAGCAGAAGGCCGAAATGATTTAACCCCTTCTGTTCGGCTGCAATAGCCAATACAATCATCTTTAATGAAAGCCATGATTCTTGCCGCCGGTCGCGGCGAACGCATGCGGCCGCTCACCGATCATACGCCCAAGCCCTTATTGCAAGTGGGTGGGCGGCGCCTGATCGAATACCACATTGAGAACCTGGTCGCCGCCGGTATTCGTGAGCTGATCATCAATCAGGCCCATTTGGGTGATCAGATCGAGGCCTTCCTCGGCGACGGTGCCCGCTATGGCGCGTGCATCCAATACTCGCTCGAAGAGGCGGCGCTGGAAACCGGCGGCGGCATCTTCAGGGCCCTGCCCGTGTTGGGGCGGGCACCCTTCGCCGTCGTGAACGGCGATGTCTGGTGCGATTATCCTTTTCAGCGTCTGCCCCGAGCCATCAGCGGCCTGGCTCATCTGGTCTTGGTGGACAATCCCGGGCATCATCCATCAGGTGATTTCCATCTCAACGGCGCCCAAGTCAACAGCGAGGGCGAACCCAAGCTCACCTTTAGCGGCATCAGCGTGCTGAGCCCGGCCCTGTTCCAGGGCTGCACCCCGGGCGCCTTTGCCCTGGCGCCCATGCTGCGCCGCGCCATGGCGGATGCACAGGTGAGCGGCGAACACTACACGGGTGAGTGGTGGGATGTGGGCACGCCGGCACGGCTGCAGGCCCTGGATCGACAACTGCAACATCGTGCCGCGTCGGAGTAAGCATGGGCCAGGAGATCGATTCAAGCCGTTTCAATCATAAAGATTTTCAGCGCTTTGATGCCAAACTGCGCGACGAGACGCGGCTGTTGGGCGAGTGGTTCGCACAGGATCGTTTCTGCAGCGGCGGTAAGGTCGGCGGTTTCGAACTGGAGGTGTGGTTGGTGGATGACAGCGGTCATCCCAAGCCGGTGAACGATCAATATCTGCAACTGACCGAGGCCCGACATCTGCCCGTGGTGCCGGAGTTGTCACGCTTTAATGTGGAGTTGAACAGCGCGCCGCGTCAGTTGCAGGGCGACGTGTTGAGCCGCATGCGCGCCGAGCTGGACGATACCTGGCGCCAATGCTCGCAGTTGGCGCGCCAGATCGATGCCGGCTTGTTGATGATCGGTATCCTGCCCACGGTGCGTGATGACCAGCTCACCCTGGCCAATATGTCCGACGTTAAACGTTTCCGCGCGCTCAATGAACAGGTGTTGCGGCTGCGCGGCGGTCATCCGCTCAACATCGATATCGATGGGTTTGAAGCGCTGCACCTCAGCCACGGTGATGTCATGTTCGAGTCCGCCGCCACTTCGTTTCAACTGCATCTGCAAGTCGAATTGGATCGGGCGGCGCGCTATTACAACGCCGCCCATATCCTGGCGGCCCCCATGGTTGCGGCCAGCGCCAACTCGCCCTTTCTGTTCGGTCGCAACCTGTGGGATGAAACGCGTATCCCTTTGTTCGAGCAGGCGGTGGCTTTGGAGGATGTCTACGGCGGCGAGCAATGCGGCGTGGCCGGCCGGATCGGCCGCGTCACCTTCGGCGCCGCCTATGTGCAGGATTCGGTCTACGAGTCCTTTTTGCGCAACCTGGAGTGTTACCCCGTTCTGTTGCCGGCACTCAGCGACGAACCGTTCGAGACTCTGCCCCATTTAAGGCTGCACAACGGCACCATCTGGCGTTGGAACCGGCCGTTGATCGGCTTCGACGCGGCCGGCGAACCGCACCTGCGTCTGGAGCACCGCGTGGTCCCCTCGGGGCCGACGGTGGTGGATGCCATCGCCAACGCGGCGCTGTTCTTCGGCGCCGTCGACAGTCTGGCCAACAGCGAGATCCCGCCCGAAGCGCGGCTGGATTTCGAACAGGCGCGCGGCAATTTCTACGCCGCTGCCAAACACGGACTGCGCGCCGAGCTGGTCTGGCTCGACGGCAAGCGCGTGTCGGTGCTGGATCTATTGCAGCAGGAGGTCCTGCCCCTGGCGCGACGCGGCCTGCAGGCATTGGCCCTGGCCCCGGCGGACATCGATCTCTACCTTGGCATTATGGAAAGTCGTCTCGACAAACAATGCAATGGCGCCGTCTGGCAGCGCCGTTATGTAGAACAACACGGCGCCGACATGACGCGGCTCACCCAGGCCTATCGCGAGCGCCAGCAGCAGGGCGAACCCGTGCACGACTGGTCTCTATAAAAAGGGGATGGCTATGTTGAAGATCTATCACGATCTGCCTGAAGGCTTTGACGAAGCCGGGCCTGAGGAGTTACAGGCACTGCTGGGCGGCCCCAGCCTGATCCATTTGCCTGGCCGGCGCGAACCGGCGCTGTTCGTCTCGCTGATGCTGCACGGCAACGAGCCCACCGGCCTGTATGCCGTCCAGACCCTGTTGCGCGATTACGCCGGCCAGCGCCTGCCGCGTGCCTTGTCCATCTTCGTCGGCAATGTCAGCGCCGCGGCCGAGAAGCTGCGCCGACTCGACGGCCAGCCCGATTACAATCGCGTCTGGTCGGTGGCCGGCGATCTGCCCGAACAGCGCATGATGGCCCAGGTGCTGGCCGAGATGTCCGAGCGCGGCGTCTTCGCCAGTATCGACATCCACAACAACACCGGCATCAATCCCCACTACGCCTGCTTCAACAAACTGGAACCGCGCTTCCTGCAATTGGCCGCCCTGTTCAGCCGCACCGTGGTCTACTTTACCAAGCCTGTCGGAGTGCAGAGCATGGCCTTTGCCGAACTCTGTCCCGCGGTCACACTGGAGTGCGGCCAGCCGGGCCAGGAATACGGCACCGAGCACGCCGCCGATTATCTCGAGGCCTGCCTCAACATGCACGAGATTCCCGATCACGCGCTGGCGCCCCACGACGTGAGCGTGTTCCACACCGTCGCCATCGTCAAAGTGCCCGAGGCGGTCAGCTTCGGCTTCGGCCCGCGCGAGGTGCAGCTGCGCTTTATCGACGACCTGGACCATTTCAACTTCAGCGAAATGCCGGCCGGCACCTGCTTCGGCTGGCAGCGCGATCCGGCGGCGCATTTGGAGTGTTGCGATGAGCACGGCAACGAGGTAGGCGAGCGTTATTTTGTATACAAAGACGGCAAGATCGAACTCGCCGCCGCGGTGATGCCCTCCATGTTGACCCGCGATGAACGTGTCATCCGTCAGGATTGCTTTTGTTATCTCATGGAGCGTTTGGAGCTGCCCCCGCATCTGCAGCAGCGGGCGCCGCAATCAGAGGCATAAAAAAGCGCGCCCGAAGGCGCGCAATGCATGTCTCGTCCATAGGGATCGAGACTGTCAGTCAGCGCTTGGTAATCATGGAGTAGAGACGGTCCTTGAGTCTCAACCGCTCTTTCTTGAGGAATTCGACATAATCATCAGTGACCGGCCGGCTCTGGGCCTCGATGCCGTAGATCTTCTTGTCGGTTTCGTCGTAGCGGGATAATAGGGTGGCAAACTGCGGGTCGCTTTTTTTCAGCGAGCTGATGGTTCCGGAAAAGTTGGGAAACTCTTCCTGAAAGTGATGACGAACTCCGTACATAGGCTTTTCTCCTTACGAATTGAGTAACTCACCATCAGCCCCGGCTGGATGCCTTTCGACCGGGGTGAATTTCCAGATTGTCACGAATCTTTAATTCAAGTCAACTGCCCCCGCCGCCCCGGGTATTTGGGTTAATGGCTTGATTATCTTAATAAATATAGCCCTGCATAGAGCGCGCCAGGGGCGCAAAGTAGTTGTATTTTCGAAGCTTTTTTGCGGTGGGGATTTATTTGGCCAGGGCCGCGGCGATGGCCTTGCTGCGCAGTTGGCGCAGGCGTTGGGCCAGCTTGTCGCCCGCCAGGCCTTGCTGCGCCAGGGCGGCGGCGTCCACCGTCAGGGCGGCCTGGCGGGCGCGGCGCAAGATGTCGGCCTGGGGATAGGCGCGCCCCTCGTAGCCGCTACGGCCACGATAGTCGGCCTGGCAGGCCAGCAGGAACTCCTCGAAGCGTTGCGGGCGCCGAAAGGCGTCCAGGCCCTGCAGGGTATCGAGCAGGGTGGTCGGGCGCAGCTCGGCGGCGCGGTGGCAATGGCCGTGGTAGCGTGCCGCCAACAGGGCCAGGTCGCGGTAGTCATTGGGCAGGCGCAACCGCTGACTCAGCTGCTTCACGAGTTTGACGGAACGCCCTTCGTGGCCCTTGTGGCTGGGCCATTCCGCTGGGGGGGTGGTGCCCTTGCCCAGGTCGTGCAGTAGCGCCGCGCAGCGTATGCGCGGCGCCGGACTCAGCGCGCAGGCCTGGTCCAGCACCATCAGGGTGTGCAGGCCGGTGTCGACCTCGGGATGATAATCGGCCCGCTGCGGCACGCCGAACAGGGCGTCCAGTTCGGGGAAGATGGGCGCCAGGGCGCCGCAGTCGCGCAGCGCCTCGAAGAAGGCGCGTGGCCGCTGTTCGCCCAGGGCCCGTTGGGTCTCCTGCCAGACGCGTTCCGGCACCAGGGCGTCCACCTCGCCGTTGTCCACCATGGTGCGCATCAGGGCTAGGGTCTCGTCGGCAATACGAAAACCCAGAGGGGCGAAGCGGGCGTAAAAGCGTGCCACACGCAGGATGCGCACCGGGTCTTCGGCGAAGGCGGGGGAGACATGGCGCAGCAGCTTGTTGTCCAGGTCTTGCCGGCCGTGGAAGGGATCGATGAGATTGCCGGCCGCATCCATGGCCATGGCGTTGATGGTGAGATCGCGCCGCATCAGATCGTCTTCCAGACTGACGTCGGGAGCGGCGTGGAAGGCGAAGCCCTTGTAACCCGGTCCGGTCTTGCGCTCGGTGCGCGCCAGGGCGTATTCCTCCTGGCTCTCGGGATGCAGGAACACGGGAAAGTCCTTGCCCACCTGGCGATAGCCGCGCGCCAACATCTCCTCCGGTGTGGCCCCCACCACCACCCAATCGCGATCCTGGACCGTTAGGCCCAGCAGTGTGTCTCTGACAGCGCCGCCGACCTGATAGATCTGCACGGGACCTCGTTCAGCGCCCGCTGAGCGAATCTTTGTCACGCGCGGCGCGGCGGCGCAGGGTGTGATAGCGGCCGCGCATATCGGCCCCCCCGATGTACTTGGGTACGATGCTTTCGATGGTCTTGGGCGTCACGCCGAAGCGCGCCGGAAAGGGATTGCTGCACACCGCCGGCGTCTGCAGGCTCAGGTAATTGTCGTAGGTAAAGGGTTTGTAGGGCAGCTTGCCCATGATCCGCCCCATGAAGGCCGACATGCCGTTACCCAGCGGAATCACCGGGCGCCGCAGCCCGGTGAGGCGATTGGTGTAGTCGACCACCTGCCTCAGGGTGCAGATATCGGGGCCGCACAGCTCGTAGGCCTGGCCGTAGGTGTCCTTGTCGTTGAGGGACTTGACCATGACCTCGGTTACGTCGCCGACATAGATCGGCGCCATGCGGCTGTCCGGGCAGGTCAGCGGGAATACCGGCAGCCAGCGCAGCAGCCCGGCGAAGCGGTTGAAGAAGTGGTCCTGCTCGCCGAAGATCACCGCGGGGCGGAAGCTGGTGACGTGCAGATCGTCCGCGGCGTGGGCCAGCCTTTCGCCCGCGCCCTTGCTGCGCAGATATTGGCTGCTGCCCTGATCAGCGTCGGCATTGAGGGCGCTCATGTGCAGCAGGCGCGTGACCCCGGTGCGGCGGCAGGCCTGGGTGATGCGTTCCACCAGATCGACGTGCACGCGCTTGAAATCGCCGCGCTTGTTTTCGTTGAGAATGCCCACCAGATTGATCGCCGCATGGCAGCCGACCAGCAGGGCGTCGAGGCTGTCATCATCATGGATACTCGCATCCACCACCTCCACCTTGGGCAGTACCTGCAGGGAGCGGTGCCGTTCCCGGTTACGTGACGGCACCACCACGTAGTAACCGGCCCGGGTCAGTTGGGACGCCAGGTGATGGCCGACGAAACCCGTGCCGCCGAGGATGCAGATGGTTTTAGATAACATGCGAAATCCCTGTTCAAATCCGAAAGTGGCGCAAATTTTCCCGTCTTTTCCTAACCTTGGTCAAGTTTTTTGCGGCCCGGGCAAGGTTCTGGACGATGGGGTCAAACCCCTTACGCTATACTCAACTGCTATACAGCAAAGGAGTCGCATATGCCATTTGTTTCGCAAAATCCCGCTACCGACGAGGTCATGGAGGAATATTCCGACTGGAACGACGAGCAGCTCGAAGAGGCTATGGTTGAGGTCGCCATCGCCACCCCCAAGTGGGCCGCCACCCCGGTCAGCGAGCGTTGTGAGCACGTGCGCCGGCTCGGCCAGGTGCTCACCCAGCAGCGCGACCGCCTGGCCGAGACGGTCAGTCGCGAAATGGGCAAACTCATCGGCGAGGCGCGCAGCGAGGTGGAGAAATGCGCCTGGGTATGTGACTACTATGCCGACAACGGCGCCGAGTTCCTGGCCGATGAAGTGATCGAGACCGATGCCGGCAAGAGCCTGGTGGCCCATCTGCCCATCGGTACAGTGTTGGCGGTGATGCCGTGGAATTTTCCCCTCTGGCAGGTGTTCCGTTTTCTTGCCCCAGCCCTGGTGGCGGGCAATACCGGCGTGCTCAAGCATGCCTCCAACGTACCCCAGTGCGCCCTGGCCATCGAAGACCTGGTGCGTCGCGCGGGCCTGCCCGCGGGGGTATTCCGTACCCTGATGATTTCGTCCAAGCAGGTGGCCGGGGTGATCGAGGATGCACGCATCCGCGCCGTCACCCTCACCGGCTCCGAACCTGCCGGGCGCCAGGTGGCCGCCTGCGCCGGCGCCAATCTGAAAAAGACCGTGCTGGAGCTGGGCGGCTCCGACCCCTTCATCGTGCTCGAGGACGCCGACCTGGACTGGGCCGTGGAGCAGGGTGTCACCTCGCGCTTCCTCAACGGCGGTCAGAGCTGCATCGCCGCCAAGCGCTTCATCGTGGTCGAAGCGGTGGCCGACGCCTTCCTGGCCAAATTCAAACAGGCGGTGGAGGCGCGCCAGCCCGGCGACCCCCTGGATGAGGCCACCACCCTGGCGCCGATGGCGCGCAAGGACCTGCGCGATGAGCTGCACCAACAGGTGCAGACCAGCCTGGACAAGGGCGCCGTCGCCGTCACCGGCTGTGCGCCCATCGATGCGCCGGGGGCCTATTACCAACCGTCCATTCTCGATGGCGTCAAACCCGGCATGCCGGCCTGGGACGAGGAATTCTTCGGTCCGGTGGCCATCATCATCCGCGCCCGCGACGAGCAGGAGGCGGTCAAGATCGCCAATGGTTCCGACTTCGGCCTGGGCGGCAGCGTCTGGACGCGCGACAGTGAACGCGGCGAGCGCATCGCCCGCCGGGTGCAGTCCGGCGCGGTATTCGTCAACGGCCTGGTGAAAAGCGATCCGCGTCTGCCCTTCGGCGGCGTCAAGAACTCGGGTTACGGCCGCGAGCTGTGCCACCATGGCATGATGGAGTTCGTCAACCAGAAAACCCTCTGGATCAAATAGCGGGAGGCGAACAGACTATTTATTTGCCGCCACCAGTTCGGCCACGATGTTGCTGGTGATCCTGTCGCGCTCCACCATGCCGATGAGCTGCTTTTTCTCGTTGACCACCGGCAGTTCGGAGAGATTGTTGTGCGACATCAGTTGCAGGGCCTTCTCCTTGCTGCTGCCCTGCTCGATTGAGGCCGTCGTGATATCGCCCAGCGTGGTGACGTTGCCGCTTTCCAGGCGGGCGACGATGTCGAGATTGTTTTCGCGCATTTCAAACAGCAGCTGCGAGGCGTCCATGATGCCCATGAATTCGCCGCTGGTGCGGGTGAACAATACGTACTTGAAGAAGGGGTAGGGCGTTAGCGCCTGCAGATACTGTTTGATGGCCCAGTTGCTGTAATAGTTGGGCTTGTTGATGTTCAACCTCAGGGCGGCGACCTTTTTCTCGACGAATGCGGGGATCTTGCTCAAGCCCTCCTTTTCGTTGGCGGAGATCTGTTCCGGCTCGATCAGGCTGCCTTCCTGCTGCAGCGACACCGGCAGGGCGGTGGCCTGATTCAGTTTAAAGGCCAGGCCGAAGCCGTTGAACTCCGCCAGCTGACCGGTGGCCAGCAGCCAGATCACCACCGGCGCCAGTCCCAGCGCCAGCCATGAGGTCTCGATCTTGAACTCCTTGTTGAGGCGATAGTGGATCAAGGCGAGCACAAACAGAATGGCGAAAAAGACGGCGACGAATATCCACATGGTCATGGTATGACTCCCGTGTCGTAGAAACCGGATACGTCTACTTGTATGTTGATAGCGTGAATCACGGGCGGTTGTGATTACAACCGCCCGTTGAGAAGGGCGGGCTAGTGGCCCTCCAACGCCAATCCCATGGCCAGGTCGTCAGTATAAAAACCGTCCACCCCGAGGGAGGACAGGAACAACCACTCGGCGTCCGAATTGACCGTGTACACCAGGCCGGCGACGCCCAGATTGTGTAACTGCTGGAGCATCAACGCACCGCTGCCGGGTGTCATAAATTCCAGCTGCTGCAAGACATCCTTGTCCAGCGCCGCGGCGCGGGATTCCAAGGCCGTCAATGTGCCCACGAATTGGAATACCGACTCATAAATCGGCACCCTGAAAATGGGGCCGACCTGCACCCATTGCAGGCCCAGGCCCACGTCCTTGTCCAGCAGGGTCACGGGCAGGCCGCTGGCCGCCTCGAGTTGTGCCGGCGTCAGCAGTTGCAGCAGGTCGAGCGACAGAATGCGCGGCAGTTGCGGTTGTTGTTGCTTGACCAAGGCCACAATCTCGGGCGAGAAGGACTCGATCAATACCTGCCTTTGCATCTTGGTGTGATTCACCTCGTCCAGGGTGGCGGCGACCAGGGCGGGCACGGTGCCGTCCTCCGGGTCGCACAGCGGCGCCGGGGTCTTGATCTCCAGGATCACCTGGCCGCTGGGACGCTCGTCGTGGCGTTTGATGGTATAACTGCGGGCGACCTTGAGGATATGCTTGAGTCGGGATGCTTCCCTGAAGCGGTGCCGCAGCTCGGAAAAGCTCAACTGGTTGACGCAGGTGAAGTCATCGAGAAAATCATCATGCAGGGCCACGGCGATGTGATCCTTGGTCATCACCACATCCACCTCGACAATCTGCGCGCCCGCGCGAAAGGCGCGCCGCACCGATTCGATGGTGTTTTCGATGGGCTTGTCCGGATGCTCGCCCAGATTGGCGCCGAAGCCGCGATGGCCGATGGCGAAGGGCTTGAGGTCCGCGCCCAGGACGTCTTCGATGGTCCAGCGATTGTCCTTGTCCGCGGCGGCGTGGGCCGGCAGCGCCACGCACAACAACAGCAATGATGTGAAAATAAAACGTGTCAGATAAGTCGGCATTACGTCACTCTCCCTGATAGTTATTATTCGGTGCGTCTACACGTCGATGCCTGCGCGCGTGCAGAGTTACATGATAGTCAATTCTCGCGCTGCTGTGGTGACGGGTAAGGAGAGGTTGCTGGGGATGGAGTGGTGACGTGCCGGCGGCGCTTATAAGTCGATATCGAGTTTGTCCAAGCGGTAGTGCAATTGCCGTGGCGTCATACCCAGGGTACGTGCCGCCAACGTCTTATTGCCCCGGGTTTTGTCGAGCGCCTGCAGGATCGCTTCTCGATCGCCCGGGTGGACCTTGCTATAGGGGCGGGGCATCAGATCGGCGGGCTGGCCCTCTTGGAAACTTGACATGGCGTTGATCTGGCCGCCTTCTTCCAGGGCAACGCCGGACTCCTCATTGAGAATGCCCCGGATGGTTTGTTCGCTGATCAGATCGTCATCGCTCATAATCACCAGGCGTTCAACCACATTTTCCAGCTGGCGCACATTGCCCGGCCATTCGTAGCCCTTCAGCTGGGCGAAGGCGGCATCGCTGAGCATGACGTTGCGTGTGTGCATCTGGTTGCAGCGGTTAAGAAAGTATAGCGCCAATAGTTCGATATCATCCTTGCGCTGGCGCAGCGGTGGCAGGGTGATGCGGATGACATTCAAGCGATAAAACAGGTCGAGGCGAAACCCGCCGTTGTTGACGGCCTCTTCCATACGCTGGTTGGTGGCGCTGATAATGCGCACGTCGACGGCGGTCTCCCGGTTGCTGCCGATGCGCTGCACGCAGCGTTCCTGCAGTACGCGCAGCAGTTTGGCCTGCAGGTCCAGGCTCATGTCGCCGATCTCGTCGAGAAACAGCGTGCCGCCGGCGGCGATCTCGAACTTGCCGGGCCGCGCGTTCGTGGCGCCGGTGAAGGCCCCTTTCTCATGGCCGAACAGTTCGCTCTCCAGCAGGTTGGCGGGAATGGCGGCGCAATTGATGCAGACGAAGGGTTTCTCGCGCCGCTCACTGGCCAGGTGAATCATGCGCGCGAAGCGTTCCTTGCCCGAGCCCGATTCACCCACCAGCATCACCGTGGCTTGCGACGCCGCCGCCTTGCGGGCGCGCTCGATGGATTCGCGCAGCGCTCCGCTCTTGCCGATGATGCCGTGCACAGCGTTGTGTTCTCGTCGCTTGACGCGCAGGGCCCTGTTTTCCTCTTTCAGTTCGCGCGTCTTTTGCTCGATCAGATCATGGATATGCAGGGTCTGGCCGATCATCGCCGCCATGATCTGAAGGATGTATAAATCACTGTCGAAGTGGCCGATGACGGTCTTCAGGCAATGCACCGCCAGCACGCCGATGGGGGTGTCGTCGCGCATAATCGGCACGGCCAGATAGGCCACGCGTTCACCCGGTGTCGGTTTGGCTGCCGAGACGTGAGCGACATAGGAAGGTTCCTTGCTGACATCGGGGATCAGGGCGATTTCACCTGTCGCCATTACCCGACCGGTCACGCCCTCGCCCACGGCATAGGTGCCGCGGTCGATTTCACCCTTGCTGAGGTCGTGACTGTAGGCGATATGCAACATGCGGGTGTCGGGAGCCGGCAACACAACGCGGCCTCGTGTCAGGCCGAGTTTGTTCGACAACAAGGCCAAGATACCCTGGATGGAATGATGGGGATCGAGGGTTTGTCCCACCAGCCGTGAGGCATCCTGGATCACTTCAGCGATCTGGGGACTAAACGCCGGGCATTGATTGGGCATTGCAGCGGTACTCCTGATGAACTCAGCGCCTGTGAATGTTGCTCGTAGAAGAGTAAGACGCCTTGGTTGCAGAATCATTGCATCACTATAGATGGGCGCGGATCTGCACACATCAAGTGATATGCACGTATTATTTGCATATTGTGTTCCACTTGGTGTGAATGTCTCGATGGGGGGTTTTGTGCGCGATCATTGCGCTTTCAAGGTATGGCAGGTGTGCTGCGCGCCCGGCTAAAGTGCGACAGCGGCGCGTACTGCACCAATCGATGGAGAAAAATGAGCCCCGAAGGCAGGGAAGGTCTCGGGGAGGGGGAGGAGCCTTGTTTCCTCCAGGGCTCAAGAACGCTTCAATTTAAGCGGGCGCATGGCTGAGCGGTTTGCTCTTGCGCGGTGCGGGTGACGGCAGTTGTCCCAGCATGGCGTAGAGCGGATCCCAGGCCATGATTGCGGTCATCACCGGATACACCGAGGCCAGGGTGATCCAAGGGTTGCTCGCAAACGAGGTGGCGATGCTGGCACTCGAGCTAAAGATGAGTGCGATCATTGCGGCGCCCAGCACTAAACGGGCGAACCGCTCTAACGGATGAATATTGTCATAAGGTGTCTTCAGCATGATGTTGTCTCCTGTACAGCGGTGGTTGGGGTGCAGGCCCTTTTGCGCCTACGTCCAAGACTGTGCAGGGGGCGTGCCAGACATGGCTTGCTGTGAATAAACCGAGCTCATACAGTGGCTTGTGTTTATATGCCGGATGTTTCTGTGCCTCGGACAAACAGCGCAAAGGCGCAACAATGTCGACATTGTTCACAATGTTCTTGTGCGCCGCGCCTGGTCGCCATTCTCTTGGCTCTGGGCGTGCCCTGGTCATGGCTGACTGATTTTGAAAGTACGACAACCGTGACGCTACCACTCCACCGCGCCGAAGCCGCTACTGCCCAGATAGGTGTAAGCCAGGCTTATGGCCCGCACGTTTTGCCGTGTGGCGGGCTGAGTGGGATAGTGGGCGTCGCGGCTGGAACTGCTGTAGCGCAGGGTGATGCTGTGACGTTGATGCAGGCGTATGGTCAGGTCAATGCGGGCACGGCCGATGTGCTCTGTGCCATCGGGTTCGCCCGCGCCCAGCTCACTGACGTAGTGGTGACTCAGTTCGACGTCCAGGGCGGCACGGTCGGCGAAAACCAGGCGCGAGGTCAATAGGCCCTGCGGGGTGACGCCATCGTGATAATCGTAATCGCCGGCGCCGCGCAGCGTGCCGGCCACGCCGTAACCGATACCGACATAGGCCGTACCCTGCAACGCTACATAGCGCGACAACCACCATTGATTGGTGCTGCCGAGGCCGACCGAGGTGCTGGAAACGCGGAAAAACTGCGGCGCGATATAGTCATAGCTGCCGTAAACGCCCCAGACGCCGCGGTGCGCTGCGCCCATGGCATAGCCGCGGCCATAGAGCAGGCCGCGGCTATGTATATTTTCAAAGACATTGCTGTTGACGGCGCTGAACTGGAAATGGAAATAGTCGAACGGGCGCCGGTAGCGATAACCGGGTTTGCCCGGAAGGCCGTAAGACATGGCGACGTCCGCCAAGACCTCGCCCTCTTGATAGCTTTGCGGAATGGGTTCGGCGTCGGCGTCTGGATTCAGGTTGATATTCGAGTGCATGTCGGCGTTTATATTTACACCGAGCTGGGCGCGGATATAGATCGCCGGGTGTCGGCTGGAGAAGATGCCGCTAAAGCGATCGCCGAAACCGACTCGGTTGAAACCCGTGGCTGGCGACAGCGCGGCGGCGCCCAATTCCCGCCAGACGCCTGCGGGGGTGTCGCCGCTTTCCAGCAGCAGGCTGGCCATGCGAAACAGGGATTCGCCCAGAATGCTGCCGCCGACGCTGGTGGTGAGCAGATCATTAATAGAGGGCTGGCTGGTTTCGCCGGCCATCTCCCACATCAGACTGCCGGCCGTGGTATAGCCCATGGACGACCAAAAGCCGTGGCCGGTGGAGCGGGCGGCACCGAAATAGATGGTGCCCCCATAGGGATGCAGAAACTGATTGATGGCAAAGGGGTCATTGTCATACGCCCAGCCGCGTTCCAAGTTGTTCTTGAACGAGCTGAAGTCCGAGTGGTAAACCTCGGAATCGAGAAAATGCCGATCATATTGGTTCATGGCGAGATTGAAACCCACCACCTCCAGGGCCGCGATCAGATCGCTGTTGGCCTTGCCCTCGCCCCAGCCGAGGACCACTTCCGTTTGTTGAGCTGCCATTGTTTCCGTTGGCACGCTATCGAACGGTCGCCCAGGCGGCGTCGCCTCTTCGGCCAGGGGCATGATCGGCATTGACACGAAAAGTGCCATAACGGCCGTGATAAATTTCCCGCGAGTCGATCTATTGCCTACACGGGCACGCATTTTTCCCAGGTGTTATTGCCGCGTCCGGCGTGACTGCCCGGGCCTTGTGTCTTTGCTCGGGGCCTCACTTGAGCGCGGCCTGCAAGGTGATCTCCACGCCCTTCAGGGCCTTTGATACCGGGCAATTGGTCTTGGCCGACTGGGCTAACTTTTCGAATTCCGCCGCCTCGAGTTTGGGTACCTGGGCCTGGGTGTCGAGTTCGATGCGGGTGATGGCATAGCCGTCCTCTTGTTGATCCAGCTGCACTCGGGCACGGGTATCGATGCGCTCCGGGGTATAGTGGGCCTGTTCCAACATCAAGGCCAGGGCCATGGAAAAGCAGCCGGCGTGGGCAGCTCCGATTAACTCCTCCGGATTGCTGCCCGACTCGCTTTCAAAACGTGAGGCGGCGGAATACCGGGTTTCAAAGGCCCCGCTTTCCACCTGCATTGTGCCTTGGCCAGATTTCAACCCACCCTTCCAGTGGGCCTGTGCGGTACGTGTGGACATCGTCTTCTCCTCCTTGGATTGGGATTCTCAAGCGCAGACCACCCAGTGGCTCGGCGATCACGGGCTAACATCAAGGCTAACAAAACGGGTTTTAGATTCATTGAGAACTATCAATCGCGCGTCAGGCGCAGTGGAGACGCGGCCGATCACCGCGTTTACGCCGCTTATACTGTACATGCCGAATCGCGCCGCTGACGCTATGCGCCTGTGCCGCGAGGCCGATAGCGTCGGCAGGCCCCGCGCTGTTTGCCCTTTACAGCCCGTCCTAGTATCTTCCGGACTCTAGCACTGTGAGTGATGATTTATGACCAAGCCTATGATTTGTCTGGGCTCCGCCTCGCCGCGGCGGGCCGAGTTGCTGGCTCAGATCGGCGTGTCCTTTAAAGTGGCGACGGCGGATATCGACGAGTCGCCGCAACCCGGCGAGGTGCCGGAAGTCTATGTGTTGAGGATGGCGCGGCATAAGGCCGCGGCGGTGTCGGCGCAACATCCAGACCTGCCGGTGCTGGCGGCCGACACCACGGTGGTGGTGGACGGCGAGATCCTGGGCAAGCCGCGCGACGCGGCCGACGGGCTGGCCATGCTGGAGCGCCTCTCGGGTCGCGCCCACCAGGTATTGACAGCGCTGGCCGTGGTTGAAGCGGGCGTGGCGGCGCGCCGCGCCAGCCGGCTTAACGTAAATAAGGTAGTATTCCGGGCCACGACGGCGGCGGAGCGCCTGGCCTATTGGCGCACCGGCGAAGCGGCGGACAAGGCCGGCGCCTATGCCATCCAAGGGCGTGCGGCGGCGTTCATCGAACATCTGGAAGGCAGCTTTTCGGCGGTGATGGGGCTGCCGCTGTTCGAGACCGCCCAACTGTTGGCGGAATTTGGAATCAATGTCTGTGATCACTGGTCTGACAACGGGGGCGAAGGCGCGTAGTTCATGTCGATAGAAATCCTGATGAATGTGACACCTCATGAGACCCGCGTGGCGGTGGTTGAGAACGGCGTGCTGCAAGAGGTGATTATCGAGCGCGAGCGTCGCCGCGGCCTGGTGGGTAATATATATAAAGGTAAGGTGTCGCGGGTGCTGCCCGGCATGCAGGCGGCCTTCATCGACATCGGCCTGGACCGTGCCGCCTTCCTGCATGCCTCGGACATCGCTCAAGCGGGCGAGGCGGAGACGCACAGCGACAACATCACCCACTTGCTGCGCGAGGGCCAGGAGGTGCTGGTGCAGGTGATCAAGGACCCGCTCGGCACCAAGGGCGCGCGTCTGACCACCCATATCACCGTTCCGTCACGCTTTCTGGTGTTTACCCCGGAGGTGTTTCATGCCGGCGTCTCGCTCAAGATCGAGGACGAGCTGGAACGCCGACGCCTCAAGGATGTGATGTCGGTGTTGATGCACGGCGCCGCCGGTGGCTACATCGCCCGCACCGCCGCCGAGGGGGTGCCCATCGCGGCCCTGCGCGCCGATACCGAGTTTCTCAACAAGCTGTGGGAGTCCATCAGCGAGCGCAGCGCCGCCGCCCGGGCGGGCGAGATCGTCCACGAAGACCTGCCGCTGGTGATGCGTATCCTGCGCGACGTGGTGGACGGCGAGGTGGAAAAACTGCGCATCGATTCGCGCCGTGCCACGCGTCGGGTGAGCCAGTTCGCCGAGCAGTTCATGCCCGAGCTGGCGGCGCGGGTGGAGCACTATCCGGGCGAGCGCCCCATCTTCGACCTCTACGGCGTGGAGGACGAGATCCAGAAGGCGCTGGAGCGCAAGGTGCATCTCAAATCCGGCGGCTATCTGATTATCGATCAGACCGAGGCCATGACCACCATCGACGTCAACACCGGCGCCTTTGTCGGCCACCGCAATCTGGAAGAGACCATCTTCAAGACCAACCTGGAGGCCACCCAGACCATCGCCCGCCAGCTGCGGCTGCGCAACCTGGGCGGCATCATTATCATCGACTTCATCGATATGATCGAGGAGGAACACAAACGCCAGGTGCTGCGTTCGTTACAGAAGAACCTGGAGCGCGATCGCGCCAAGAGCCATATCACCGAGGTCTCGACCCTGGGCCTGGTGGAGATGACGCGCAAACGCACCCGCGAGAGCCTGGAGCACGTGCTGTGCGAACCCTGCCCGGTATGCAGCGGTCGCGGCACCCAGAAGACGCCGGAGACGGTGTGCTTCGAGATCTTCCGCGAGATCCTGCGCGAGGCGCGCCAGTTCGACGCCCAGCAGTACCTGGTGCTGGCCTCGCAGGAGGTGGTGGATATCCTGCTCGACGAGGAGTCCACCAGCATCGCCGAGCTGGAAGAGTTCATCGGCAAGCCCATCAAACTGCAGGTGGAGTCGCTCTACAGCCAGGAGCACTTCGACGTGGTCATGATGTGAGCCGCGGCGCGGTCCCGGGCTGCGTCATCTTCTATGCTTAGTATCTGTGAACGTCAGCGTTAAAATCATTCGCTTCATTTCCCGGCACACCTGGTGGTGGACGGCCGGCTTCATCATCCTGCTGGCCGTGCTGCTCACCGCCGCGCGTCTGCTGTTGCCGCAATTGGGCGGCTACAAGGCCGAGCTGGAGCAGCAGATCAGCCAGGTCTTGGGCCAACCGGTGCAGGTGCGCGATTTCGAGGTGGGCTGGCACGGCGACGGTCCGCGCCTGTATCTGCACCAGGTGCGGCTGCTGGACCAGGCGGGCACGCAGACCCTGTTCGGTTTTGACGAGGCCTATATCGATGTCTCCCTGCCCCTGACCCTGTATCGCGGCCAGATTGCCCTGCATGACCTGACCCTGAGCGGCATCGAGCTGAGCCTGGTGCGCCAGGCCGACGGCGAAATCACCCTGGGCGAAATGAGTTTTCCCAGCGCCGGCCAGCACAACGGCGATGGCGCTGCGGTATTCCGCTGGCTGTTCCGGCAGAACAGTCTGGCGATCGAAAACAGCCTCCTGCACTGGCGCGACCATCGCCAGGGTGACTACCAGGTCACCATGCGCGATGTGAATCTGCTGCTGCGCAACAGCGGCGAAAAACATAGTCTCAGCGGTCGGCTGGCCCTGCCGTCCACCCTGGGCGGCCAGGTGCGGGTGATGGCCGAAGCGCGCGGCGGCGTGGATGATTTCAGCGACTGGACGGTGGACATGTATGCCGAGGGCGCCGGCCTGGAATTGGTGCAGTGGCTGGTGGACCGGCCCGGCCTGGGCATGCGCATGGTCAGCGGCCAGGCCGAATTGGAAGTGTGGGCCGGCTGGCGCGACAACCGGCTCGACACGCTCAAGGGCTATGTGTTCCTGCGCGACGCCTATCTGGCGCCGGATCAGCCGGTGCCCGAGATGCCGCAAGATGTGCAGCGGGTGTCCTCCCTGTTCGGCGAATTCGCGTGGCAGAACCGGGATCACGGCTGGACCCTGGACGTGGACCGCTTGCGCCTGGAAATGGACGGCGTCGCCTGGACGCCGGCCCGCGTGCACGTGGCGCAGACCCCCACCGAGCGCGGCAGCCGGCTGGAGCTGGCCACCACGTTCGCACGCGTGGACGACCTCTCCACCCTGCTGGCGCTCAGTTCCATGCCCAGTCAGGCGCAACGCCAGATCCTGCTCACCACCAAGCCGCGCGGCGAACTGCGCAACACCTACCTCAGTCTGCAACTGGTGGACGGCAAGATCCAAGACTATTTCGCCCGCGGCGAACTGCAGGATTTCGCCCTGCTGCCGTGGCAAGAATTTCCCGGTTTCGACGGCCTGGACGCCACGCTCAACATGAATCAATCGGGCGGCGTGGCCGACATCGGCACCCGCGGCGCCTATCTCGATGTGCGCCAGTGGTTCCGCGACTTTTTCGCCGTCGACGACATGCGCGGCCGCCTGGCCTGGCAGCGTCGGCCGGACGGGCTGTCGGTCGAGCTGCGGCACTTGGATATCGCCAACCAGGACGCCGCCGTGCGCCTCGACGGCAAGCTGTTTCTGCCCGCCGACGACGCCTCGCCGGTGGTGAAACTGCTGGCCGACTTCAAGCGCGGCAACGGCGCGGCGGCCAGCCGTTACCTGCCCGCCAAGATCATGCCCGAGCAGAGCGTGGCCTGGCTCGACCGCGCCATCGTCGCCGGCAAAGTCACCTCGGGCGGCATGCTGTTGCAGGGGCCGATTGAGCGCTTCCCGTTCACGGACGGTTCGGGGCGCTTTGAGATCCTGTTCAATGTCTCCGACGGCATCCTCGACTACCAGGCGGGTTGGCCGCGAGTCGAGGAGATTGAAACCCAGGTGGCCTTCGTCGGCAAGCGCATGTCCATCGAGGCGGTGGCCGGCAAGGTGCTGGGTGCCGACCTCAAGCACGTGGATGTGCAGATCCCCAATCTGCGCGACAAGCCGGCCATGCTGCACCTGCTGGGGCGTGCCGAGGGCGGCGCCGACGACGTGGTGGATTTTCTCAACAAGAGCCCGCTGCAGCAGCGCTTCGGTGAGTTCACCGCGGGGGCGCAGGCGACCGGCCCGGCACAACTGGACCTCAGCCTGACCATTCCCCTGCAGGCCGACACCCAGGTGGAGACCCACGGCCTGGTGGCCTTCGACAACAGTGGCGTCGATTTCAAGCGCCTGGGGGTGGACCTGGACGCCATCTCCGGGATCGTCGAATTCAGCAACACAGGCGTGTCGGCCAAGTCGGTGGACGCGCAGGTGTTGGGCCAGCCGGCGACCATCGATATCTTCAGCGAGGCGCTGCCGCGCGACAAGACCAATCTGATCTTTGAGGCCGCCGGCGAGACCCGCTACAACGAACTGGGCAAGCGTCTCGACCTGTTCGTGTTTCCCCATCTCGACGGTCAAAGCCGCTGGCAGGCACGGCTGGAGATTCCGCGCAGTCAGCGCGGCGGCATCGTTCAGCCCACCCTCAAGCTCACCTCGGACCTGGTCGGCACCGCGGTGCAACTGCCGGCGCCGCTGCAAAAACAGGCCGCTTCGCCGCGTGAACTGGAAGTGTTCGCGCGCTTCGACGGCCAGGCGCGGCGCTGGTTTTTCGATTACGCCGCCGAGACACTGAGTGGCGTGTTCCTGTTGCAGGGTGATGCGGGTCTGACGCATGGCGAACTCCATTTCAACGGCCCCGCGCAGCTGCCAGAAAAGCCGGGCCTACGCATCGGCGGCCAGCTGGCGCGCTTCGATTACGGCCAATGGCAACCCTTGTTGGAGGACGATGCCGCCGCGGGCGCGGCCCAGGCCCGGAGCACGGCGGAGGCCCGGATATCGCCGGTGAATCAGCTCGATCTCAACATCAGGACCGCCCAATTGTTCGGCCAAACCCTGAGCGACGTCAGGGTGCAGGGCGAGCGCGGCACCTCCCTGTGGACGGTAGATGTCAGCAGCGACCGTCTGGTTGGTAAGATTTGGCTGCCAGAAAAACGCAACACCTTGGTGAAAATGGAATTGGAACGGCTCCATCTGGCCCGCCCGCCCAAGGGTGACGCGCAGCAGACGGCGCCGCAGGAAACGCCTGTCGACCCGGCTGACCTGCCGCCGCTGAGCATGACCAGCCGCCAGACCCGTTACGGCGATCTGGACCTGGGCCGTGTAGAACTGGAAACCCGCCGCCGCGCCAACGGCCTCAAACTGGAGCGCTTGAGTGTGGCCTCGGGCATCGTCGAGGGCGTCATTCACGGCGACTGGCGCAAGGACGAGCGCCACCGCAGCCAGGTGGACGCCGACCTGCGCATTTACAATCTCGGCGCCCTGCTCACCGGGCTTGGCTATGCCCAGAGCATCCGCAACGGAGAGGGCACCGGCCAGCTCGAACTGAGTTGGGACGGCCCCTTGCTGGATTACGACCTGGCCAGTCTCGACGGCACGGTGAATTTCGACTTCAACGACGGCAGCGTGCCGGAGGTGGAGCCCGGCGCCGGGCGCTTTTTCGGCCTGCTCAGTATCTCGGCCCTGCCGCGCCGCCTGAAGCTGGACTTCAGCGATTTCTTCGGCAAGGGCTTCGCCTTTGATTACATGCGCGGTCATTTCGATATCCGCGCCGGCAACGCCTTTACCGAGAATTTTGAAATGGACGGTCCCGCCGCCCGCATCGAACTCAGCGGCCGGGTCGGCCTGGTCCAGGAGGACTACGACCAGCGCGTCAAGGTCGTGCCCCATGTCACCTCCGGGCTGCCGACCCTGGCGGGCATTCTCACCGGCAGCATCGCCCCGGCCCTGGTGATGGCGCTGATCGAAAAGTTGGCCAGTTCGGAAGTGGACAAAGCCACCGGGATTTATTACCAGGTCAGCGGCAGCTGGGACGATCCGAAGATCGAGCCTGTGGACCTGGTCAAGGGCGAAGCCCCGGCCGGAGATTCGGGCGCCAGCAGTCGCGCGCCGCGCTAAGCCGGATGTCTCATCCCTGTTCGTGGCGAGACGGTTCAAGGGGGTGCCATTGGGCCGTCGCAGTAGAAAGGGGATGAGAAATTCGAGCCAAGGCCGGCCCCGCGGCGCACGGCACAGGTGTGAGAAATGTAGGTTAATGATATTCTTGCGCCGATGAAGCGTTTGTTATTTTTACTCTTTTGTCTGATGCCCGGGGCCTGGGCGGCGCAGCAGCCGGTGGCCGAACTGGGGGCCGACTTCTGGTTTACGCCGCGCCATGGCGATGTGATCGCCGCGCGGGCCGACCTCGGTGCCGCGGTCAAACAATTACTGGCCGAGCCCGAGGCCTATCTGGTGTTGCGTTATCCCGAAGGCGAGTCGGGCGAGCTGTGGGGCCAGGAGTTGCAGGCCTGGCTGGTGGCCCTCGGCATCGCCTCGGACCGCATCGAATTGCAGGCCGATCCCGAGCGCCTGGACGCAGTGGCGGTGGTGCTGGTGGATCCGACCCTGCCCGAGCACGCCGAGCCGCTGCAAATCGATGCGCTGCCGGCCGCGGACGAGGCCCGGGTGAACGATCCCGCCGCCGCAAGCCCTGCCGCGCAGCCCATGGATGCCGCGGCGACGCCGCCGGCAGACACGGCTCAGGACGCGCAGGCGCCGCCGGTCGCGGAACAGGGGCAGGAAGAGCCGGTCGAAACGGAGTAGGAATGAATCAAAATCGTGTAGCTGCAGTGCAAATGGCCTCCGGGCCCAATGTGAATGCCAATTTGCTGGAGGCGGGTCGCCTCATCGCCAAGGCCGCGGGCGAAGGCGCCGGCATGGTGGTCTTGCCGGAAAACTTCGCCATTATGGGCGTCAAGGAACAGGATAAGGTGGCCGTGCGCGAACAAGACGGCCACGGGCCGATCCAGGAGTTTCTGGCCCAGCAGGCCGCCCGGCACGGCATCTGGGTGGTGGGTGGCACCGTGCCCATGGCGGCCCAGAGCCCGAGCAAGGTGCTGGCCGCCTGTCTGGTCTATAACGAGGCCGGCGAGCGGGTGGCGCGCTACGACAAGCTGCATCTGTTCGATGTGACTCTGGAAGGCGGCGCGGAAAAATATACCGAATCGGAGACCATCGAACACGGCAAGGACGTGGTGGTGATCGACAGCCCCTTCGGCCGCATGGGCATCGCGGTGTGTTACGACCTGCGTTTTCCCGAGATGTTTCGCAAGATGCTGGATCAGGATATGGAATTATTGGTCCTGCCCGCCGCCTTCACCGCCATTACCGGCAAGGCCCACTGGGAGGTGCTGGTGCGCGCCCGGGCCATCGAGAATCTTTGTTACGTGGTGGCCGCCGCCCAGGGCGGGTATCACGTCAACGGCCGCGAGACCCATGGCGACAGCATGGTGGTCAACCCCTGGGGTGTGGTGATCGACCGCCTGCCGCGCGGTTCCGGCGTAGTCATGGGCGACATCGACCGCGACCAGCTGGCCGCCATGCGCCGCAGCCTGCCGGCCATCAGTCATCGCCGCCTGTAACCGCCGCCCCAACCGACCCTGGAGGTTTTCATGAGTGACACTTTCGACATCGCCCGCACGGTCATCCTGCAACCCGCCGCCATGGACGAGGCGCAGTTGGAGGGGGTGTTGGGCAACATCATGGGCCACCGCGTCGACTATGCCGACCTCTATTTCGAGACCAGTCGCTTCGAGTCCTGGTCCCTGGAAGACGGCATCGTCAAGGACGGCGGTTACAGTATCGAGCGCGGCGTCGGCGTACGCGCGGTAAGCGGTGAGAAGACCGGTTTCGCCTACTCCGACGAGATCTTTTTGCCGGCCCTGACCGAATCGGCCCTGGCCGCGCGCGCCATCGCCCGCAGCGGCGCGCAGGGCAGCCTCAAGGCCTGGTCCGGTCAGCCCGCGGTGCACTCGCTGTATAGCAGCCTGCAGCCCTTCGACAGCCTGTCGGAACAGGACAAGGTGGCCCTCATGGAGGCGGCCGACGCCGCGGCCCGCGCCCAGGATCCGCGCGTCAAGCAGGTCATGGTGAGCCTGGTGGGGACCCATAAAGTGGTATTGGTGGCCGCCAGCGACGGCACCCTGGCGGCGGATGTGCGCCCGCTGGTGCGCATGAGCGTATCGGTGGTGGTGGAGGAGAACGGCCGCCGTGAGCAGGGCTCAAGCGGCGGCGGGGCGCGCCTCGATTACCGCTTTTTCAGCGACGCCGAGGCGCGCGGCCTGGGCTATGCCCGCGAGGCGGTGCGCCAGGCGCTGGTGAATCTGGAGGCCAAGGACGCCCCTGCCGGCAGCATGCAGGTAGTGCTGGGCCCGGGCTGGCCGGGGGTGCTGCTGCACGAGGCGGTGGGGCACGGCCTGGAGGGTGACTTCAACCGCAAGGGCACCTCGGCCTTTTCCGGCCGCCTCGGTCAGCAGGTGGCCTCGGAGTTGTGCACCGTGGTGGACGACGGCACCCTGCTCAACCGCCGCGGCTCGCTCAACATGGACGATGAGGGCACGCCCACCCAGTGCACCACCTTGATCGAAAACGGCATTCTCAAAGGCTATATCCAGGACAAGATGAACGCCCGCCTGATGGGCGGCGTTTCCACCGGTAACGGCCGGCGCGAATCTTACGCCCATCTGCCCATGCCGCGTATGACCAATACCTATATGCTGGCCGGCGAGCATGACCCGCAGGAGATCATCGCCTCGGTGGACAAGGGCCTGTACGCGGTCAACTTCGGCGGCGGCCAGGTAGACATCACCTCGGGCAAGTTCGTGTTCTCCGCCAGCGAGGCCTATATGATCGAAAACGGCAAGGTCACCCATCCGGTCAAGGGCGCCACTCTGATCGGCAACGGCCCGGACGCGCTCACCCGGGTGGGCATGGTAGGGAATGACCTGAAGCTGGACGAGGGGGTGGGCACATGCGGCAAGGAAGGCCAGAGCGTGCCGGTGGGCGTAGGCCAGCCGACCATGCGTATCGACGGGCTGACCGTGGGCGGGACGTCGGCCGGCTAGTGGTCCTTGAGCATGTCTCGTAACAAACGGAACAGGCTGCGCGCCGACGTCGGCGGTTTACCCTGTTTGGCCTCGCGCTGGGCGTTGAGCATGAGCTGGCGCAGTTGTTGGCGGTCCGCCTGCGGCTGTTGACCGACGAACTCATCCAGGGCAGGCTGGCCCTCGGCGAGAATACGGTCGCGCCAGTGTTCCACGGCGTGAAAGCGGGCGCTGGATTGCTGGCCGGTGAGGCGGATGGCCTCCAGGGCCTGCTGGATCGGTTCGGGATCGACGTTGCGCATCAGCCGGCCGATGAACTGCAACTGTCGTTTCAGCGCGCCGTGGCTGTTGATGCTGCGCGCCTGGGCCACGGCCTCGGCCAGCTCGTCGGGCAGGGGAATCTTGGCCAGGTCCTTGGGCGGGAGTTCGACGACGGCCTTGCCCAACGCCTGCAGCGCGTGCATTTCGCGCTTGAGTTGGGATTTGCTTTTGGGGAGTTCCGCATCGTCTTCGTCGTGCATGGGCGCTAAGGTAGCGCAGTCATGCCGAAAAATACAGCAGCGCATGGTGTGCGCGGCGCACCCGACATTCAAAGCAGTGGGAGCAAGACAATGGCGCAAACGCCGGTAATCAAAAATTCGGTTTACAGCCAGGCACAGTTGCAAGCGTTGGTGGAACAGATTCTGGCCGAGGCCAAACAGCTGGGCGCCAGCGCGGCCGAGGCGGCGGTAAGCCTGGAGTCGGGCCTATCGGTGAACGTGCGCCTGGGCGAGGTGGAAACCGTCGAGCATAATCACGACAAGGGGCTGGGGGTGACGGTCTATTTCGATCGTCGTAAGGGCTCGGCCAGTACCACTGATTTCGGCCAGGAGGCAATTCGCGACACCGTCGCCGCCGCCTGCCGCATCGCGCGCTACACCGCTGAAGATCCCTATGCGGGTTTGGCGGATGCCGCATTGATGGCCGGGGAAGTGATTGATCTCGATCTCAATCATCCCTGGGACATCGCCCCGGAACGGGCCATCGAACTGGCCCTGGAGAGCGAGGCGGTGGCGCGCGACTATGACGCGCGCATCACCAATTCCGAGGGCGCCAGTGTCAGCAGTCATCAGGCCTTTCGCGTCTACGGCAACAGCCACGGTTTTGTCGGCGGCTACGGCGGCACACGCCACGGGGTGAGCTGCTGTGTCATCGGCCAGCAAGGCGACAACATGCAGCGCGATTATTGGTACAGCTCCGCGCGCGATGCCTGCAGCCTGGAGGCGCCCGATATCGTCGGCCGCAAGGCCGCCGAGCGCACCGTGAAACGCCTCGGTGCGCGGCGTATGAAGACGCGCCAGGCGCCGGTGATCTTCGCCGCCGAACAGGCCGGCGGTTTAGTGTCCGGTTTTCTCGGCGCCATTCGCGGCAGCGCCCAGTACCGCAATTCTTCTTATTTGCTTAACAGCATCGGCGAGCAGGTGTTTCCGGGGTTCGTCCGTATCGACGAGCGACCGTTGTTGCCGTGCGGTCTCTACAGCGCACCCTTTGATCGCGAAGGGGTGGCCACCCGCGATCGTGACCTGGTCAGCGATGGTGTAGTGCAGGGCTATATCCTGGACAGTTATGCCGCGCGCCGTCTCGACATGCAGACCACGGCCAATGCCGGCGGCACCCGCAATGTGTTTATCTCCCATGGCGATAAGGATCTGCAGGCCCTGTGTCGTGAAATGGATACCGGCCTGTTGATCACCGACATGATGGGGCACGGTACCAACATGGTCACCGGCGATTATTCGCGCGGCGCGGCGGGGTATTGGATCGAGGGCGGTGAAATTCAATACCCGGTGGAGGAATTGACCGTGGCGGGCAACCTGAAACAGATGTTCAAGGATATAATCGCCATCGGCAATGATGTAGACTTGCGCGGCAATGTGCGCAGCGGTTCCATTCTTATCGACACCATGACCATCGCCGGCGAATAGATCTTCGACCACTCAATCATGACGGATGACAATAATCACAACAGCGACGATGTGCTGGTCAAGATTCGCGGCCTGAGTTTCAAGCGCGGTGCGCGCATGATCTTCGACAATATCGACCTGGATATCCAGCGTGGCAAGGTGACCGCCATCATGGGGCCCAGCGGTACCGGGAAAACGACCTTGCTGCGCCTGATCGGCGGGCAGTTGCGTCCCGATGCGGGCACGGTGGAGGTGGACGGCGAGAACGTGCATCGTCTGTCCCAGACGGCGCTGTACACGCTGCGCAAGCGCATGGGCATGCTGTTTCAAAGCGGCGCCCTGCTGACCGATCTCGATGTCTATGACAACATCGCCTTTCCCATCCGCGAACACACTGAGCTGCCGGAAGAATTGATCCGCGACCTGGTGCTGATGAAGCTGGAGGCGGTGGGGCTGCGCGGCGCGCGTGAGCTGCAGCCCAGTGAACTCTCGGGCGGCATGGCACGGCGCGTCGCTCTGGCGCGCGCTATCGCCCTGGACCCCATGATGATCATGTACGATGAGCCGTTTACCGGCCAGGATCCCATCTCCATGGGCGTCATCGTGCAACTGATCCGTAAACTCAATGACGCCCTCGGCCTGACCAGCGTGATCGTCTCTCATGATGTGTCCGAGACCTCGGCCATCGCCGATTATGTCTACGTGCTGTCGGGCGGCAAGGTGATGGGCAAGGGCTCGCCCGATGAACTGGAACGTTCCGATTCCGACTGGGTGCAGCAATTCATCCACGCCGAGCCGGACGGCCCGGTGCCGTTCCACTATCCGGCGCCCGATTATGTCGAGGATCTGATGACAGGGGCGCCGGACTGATGCAGTGGCTGCGCAATCTGGGCCGTTCCGGGCTCGGCTTTTTCGAGCGCCTGGGGCGCGGCCATTTATTTTTTCTGTCCCTGATCGCCGGTCTGCCGAGTTTGCTGCCACGCCTGCGCCTGCTGTTGCAGCAAATGTATTCAGTGGGCGTACTGTCGCTGTTGATCATCGTCGTCGCCGGCCTCTTTGTCGGCATGGTGCTGGGTCTGCAGGGCTACAATACCCTGGTGGATTTCGGTGCCGAGGAGTCCCTCGGCGTCATGGTGGCCCTGTCCTTGGTGCGCGAGTTGGGGCCGGTGGTTACGGCCCTGCTGTTCGCCGGTCGCGCCGGCTCGGCCCTGAGCGCCGAGATCGGTCTGATGAAGGCCACCGAGCAGCTCTCCGGCATGGAGATGATGGCGGTGGACCCCATCAAGCGCGTGGTGGTGCCGCGCTTCGTCGCCGGTATGTTGTCCATGCCTTTGCTGGCGGCCATCTTCAGCGCCGTCGGCGTGATGGGCGGTTATTTCGTCGGTGTCGGTCTGCTGGGGGTGGACAGCGGCGCCTTCTGGTCGCAGATTCAGGACCGCGTGGATTTTTATGAGGACGTGGGCAACGGTGTCATCAAGAGTCTAGTCTTCGGTGTGGTGGTGACCTGGATCGCCGTATTCGAAGGTTACGACAGCGTACCCACCTCGGAAGGGGTGGCGCGGGCCACCACCCATACCGTGGTGCACGCCTCGCTGGCGGTGCTGGGACTGGATTTTGTCTTGACCGCATTGATGTTTGATTAAAGGAACAGCTTATGTTTCAAAACAAAAATGTAGAGATTCTGGTGGGCATCTTCATCGCCGCCGGCCTCGGCGCCTTGTTCGTGCTGGCCATGAAGGTCAGCAATCTGAGCGAGTTCGGCGAGGAGGGCGGCTATCCGCTCATCGCCCGCTTCGACAATATCGGCGGTCTCAAGGAGCGCTCGCCGGTGACCATGGCCGGGGTGCGCATCGGCCGGGTGGAACAGATCGGCTTTGATGAACAGACCTTCGAGGCGGTGGTGACACTCAAGATCCGGGAGCAGTATGACCAGCTGCCGGAGGATACCAGCGCCAGCATTTTCACCTCCGGCCTGTTGGGTGAACAGTATGTGGCCTTGGAGGCGGGCGGTTCCATGGATAACATGCAGCCCAATGATGAATTCAAGATCACCCAGTCGGCCTTGGTGTTGGAAGAACTGATCGGTCAGTTCCTGTTTAAGGCGGCGGGAGGAGGCGGCAGCGAGTGAGAACGTGTTTGGCATTGCTCTGCCTGAGTCTGGCCCTGCCGGCGGCGGCGGAGACCCTCGACCTGGATCAGGCCATCGAGCGTGCCCTGAACAGCGATCCGCGCATTGAAGAGCGGCGTCACTTCGTTGCCGCGGCGCGCGGCCAGTTGGAAGAGGTGGAAGGCCATGGCGGCTGGTTTGTGGAGAGCAACAGTTTTCTCGCCCTGGCGCCGCAGATCGAGGGCAGTATCTTCGAGAACGGCGGCTGTACGCCGGGCAATTGCGAGCTGCGCGACGACCGCTATGAATTCAGAGGCGCCTCGCTGTGGTTGAAGATCGATCTGGCCCTGCTCAAGCCGCTGCACACCTTCGGCAAGTTGGAAAACTACTCTGATGCGGCCCAGGCCAACATCCGTATCAAGGATCAGGATGTGCAGTTGCAACGCAATGCCACCGTGCTGGATGTGAAAAAGGCCTACTACGGCTACCTGGCGGCGCGCGACGGGCGCCTGGTGTTGGAGGACGTGGAAAAACGTCTGCAGGGGGCCATCGACTTGGTGCAAGGGTGGCTGGACCAAGGCGAGGGCGAGGTCAGGCAATCCGATCTCTACGCCCTGCAGTCCGGGCGGGCCCTGGTGGCCAAATACAAGGCCCAGTCCGCGGCCTTGGAAAAGGTGGCGCTGGGCGGCCTCAAGGTGCTCACCGGCATCTCCCAGGACGAGACGCTGGAGCTGGCCGACCGCCGTATTCGCCCGGTGGAATTGCCGGGTGGCAGCATGGAGGAATTGCAGTCCCAGGCCATGCGTCAGCGCCCCGAGATGGCGCAGTTGGAGGCCGGCATGGCGGCGCGCCGCGCCCTGGTGGCGGCGAATAAATCCACCAGCAATCCCGATCTGTACGCCGGGGTGGCGGCCACCCTGTCCTATGCGCCCGAGCGCAACCGGCTGGAGAACCCCTATATCTATGACCCGTTCAATGAGGCGGGCATGACGCCGCTGATCGGTCTGCGCTGGAACTGGAACCCGGGCGTCGCCGACGGCAAGATCACCAGCGCCGAGGCCGAATTGAACGCCTTGATCGCCAAGTCTTCCTTTGCCCGCAAGGGTATTCCATACCAGGTGGCGGAGCAGTATTACCAGGTACAGGGTTACCACAAGGCGGTGCAGCGTCTGGAAGAGGCCAGCCGCTCGGCGCGGCGCTGGATGATCGCCAGCTATACCGATTTCGAAGCCGGCCTGGAAAAGGCGGAAAAGATCATGACCGCCATGCAGGCCTACGTGTTGGCCATGACCGATTATTTGCAAACCACCTTTGAATACAACATGCATGTGGCACGTCTGGAAGATGCCGCGGGGAAGACGCCATGAAACGATTGATGACGATTTTTGCGCTGCTGTTGAGTTTGACAGCGGCGCCCGTGTGGGCCGCCCAGTCGGCGCAGGAGCTGGTCAGGCAGACCTCCGAACGCATGCTGAGCACGCTCAAGCAGGAACAGGCGGTGATCAAAAACAATCCCGAGCGTATCTATGAGCTGGTCAATAAGATCGTCTTGCCCCATTTCGATTTTGAATACATGTCGCAGTTGGTGCTGGGCAAGTACTGGCGCCGCGCCTCGGCGCAGCAGCGCGACGCCTTTACCGAGGAGTTCAAACAACTGCTGGTGCGCACCTACGCCACTTCGCTGAATGAATACACCGACCAGGAGATCAGCTTTCTGCCCTTTAGGGAAGGTGGTGATCCGGAGCAGGCCCAGGTGCGCACCGAGGTGGAGCAGCCCGGCGGTTTCCCCATTCCCATTGATTACAAGCTGCATAAGAGCGGTGACGCGTGGAAGGTGTTCGATGTGGTGATCGACGGCGTCAGCCTGGTGACCAACTATCGCAGCAGTTTCTCCAAAGAGATCCGCCAGGGCGAACTGGACGGCCTCATCGCCACCCTCAGGCAGCGTAACCAGGACGTAATGAAAAAGTGAGTGCCGCCCAACAGCTCAAACGGCAGGCGCCGGGGGCGTTCAGCCTCGGCGGCGAGTTGAGCTTCGCCACCGTGCCCGATCTGGTGGGCGCCGGCGCGCGCCTGTTTGACGACGCCGCCGAGGTGGAAGTGGACCTGGCCGAGGTGGGCCGCAGCGACAGCGCCGGCCTGGCCCTGCTGGTGAGCTGGATGCGCCTGGCGCGGCGTCACGACAAGCGACTCAGTTTTCATCAGGTGCCCGAGCAGTTGGTGGGCCTGGCCAAGGTCAGCGGTGTGGCCCAGCTGCTCGCCCTGGAAACGCCTTAATAAAACCGCCCATTCAGGGTATCCTATGCGGTTCCTGATTTTTCGAATCCGGGACTTTTTCGGGATTCACAACGGACGCGCAAGCAGATGCAAGCACAACAGATCAAACAGATGATAGAGACAGGCCTGCCCGGCAGTGAGGTGCAGGTGTTGGGTGACGACGGTCAGCATTTTGATGCCGTCGTGGTGTCCGAGGCCTTTAATGGCAAGACCATGGTGCAGCAGCACCAGCTGGTCTACGCCACCCTGGCGGGGCGCATGGAGAGTGGCGCGATCCACGCCCTGGGCTTGAAGACCTATACGCCAGAGGCGTGGTCCAAGGCGCAATAGATGGACAAACTGATTATCACCGGCGGTGGCCCGCTGGACGGCGAGGTGCGTATCTCCGGCGCCAAGAACGCCGCCCTGCCCATCCTGGCGGCGACCCTGTTGGCCAGCAGTCCGGTCATGGTGCGCAACGTGCCGCACCTGCACGACATCACCACCACGATGGAATTGCTCGGCCGCATGGGCGTGGAGTTGGTGGTGGACGAAAAGCTCAACGTGGAGGTCAATCCGACCACCATCAACAGCTTCGTCGCGCCTTACGAGCTGGTGCGCACCATGCGCGCCTCCATCCTGGTGTTGGGGCCCATGCTGGCGCGCTACGGCGAATCGGATGTCTCCCTGCCGGGCGGCTGTGCCATCGGCTCGCGACCGGTGAATCTGCACATCAACGGCCTGCGCGCCATGGGCGCCGACATTGAGGTGGAGGGCGGTTACATCCGCGCCCGCGCCAAACGCCTCAAAGGCACGCGCCTGTTCATGGACATGGTAACGGTGACGGGTACCGAGAATCTGCTCATGGCCGCCACCTTGGCCGAGGGCACCAGCGTCATCGAAAACGCGGCGCGTGAACCGGAGGTGGTGGACCTGGCCAATTTTCTCATCAGCATGGGCGCCAAGATCACCGGTCACGGCTCGGATACCATCACCATCGAAGGGGTGGATGAGTTGAGCGGCAGCGAGTACAGCATCCTGCCCGACCGCATCGAGACCGGCACCTACCTGGTCGGCGCCGCCATCAGCGGCGGTCGGGTCAAGGTCAAGAACACCCGGCCGGATCTGCTCGACGCGGTGTTGAGCAAGCTGCAGGAGGCCGGCGGCAAGGTGAGCACCGGCGAGGACTGGATCGAAGTGGATATGCAAGGCCGACGGCCGCGGGCGGTGGATATTCACACCGCCCCCTATCCCGCCTTCCCCACCGACATGCAGGCCCAATTTTCGGCCCTGAATGCAGTGGCGGAGGGTTCGGGGACCATCACCGAGACGGTGTTCGAGAACCGCTTCATGCATGTGCAGGAACTGGTGCGCATGGGCGCCAACATCCGCGTCGAGGGCAATATGGCGGTGATCAACGGGGTCGAGAAACTGCAGGGCGCGCCGGTCATGGCCACCGATCTGCGCGCCTCGGCCAGTCTGGTGCTGGCGGGCCTGGTGGCCGAGGGCGAGACCGTGGTGGATCGCATCTATCACATCGACCGCGGCTATGAATGTATCGAAGAAAAATTGCAACAATTGGGCGCCCACATCCGCCGTAAGCCCGATTAAGGATTGACTGACGTGAGTAGTAATAGTCTGACCATTGCCGTTTCCAAGGGCCGCATCTTCAAGGATGCCCTGCCCTTGCTGGATGGCGCCGGCATCGTGCCCAGGGATGATCCGGAGCGGAGTCGCAAGCTGATCCTGGATACCAGCCGCGACGATGTCAAACTGGTGTTGATCCGCGCCTCCGACGTGCCTACCTATGTGGACTACGGCGCCGCCGATATCGGCATCGCCGGCAAGGACGTGCTGATGGAGTACGAGGGCGACGGCCTCTACGAGTTGCTGGATTTGAAGATCGCGCGCTGCAGGCTGATGGTGGCCGGGCCGGCGGACGGGGCGCGGGATTCCGGCCACGGTCTGCGTGTCGCCACCAAATATGTCAATTCGGCGCGCCGGTATTTCGCCAGCCAGGGCAAGCAGGTCGAGATCATCAAGCTCTACGGCTCCATGGAGCTGGCGCCGCTGGTGGGCTTGGCCGACCGCATCGTCGACGTGGTCGACACCGGCAACACCCTCAAGGCCAACGGCCTGAAACCGCTGGAGCACATCGCCGACATCAGCTCGCGCCTGATCGTCAACAAGGCATCCATGAAGATGAAGCATGCCGCTGTGAAACAGTTTATCGATGACGTGGCCCGCAGTGTGGCCAGATTCAATCCGGATGAATAAGGGAGACTCTGATGACTTCCGTTAGCGTGAAACGCTTGACGACCCAGGACGAAAACTTCTGGTCCGAACTGGACGGGTTGCTGGCCTGGGAGGGCGTCTCGGACGAGCAGGTGGCCGGGGCGGTGAAGGAGATCCTCACCAACGTACGGCGCCGCGGCGACGAGGCGGTGGTGGACTACACCAATCGTTTCGACCGCATGTCGGTGCAGTCCATGGACGAGCTGGACATCCCTCAGGCACGTATGCAAGAGGCCTTGGCGCGCATGCCGGCCGACGAGCGCAAGGCCTTGGAATTTTCCACCCAGCGCCTGTTCGCCTATCACGAATACCAGCGCGCCGAGTCCTGGTCCTACACCGAGCCCGACGGCACCCTGCTGGGCCAGAAGGTGACACCGCTGGACCGCGTCGGCCTCTACGTGCCCGGCGGCAAGGCCAGTTATCCATCATCGGTATTGATGAATGCGGTGCCGGCCAAGGTGGCGGGGGTGGAGGAGATCATTATGGTGGTGCCCACCCCGGACGGTGAGATCAACGACATGGTGCTGGCGGCGGCCGCCCTCGTCGGTGTCGACCGCGCCTTTGCCATCGGCGGCGCCCAGGCGGTGGCGGCATTGGCCTACGGCACCGACACGGTGCCCCAGGTGGACAAGATTGTCGGCCCGGGCAATATCTACGTCGCCACGGCCAAGGGTATGGTGTTCGGCACGGTCGGTATCGACATGATCGCCGGTCCGTCCGAGATCCTGGTGGTGTGCGACGGCGCCACCGACCCTGATTGGGTGGCCATGGACCTGTTCTCCCAGGCCGAGCACGATGAAGACGCCCAGTCTATCCTGGTCTCGCCCGACGCCGCGTTTCTGGACAAAGTGCAGCAAAGCATCGACAGGCTGCTGCCGGAGATGGAGCGCGAGGCCATCATCCGCCAGTCCCTGGAGGCGCGCGGTGCCCTGGTGCTGGTGGAGAATTTGGAGGAGGCCGCCCGAGTGGTCAACTACGTCGCCCCCGAGCACCTGGAGCTGTCGGTGGAGGATCCGGACGAACTACTGGAAAACATCCGCCACGCCGGGGCCGTATTCATGGGTCGCTACACCGCCGAGGCGGTGGGCGACTACTGCGCCGGGCCCAACCACGTGCTGCCCACCTCGCGCACGGCGCGCTTCTCCTCGCCGCTGGGGGTGTATGACTTTCAGAAGCGCTCCAGCCTGATCATGTGTTCGCCCGCCGGCGCCGCCTCGCTGGGCCGGTATGCCTCCACCTTGGCGCGTGGCGAGGGTCTGACGGCCCATGCCCGCTCGGCGGAGTACCGCATGAAAAAATAGCGTCGGGGCTTAATCTTTGAGTAAAATGCTTGTATAAATTAGAGAACACCAATATGGCATCGGTAATCGTGGATAAAAAAGACGAAAAGATCATTCATTTGATCCGGCCCGATGTGCAGAAGGCGCAGATCAATCGCGTGCCCCCCACCCGCGGGCTGATCAAGTTGGATGCCATGGAGAGCCCCTATCCCTGGCCCGCCTATCTGCGCGGCGAGTGGCTGGAGGAAATGCAGGGAGTGACCTTAAACCGTTATCCCGATCCCCAGTCCACCGAACTCAAGGCGGCGCTGCGCCAGGTATTCGACATTCCGGCCAATATGGATCTGATGCTGGGCAATGGCTCCGATGAACTGATCCAGATCATCAACCTGGCCCTGGCCGGGGCGGGACGCAAGGTGATGGCGGCGCTGCCCACCTTTTCCATGTTCCAGATGATTGCCACCTATGTGGGCATGGACTTCGTCGGCGTGCCCTTGCGCGAGGATGATTTCTCCCTCGATATGCCCGCCATGCTGGCGGCGGTGGAAAAACATCGCCCCGCGGTGATCTATCTGGCCTACCCCAATAATCCTACCGGTAATTTGTTCGCCGAGGACGAAATCGTGCGTCTGGCCCAGGCCAGTCACGGCCTGGTGGTGGTGGATGAATCCTATTTGGCCTATGCCGGCGTCAGCGTCATGGAACGACTGCAGCACCACGATAATCTGCTGATCATGCGCTCGCTGTCCAAGATGGGTCTGGCCGGACTGCGCCTGGGGTATCTGGTGGGACATAATAAGTGGATCAGTCAGCTTGAGCGGCTGCGTCTGCCCTTCAATATCAACGTACTGACCCAGTTTACCGCCGAGTTTGCGCTGAATTATTATGATGTGTTCCTGGAGCAGGTGGAACAGATCCGCCGCGACCGTATCTGGGTGGCGGAAAACATGCGTCGCCTGCAGGGTGTGAGGGTATTTCCCTCCGAGACCAATTTCATTCTGTTCCGGGTGGCGCAGGGCCGCGGTGACGCCATCGATGCCAGCCTGAGAGAAAAGGGCGTTCTGTTGAAAAACCTCAATAACAGCGATCCGCTGCTGCACGACTGCCTGCGCGTCACCATCGGTAAGCCCAGCGAAAATGTGGCCTTTCTGTCGGCGCTGACCTCGTCACTGTGAGCGGTCTCGCTTCAAACGGGGCGCGTTTGCGGGTATCCTGGCGGTTTCTATCTGGCTGACTTTAATTAAGTTCGTTCATGACGGGCGCTGATCGTCCGTATTTGGAGATGTTTGCAAATGGCTGAACGCAAGGCCGCGGTGGCGCGCGATACGCTGGAGACCCAAATTCAGGTCACGGTCAATCTGGACGGTGAAGGCAAAGGCGAGTTTGACACGGGGGTGTCCTTTCTCGAGCACATGCTCGATCAGGTGGCGCGTCACGGCATGATCGATCTGGCGGTCAAGGCCCGGGGCGATTTGCACATCGACGCCCACCACACTGTGGAAGACATCGGCATTGCCATCGGTCAGGCCTGCGCCCAGGCGGTGGGCGACAAGAAGGGCATTCGCCGCTACGGCCATGCTTACGTACCCTTGGACGAGGCCCTGTCCCGGGTGGTGCTGGATTTTTCCGGCCGTCCCGGGCTGGAGTTTAACGTGGATTTTCCGCGCGCCGCCATCGGCGCCTTCGAGACCGATCTGTTTTTCGAATTTTTTCAGGGTTTCGTCAATCACGCCCAGGTGACCCTGCATGTGGATGCGCTGCGCGGGCGCAATTCGCATCACATCGCCGAGACCGTGTTCAAGGCCTTCGGTCGCGCGCTACGCATGGCGCTGGAGCCCGATGCCCGCATGCAGGGCGTTATCCCTTCAACCAAGGGGGCGCTGTAAGCCAGTCCGGAGCAGCCCGTTTGAACTGACAGCCTCATGACTTCTATTGCAGTAATCGATTACGGAATGGGTAACCTGCGCTCCGTCGCCAAGGCGCTGGAGCATGTCGCCCCTTCCGCCTCTATCGCCGTGACAGCGAATGCTGAGATCATTGCGGCGGCCGAGCGCGTGATCTTTCCCGGTGTCGGCGCCCTGCGCGACTGCATGACCGAATTACGTCGTCTGGCGCTGGATCAGGTGATCCGCGAACTGGCCGCCTCGGGTAAGCCGCTGCTGGGCATTTGCCTGGGCATGCAGGCGCTGCTCGACTGGAGCGAGGAAAACGGCGGCAGCGCGGGGTTGGGGATTCTTCCCGGCAAGGTGCTGCACTTCGCCGCCGGCCAGACCGATCCGCGCACCGGCGAACCGCTCAAGGTGCCGCACATGGGGTGGAACCAGGTCCATCACAGCGGTGGACATCCTTTGTGGCGCGACATCCCCCAGGACAGCCGTTTCTATTTCGTGCACAGCTATTATGCCCGGCCTGACAATTCGGCCGACTGCGTCGGGACCACCCATTACGGCCTGGATTTTGCGTCGGTGCTGGCGCGTAAAAACGTGTTTGCCGCGCAATTTCATCCGGAAAAGAGTCAGCAGGCGGGGCTCACGCTGCTGCGTAACTTTGCTGAATGGAATGGGACACTATAATGAATGATACGTTGGGAGCGTCATCATGTTGTTAATACCCGCAATTGATTTAAAACAGGGCAAGTGTGTGCGACTGCGGCAAGGACGCATGGAGGACGACACGGTATTCTCCGATGATCCGGTGGCCGTGGCCGGACGCTGGGTCGAGGCCGGCGCCAAGCGCCTGCACCTGGTGGACCTGGACGGTGCCTTCGCCGGCAAGCCGGTCAACGCCGCCGTGATCCGCGATATCGCCGCTGCCTTTCCCGACCTGCCCATCCAGGTGGGCGGCGGTATTCGCGACGAAGAGACCATCGACACCTATCTGGCCGCCGGGGTGCAATACGTCATCATCGGCACCAAGGCGGTGAGTGCGCCGCACTTCGTCGGCGATGTCTGCGCCGAATTCCCCGGTCATATCATCGTCGGGCTGGATGCCAAGGACGGCAAGGTGGCCATCGACGGTTGGTCCAAGCTGTCCCATCATGACATTATCGACCTGGCCCAGCATTTCGAGCGCGACGGCGTGGAGGCCATTGTCTATACCGACATCAGCCGCGACGGCATGATGCAGGGCGTGAATGTCGACGCCACCCGTAAGCTGGCGCGCGCCATTACCATCCCGGTTATCGCCTCGGGCGGCGTCACCGATATGGACGACATCCGCGCCCTGCAGGCGGCCGCGGAGGACGGTATCATGGGCGCCATCCTCGGTCGCGCCATCTATGAGGGCCGTATCGACCTGGCCGCAGCGAACGCGTGGGTGAGTGGCGACTGATGCCCTTGGCCAAGCGCATCATCCCCTGTCTCGACGTAGATGCCGGCCGGGTGGTGAAGGGGGTGCAATTCCTCGGCATCCGGGATGCCGGCGACCCGGTGGAGGTGGCCAAGCGCTATAACCTGGAGGGCGCCGACGAGCTGGTGTTCCTGGATATCACCGCCAGTCACGAAGAGCGCGAGACCATGGCGCACGTGGTGGAGCAGGTCGCCTCCGAAGTGTTCATCCCGCTTACCGTCGGCGGCGGCATCCGCGACAAGGCCGACATTCGCCGCATGCTCAATGCCGGCGCCGACAAGGTGGCCATCAACACCGCAGCGGTCAACCGGCCAGAATTCGTGCGCGAGGCGGCCGAGTCCTTCGGCTCCCAGTGCATCGTGGTGGCCATCGACGCCAAACAGGTGGGGCAGGACCCGCCCACGTGGGAGATCTTCACCCACGGCGGGCGCCAGCCCACCGGCCTCGACGCCGTCGCATGGGCGCAGAAAATGGTCGAGCTAGGCGCCGGCGAGATCCTGCTCACCAGCATGGACCGTGACGGCACCCGCGACGGGTTCGATCTGGCCCTGACGCGCGCCGTGTGCGAGGCAGTGAGCGTGCCGGTGATCGCCTCCGGCGGCGTCGGCACTCTGGAGCATCTGGCCGACGGCGTGCAGCAGGGCAAGGCCGATGCCGTGCTGGCCGCCAGCATCTTCCATTTCGGCGAATACAGCGTGCAGCAGGCCAAGCAGTGCATGGCCGGGCGCGGCATTGAGGTCAGGCTGTGAGCTGGTTGGACGAGATCGAGTGGAGCGCCGACGGCCTGGTGCCGGTGATCGCCCAGGAGACCGGCAGCGGGCGGGTACTGATGTTTGCCTGGATGAACCGCGCGGCCCTGGCCGAGACCGCCGCCGACGGCTACGCGGTGTACTGGTCGCGTTCGCGCCAGCAGTTGTGGCGTAAGGGCGAGCGCTCCGGCCACCGGCAGCGGGTGATCAGCATAAACCTTGATTGCGATGAGGATGTGATCCTGCTGGAAATTGAACAGCAGGGCGGCATTGCCTGTCATACTGGGCGCAAGAGCTGTTTTTACCGCCGTCTCGAGGACGGTGAGTGGAAGACGGTGGAGCCGGTACTCAAGGATCCGGCCGAGATCTACGCGGGCAAGTGAGGCATTAATGGAATCCAGCCAGGTACTGCAGGAACTGGCCCAGCTGCTGGAGTCGCGCAAGGGGGCGGACGCAGATTCCTCCTATGTGGCCGGCTTGTACGCCAAGGGCCTGGACGCCATTCTGAAGAAGGTCGGCGAAGAGGCCACCGAGACGGTGATGGCGGCCAAGGACGGTGACCCGGACAAGTTGGTCTACGAGGTCGCCGATTTGTGGTTTCACACTCTGGTGCTGCTGGCGCAGCAGGGGTTGGCACCGGAGGCCGTGCTTACAGAGCTGGCGCGCCGCTTCGGTATTTCCGGTATTGAAGAAAAGGCGGCGCGGGGTCAGAATAAACAGCTTTCGGCGCGGCGCGATTTTGGAGAAGAGTGATGGGATTTGGTGGCATTAGTATCTGGCAGTTGTTGATTGTTCTGGTGATTGTATTGTTGCTGTTCGGCAGCAAGAAACTGCGCGGGCTGGGCTCGGATCTGGGCAGTGCGGTGAAGGGCTTTCGCGGCGCCATGGGCGAGGCCGAAAAAGACGAAGACAAGCCCAAGGATGAACCGGCCAAGTTGGACCAGGCCGACAGCAGCGAGGCGCGGGTGATCGAAGGCGAGGCCGGCGAGCGGGACAAGAAAAAGGTTTAGCCCGGGCCTGATTTGCCATGTTCGACATCGGCTTCCTGGAAATCGTGCTGATCACCGTGGTGGCCTTGCTGGTGGTCGGTCCCAGCGAGTTTCCCGGCCTGGTGCGTAACATTGGCCGCGGCCTGGGTAAGGCGCGGGCCTTTCTCAGCTCGGTCAAATCCGATCTTGATTACGAAATCGACAAGGCCAACGAGATCAAGCAGCTGATGGAAAAAGAGGCCGAGATCGCCCGGCTCCACGAAATAATCGAAAACAATGCCGCGACCGTGCCCGTTCAGGGTAAGCCGGCTGAAGAACCCAGCAGGGTCGAGAAGTCAGATGAGCTCAGCCAAGCCGAGACCGACCAAGAGTCGCCGCAGCCGGTCAGTGATCGGCGACCGACTTAATACCCGCTCGACGCGCGACCGCAATCAGGAGCAGCAGGGACTGATCGGCCACCTGATCGAACTGCGCTCGCGCCTATTGCGTATCTTCTTGTCCATCGGTCTTATTTTTCTGCCGCTGGCCTTCTTCGCCAACGATCTCTACGCCCTGCTGGCCATGCCGCTGTTGGCGCATATGCCGCAAGGCACCAGCATGATCGCCACCGAAGTGGCCTCGCCCTTTCTGACGCCGTTCAAGTTTGCCCTGGTGCTGGCCATTTTTCTCGGCATGCCGGTGATCCTGTATCACTTCTGGGCCTTTATTGCGCCGGGGCTGTACGTCCACGAACGTAAGATGATGCTGCCCCTGTTGGCGGGCAGCACCGCGCTGTTTTACGGCGGGGTGATATTTGCCTACTACGTCGTGTTTCCGCTGATCTTCGGGTTTTTTCTCAGCGTCGTGCCGCAGGGCGTGGCGGTGATGACCGACATTAGTAAGTATCTCGATTTTGTTCTCAAGATCTTTTTTGCCTTCGGTTTGGCCTTTGAGGTACCCATTGTCACCATCGTCTTGGTCTGGGCCGGCGCCACCACGCCCGAACAGCTGGTCGCCAAGCGTCCTTATGTGATTGTGGGGGCCTTTGTGCTGGGGATGTTGTTTACCCCGCCGGACATGATTTCGCAAACCCTGTTGGCGATTCCCATGTGGTTGTTGTTCGAGATCGGCGTGGTGTTGTCACGCATGGTGGCCAAGCGCCAGGCCGAGCGGGACACGGCCGAAGAGGAACAGTCTTAAGCCGGATTTCTCAGCGGGCTTGCTCCAACAGTGGTTGCGGCCGCTCGCCGATGACCACCTCCAATGTTTGCGTTTGACCCTGACGCAGGATTTCCACCTCCAATACCGTGCCTGGTGCAAGGCTGGCGATGACATTCATTAGTGAGCGACTGCCGCTGACTGGCTCATTGTTGACGCGCACGATGACGTCGCCCGGTTGCAGCCCGGCCTCAGCGGCCGGTCCGTCGGGCTGGATGCCAGCGATCAACGCGCCCTGGATGTCGCCCAGACCGAAGGATTCGGCCAGGCTGTCGCTCAGGTCCTGTACCTCCACGCCCAGCCAGCCACGCAGCGGCCGGCCGTGTTCGATGATCTGTTTCATCACGCCCTTAGCCAGGCTTACCGGAATGGCGAAGCCGATCCCCTGCGAACCGCCGGAGCGGGAAAAAATGGCGGTGTTAATACCGATCAGCTGCCCCGCGGTATTGATCAAGGCGCCGCCGGAGTTGCCGGGATTGATGGCGGCGTCGGTCTGGATGAAGTTTTCGAAGGTGCTGAGTCCCAGTTGCGAGCGGCCGGTGGCGCTGACGATGCCGCTCGTGACGGTCTGACCCACGCCGAAGGGGTTGCCGATGGCAAGCACTACGTCGCCGACGCGCAGGGCCTCGGACTGGCCGAACGTAATGGCCGGGACGTTGCTGATGTTGACCTTGAGCACGGCCAAATCGCTTTCTGGGTCGGTACCGACGATGGCGGCGGCGGCGGTGCGGCCGTCGTGTAGCGCCACTTCGATTTCGTCGGCACCCTGGATGACATGATTATTGGTGAGGATGAAGCCTTGGTCGTTGACGATGACGCCGGAGCCCAGGCTGTTTTCCAGGCGCTGTTGCGGCGCGGGCGCGCGGTCGCCGAAAAAACGTCGAAACAGGGGGTCCTCGAACAAGGGGTTGGCGCGTTGTGTTACCACCTTGCGCGTGTAGACATTGACCACGGCGGGCGCGGCGATATCGACCGCATGGGCATATGAGGCCAGGCCGCTTTCGATTGCCTGGCGCGTGGGAGAGGGGGCTTCAATAAATTCTACGCTTGGTCTACTCTCGAATGCCTCGGGCTTGAACAGCAACAACAACACGAAGGCGAACGCCAAACCGGCGGTGATTGCTTCGGTCGCGAAGGAGAGCAGTTTTCGTAGTTGCATCGTTGGGCGTATCTTGAGTAAGTTGGCAGCCAATGTTAACGCAAAGCGTAGGATAAGTGCATGGTTCAATTGGAAGAGCTGGTAAATTTTTGTGACGAACTGCTGGCCGCGAATAGCTTTGGCGACTATGCCCCCAATGGACTGCAGGTGGAAGGGGCGGTGCAGGTCAACAAGATTGTTTCCGGCGTAACCGCCAGCCAGGCCTTGATCGAGGCGGCGGCGGCCAACGATGCCGATGTCCTGTTGGTGCATCACGGCTTTTTTTGGAAGGGCGAATCGGCGTGTATCACCGGCATCAAAAAACGCCGCATTGCACGCTTGTTGGCGGCCGACATAAGTTTGCTGGCCTATCATTTACCCTTGGATGCCCATCCCGATATCGGTAACAATGCGCAGCTCGCGCGCCGCTTGGGGCTTCAGGTGGAAGGGCGTTTCGGGCGTGACGCGCTTGGCATGGTCGGGCGTCTGCCGCAGCTGATGACGAGCGCCGAACTGATTCAGCATATCAGCGTTAGGCTGGGACGGCAGGCGATCCATCTGGGTGAAGGTGACGCGCAAATCGAACGGGTCGCTTGGTGCACAGGGGCGGCGCAAGGATATATCGAGGCGACACCGGGCTTGGGGGTGCAGGCCTATATCAGCGGTGAAATGTCCGAGCAGACGACCCACTTTGCCAGGGAGACCGGCATCCATTATGTGTCGGCCGGCCATCATGCCACGGAACGTTACGGTGTGCAGGCCTTGGGTGAGTTACTGGCGCGGCAATTCGGCCTGACACATCAGTTTATCGACATCGACAACCCGGTTTGAGTTTCTCGCAGAGCGGCCGTCGCCAGCCCAGTTGAGACCGCCAAAAGAGAAAGTTTTGTACAACTTTTTGGCGCGATTGATGCCCTGATAGTTTGATTTTCAGGGTGGCGGAAAACTTGAGTGCTTAGCGTTGACATTGAGAATAAAAGTGTTCTAGGATGCCGAAACGCTCGATAAAGATGGTCGACTATAACCCGGCAATGGCTGGGGATAAATGCAAAAAATGGCCATAACAAATAAAATCAGAGCTTAATGCCTGGTTATAGAAAATTAGGCCGGTGTTTTGTGTTAAGCTGTGAAATCGGAGAGGGAGTAACGCTGGCCGAGGTACGTCACAGCAAAAAATAACAACAACAGAATAACCTTTCCGTCGGAATATATTAGGGATAGCCAAGTCAGTTTATAAGTTTATAGTGTTGAGCCCGTAACAGGCTGAGTGGTTCGTCCGCTTGTTGGCTGTTTCTCGCTGCGGGGCTTGGCGCTGGTGTGTTTTCTTTCAATTGAAGCCTACGTGGGATCTACAACGGATCGAGGACTGAGATGTTTGTGAGTGAAAAATTTCTCTCTATAGGGGGCGGAAATAAGGCCGGCCATGCGAGTGTCAACAAGGGGCTTGCCGTGTTTTTCGCGATGCTGGCGGCTGCCTTCTTTGTGAATGTCGCGCAGGCGGAAGTGCCGAATGCCGTGCCGCCTAAGGGGACGCATGACGGCGAGCATGTGCCGCAACCCATCGAGTTTCCGCACGACATTCATGCCGACATCAACGACATCAACTGCATGTATTGTCACACCTATGCACGTCGCAGCAAGGTGGCCGGAATCCCGCCCACCAGCAAATGCATGGGGTGCCATTCGGTCATCGCAACCGACAAGGATCGTATCAAGAAGCTTACGGAATATTGGGAAAACAATGATCCGCCGAAGTGGAAAAAGGTCCATGACGTGCCGGATTATGTGCATTTCACTCACGAGAAACATCTGCAGCGATTTGTGTTTAACAACGAAGGTATGAAGGTGGAGAACGTCTCCGAAGTCTGTGCCTTCTGTCATGGCGACGTTAAGAAAATGACTGTGGCGCGCAAGGTTAAGCCGCTGAACATGGGCTTCTGCGTGCGTTGTCATGAAGCGAACGACGGTCCTTTCGATTGCTGGAAGTGCCACAAGTAACCTCGGGTGGGCTGGGGCCTGGCGTCCGGCCGTCAATTTTTAACTAATATATTTAACGGATGATTTGTTATGAGTGGTAACGATATCAACCGCAGAGACTTCCTGAAATTCATGGGGATCGGTGGCGTCGGTGCCGCGACCTTGAGTGGTTGCGACATGCCCACCACCATCACCCTTGAGGAGGGTAAGGAAGACGTGGTTTCCTACCTGGCGCCGGAAGAATATGCGATACCGGGTATTGGCATCTATTTTGCATCCACCTGTCAGCAATGTCCTTCGGGCTGTGGTGTGCACGGCCGGGTTCGCGAAGGTCGTTTGTTGAAGCTGGAAGGCAATCCCGCAGCCATGAACGGCAGGGGACTGTGCCAGATGGGGCAGGCCAGCGTGCAAAGTCATTACAATCCCGACCGTATAACGCAGCCCATGGCGCGTAAAAATGGTGCCTTGACGCCCATCAGTTGGGACGAAGCCTGGCAATTGATGGGCGATAAGGTCTCCGGTGTGGATGCGGGGCGTAGCGCTTGGTTTACCGGGACTGTCAGCGGCCACCAGGCCAAGCTCCTGGAGGCGCTGAACGAGGCCTGGGGTAGCAAAGACCATTACGTGTACGAAGCCGTCAATAACGCGGTGGGCAAGGCGGTCAACGAGGCGGTCCTGGGTGATCCCATGCCGGCGTATCGTATCGACAAGGCCAAGTCCATATTGTCGTTCGGGGCCGATTTTCTCGGCACCTGGATGTCGCCGGTACACTTCTCGCGCGAGTACGTCAAGTTCCGCGGCGGTGACCGAGGTGTGCTGATCCAGGTCGAGCCGAAGATGACCCTGACCGGTGGTAACGCCGACCTGTGGGTGGCGGCCCGGCCCGGTACCGAAGGCGTGTTGGCTCTCGGTATCGCCAACGTGCTGCTGACCAAGAACCAGGTGAAGGGCGACAAATTGCCGCAGGCGGCCTTGGATGAAATCGCCAAGTACGATGTCAACAAGGTGACAGAAATCACCGGCGTGGGTGGCGATACCATGGTACGCATCGCCAATTACCTGACCAATCATAGCCCCAGTTTAGTGTTGTCGGGTGAGTCGGCCCATAACCATGTCAATGGTTATGAGAACGCCATGGCAGCCATGATGCTGAATGTGTTGTTGGGTAATGTGGGTAAAACCATCGAGCCTTCCAATAGCATCGCCTTCGAGGATCTCAAGGCTAAGCACGGCAACAGCCGTGCCCTGGCGGATTTCGCCAAGGCGGTGGACGGCGGCAAGTACGATGTGGTGTTTTTCCACGGTGCCAACCCCGTTTACACCGCGCCGGCGCATCTGGCGATGGCGGAGAAGTTGGCCAAGGTGCCGTTTAAGGTGGCCTTGTCTATGTTCCCCGATGAAACCACTGTGGCCGCCGACCTGGTGTTGCCGCTTTCTTCGCCATATGAAGAATGGGCCACTACGGTGGCGCCCTATCAGCCCAAAGAGGCGGCCATCAGCATATCGCAGCCACTGATGAAACAGCTCTATCCCGAAACTATGGGCCTGGGCGACCTGCTGCTGACCATGCTTAAGCACCATCAAGTCGAAGACTATGCCGATTACGGTGACTATTATGCTTATCTGCGCGCTGCTTTGGAGCAGATGCCGGCATCGGTCAAGGGCGGTAAATCCGGGGGGCAGTTCTGGTCGGCGGCGTTGCAGCAGGGCCTGATCAAGGCGCCGGCCAAGGCTGGTTCGCTCAAGGTGAGCCTGGGGAGTATCAAGCAATCGATACCCCAGGCGGGTAATGATTATCCGCTGCACCTGGTGCCATCCACCAATCAGAACATGTATGACGGTCGCAACGCCAACCTGCCCTGGTTGCAGGAGGCGCCGGATCAAATCAGCAAAGTGTTCTGGGATTCCTGGGCAGAGCTTCATCCCAAAACCGCTGCCAGACTCGGTGTGAAAGAGGGTGACTATGTCCGGGTGGAGTCGGACCAGGGCGCAATCGAGACACAGGTCTATATCCACAAAGGCGTGCATGTGGACGCTGTGTGCGTGCCTATCGGGCGCGGCCATGAGGCATACGGTCGCTATGCCGAGGGGCTCGGTGTCAATCCGCTCAAGATCCTCAGCCCAGCGGTTGAGCAGAAGAGCGGAGAGCTGGCCACCCATGCTACCCGGGTGCGGGTCAGCAAGACCGGCCGCCATGCCGAGTTACCACGCTTAGGGGGCAGCGAAACCCAGGTGGGACGCCGCTTGGTTAGTAGCATCCCAGCTGATGCTTTCAGAAGGACTGAGGGAGGCGATAACAATGTCGCTTAAGAATATACTCGAAAACTGGTCTCAATATCGTAAGGGCCACGAGCAGGGTGGCCATCATGAATACGAACACATGTGGGCCATGGCCATTGACCTGAACCGATGTACTGGCTGTAATGCCTGTTCCGTGGCCTGTTACGCCGAGAACAACTTGGCAGTGGTGGGCAAGGAACGCATGAAAAAAGGCCAGGGCATGCACTGGCTCCGGGTTGAGCGCTACTGGGATGAACCCCAGCTCGGCGGCGATGACAAGGAATATCAAGAGCGGGGCGGCAGCTTTCTGCCGCTGATGTGTCAACAGTGTAACGCGGCTACCTGTGAGCCGGTGTGTCCGGTTGCGGCGACCTATCACACCCCCGACGGTCTGAATGCCCAGGTCTATAACCGCTGCATCGGCTCGCGTTATTGCTCCAATAACTGCCCTTATCGCCTGCGCTATTTCAATTTCTATTCCTATTACGAGGATTCGTGGCCCGAACCGCTGCACATGCAGTTGAATCCCGATCTTAGCGTGCGCGACAAGGGCGTTATGGAGAAGTGCACCTTCTGCGTTCAGCGCATTCGCACCGCCAAGGATACTGCGCGCCGCGAAGGACGCGAGGTGCAGGACGGCGATGTGATTACCGCCTGCGCCCAGACCTGTCCTACCGAGGCGATCGTCTTCGGCGACATACTGGATGAGAACTCCCAGGTGCGTAAGATTTGGCGGGCACAGCAGGTTCAACTCGGCGTCACGGAGCAAGATAAGACAAATCCCGAGTTGCGCGGCTACCGTATATTGGAAGCCTTGAATACCGATCCTTGTGTAACGTATCTCGACAGGGTGCGCGAGGCCTGATTGGGGCAGGTGCTGTTGAGTAAGGCCATGCAAATAAAAAATGTGGTGTGACCTATGCAAACTAAAGATATAAATGAAAATATAGAGTGGGCGAAAATCAACGAGGATGTGCTCCGCAGTATGGAGAATCCTCGGATTGGCTACTGGATCGCCGTTGCCTGTTGTGTCGCGATGGTGATGTGTGCCGTGGTTGCCGAAATTTATCAGTACCAAACCGGTATGGGGGTCGGCAACCTCAACTGGCCGCACATGTGGGATCTTTACATCGCCACCTTCGTATTCTGGATCGGGATGAGCCACTCCGGGACGCTGTTGTCGGCGATTCTGCATATTATCCAGGCCGACTGGCGCAAACCGATTTATCGTTTCGCCGAGGCGATGACCACCTTCTCGCTGATGACCGCGGGCCTGTTCCCGATGATCCACTTGGGCCGCGTCTGGAACATGTATTGGGTGCTTCCCTACGTTTCCGATCGTGGCATCTGGCCCAATTTTCGTTCACCGTTGATCTGGGATGCGTTCGCGATCACTACCTATTTGACTTCGTCAGCACTGTTCCTGTTTATCGGTATGATTCCCGATCTGGCGATTTGCCGGGACAATGCCCGCGGCTGGCGCCAAAAGCTGTATACCGTATTGTCGCTGGGATGGCAGGGGGACGACCGCCAGTGGCGCAATTTCCGCAAAATCTACCTGTTGATGGCCTGCTTCCTGATTCCGCTGGCGGTCTCGGTGCACTCCATCGTTTCGGCTGACTTTGCCATGTCGATCATGCCAGGCTGGCACATCACTTCGTTCCCGCCCTACTTCGTTGCGGGTGCTCTTTATTCCGGCTGTGCCGCGATCATCTCACTGTTCATCATTCTGCGCTATTTCTTCCGCTTTGAAGATTACATGACGATTCCGATCCTGGAAAAGACCTGTAAGCTGACCTTCGCCATTGCCATGGTGTGGAGCTACTTGACGCTGGTTGAGTTCGCCTCTGTCTGGTACGGCCATGACGCTGTGGCCAAGGAGGCCTTGATGGGCCGTTTTACTGGGGCGTATGCGCCCCTGTTCTGGCTCATGCTGTTCTGCGGGATCGTTGTCCCCTTTACCTTGGCCTTCGAAAAATTGAGGCGACATTTGCCTACCATGTTCGTGGTGTCACTCGTGCTCAACTTAGGTATGTGGCTGGAGCGCTATATGATTGTTACACCCACCTTGCAGCTGTCGTACTATCCTTTTGCCTGGGATGTAATGTGGCCCAGCATGGTGCAGTGGGCCATCGTCTTCGGCAGTTTCGGCTGGTTCGGGCTGCTGTTCCTGATCTTCGTCAAGGTGTTTCCGTCGGTCTCCATGTACGAAGTCAAGGAGATGGTGTTTCATCGCCGCCAGCACCACAGTCCGGCGCTGGCTGAGCAACTCCACCGCCGCGCCGGCGACCCGAAACCGGGTGAGCAACCGAGTACAGAAGGAGCTTGACCATGAAGCGTTACTATGTAATGGGGCTGTTTAGTAACTTCGAAGAGGCGTTCGCAACGATTTCCGAGATTCGCGAACACGCCGTTCCGGGTGTGTCCGTGGATGACGTCACACTCAAGTCACCAATCGAGCATCCGGAGATCGAGGAGGTGTTGGGTGACCGGGGTTCTCCCGTGCCCAAGTTCACCCTCTTCGGTGCGATCTTCGGAATTTGCTTCGGCTTTCTGTTCCTGGCGTCGGCCCAGGCAACGTTTCTGGTGCAACCGCAGGGCGGAAAACCGGTGGTGCCGTTGCCGACCAACATCGTCTTGACTTACGAAATGTTGATCCTGTTTGGCGTGATTTCCACGGTGATCGGATTTCTGATCAATGCCCGTTTGATGACCAAACGCCATCCTTTGTACTCGGAAAAGGTCAGCCTAGACCAGGTCGGAGTCATGTTGGAGTTGGATGAGAAGAATGTTGATCCCATCAAAGATTTATTCAAAAGGCACAAAGTATTGGAAATTCGTGAAGAGGTTTCGCAATGAGACTTAAGAGTGTAATTGCAGCGGCAGCGCTGATGATGCCGGCGGCGGCCATGGCCTGGCCCTGGTCTACCGATATGATGAATCAGCCGAACATCAAGCCGCAGGAAGGTGAGATGATCCCGTTCCCCGAGCGCTCTATTCCTGTTGGCGGTATCCCGACGCAAGTGGCGGATCGCGAAGCGGCCAAGCCGATGAAAAATCCCATCGAGGCGACCCCTAAATCGATTGCCCAAGGGCGCACGCTGTTTAAGATTTACTGTGCCGCCTGTCATGGCCTGACCGGGGCGGGAGACTCTCCTGTCAGCGGCAAAATCGGGGCTATCGCACTCAATGATAGCTATGTGCAGGAGAACCTGACCGAGGGATGGGTATGGGGCACGATCACTTTCGGTAGCTATGTAATGCCGGCCTACGGGGTGCCGCAAGGCAAGCGCGGTTCCAACGATTTGAATGTTGAAGAGCGTTGGCATGTGGTGAATTACGTCAAGCACGGTCTGATGAAGGATCATGCGGCGGCGACAAGAACGGCCGCAGCCGAGTAATTCAGTCTATAAAACTAATAGAGATAGAACGCAGGGGTTAGCATGGAAAACTTCGGTTTCTGGTCGGTTGTAATCACCAACTTCTTAATTGTGCTCTACCTGGCCCTAGGTGGAGTGACCTTGTCGGCCGCATTGCATCTGGCAAACGGTAAATGGCGTTTTCAGATTCGCTCGTTGGCATGTTCGCTGGCCGTGCTGTTCCCGATCGCCTTTGTCCTGTTGCTGATCATTCTGACGGCGGGCGAGTCGGCCTTCCCATGGCTGGCGCATGCGCATGACGAAGGTCATCACCTGCCGGGTTGGCACAACTATACCTTCCTGGTGGCGCGTAATATCATCGGGTTCCTGCTGGTGGCGGGCATGTACCTGCTCTTCATTAAATGGCAGTACGAAACCACCGTCGATAGCTCCTATGCAGTGCAGCGGCGCTTCCGTAACCTTGCGCTGATGATACCGTTTGTGTACTTCACTTATGGCACTATGGTGGCGTGGGACTTTGAAATGACCATGCTGCCAAATTGGCATAGTGCGAGTTACGGCGCCTACCATTTCCAAAGTAACTTCCACATGTTTCTGGGCTTTTTTACCATCTTCCTGTTCATACTTTACCGCTCAGGCAAACTGGTGAAACCGTTTGAGGGGTATATCTTCAACTTCATGGCTCAGTTTATGCTGGCGATGACCATTTTGTGGACGTATCTCTACTTCACACAGTATTTGATCATGTGGTATGGCCGTCTGCCTTTCGAGATGGAGCGTTATTGGGACATGATGAGCAACATGAGCGGCCTGTGGTGGTTGTTCTTGGCGCTCAAGTTCGTTATTCCGTTCTGCACGCTGGCGATTACACCCAATCGTCATAATCCACCGGTGATCGTGATGGTGGCGGCGAGCATTGTGCTGGGTACCTGGATCGAGCGCTATACCTGGGTTTCCGGTTCCGTCGACCCGCAGTACTATCACACCCCCATGTCGTCAATCGCCGATATCGTGGTTACGGTGGTGGTCTTTGCGGTCAGTTGGTTTGCAGTGAAATGGAGTCTGACCCGATACGGACTGATGCGCAGCTCATAAGGCGCCGCTGGCGATCACAAAAAAGGCGGGCCAGGCCCGCCTTTTTTGTATCTAGCGGTTGACCGAGACGCCTTTTGCGTGCCGTTCCAGCCAGCCGATGATGCGTCTGGCAAGCATGATTTCGGCGCCGCTGAAATCGTGACTGGCGCCATCGATGCGGATCTGGCGATACGAAATATAGCCTTGTGATTTCTGATTGCTGCTCTTGGCGATTGCCGAATGCCTATAGGCCTCAAGTTGATTGGTGCGGGTGGCGGAGTCGCTTGAGACCTTGGCCGCCAAGGCGCGCTGTCTAGCCGTGCCGGTGACATATTCCAGATCATTGCCGCCGAAGATATCGAGGATCGGAAGATTGATGGTCTCGAGCTGACCCGGGATGGAGTCATCTTTCGCCTGGCCGTGCAGCACGCCCAGGCTGATGGCGACAAAGGCACGGATAAACTCGCTCGACTGGCTGGACAGGTATTGGCTGGCCGCCATGGCGCCGCTGCCGTGACCCAGCAGCACTAGATTGTCGAAGCCGTTATTGCGCATGTAGGTAATGGCGGCGTTAATGCGTTCGTCGATGCTGGCGCGCTGTTTCAGATAGCCGGCAGGCCGGTCCAGCGGCGGCAGCTGGATCGCCAGGGTAGCCCAGCCGTGCAGGGGCAATCGGTCCCGTAAGGGGCGGATGACTTGCGGTTTGTCCGGGTGGCTGTCGGCATCGGGCAGGATGATGACACCCCCCTTGGGTTGCCCGCTCAGGTCTGGATTGAAGACGGCGAAAAACTTTCCCTGGCCGTCGTCCAGCCAGGCCGCCTGCCCGTTTTCCAGCCCTTGCTCGAGGGCCTTCCCCAGTTCTACGGCATTGGACCAAGCCAGCGGCGAGGCGCCCAGCAGGCCCAGGGTGAGGGCCCAGGCGACGCCGGCCCTTGCGGAAATAATTCTTCTAAAACAAATTGTTATGTAAGACGCGCGGCGCCATAGCCAAGCGTTTTGCGCGGTGCCGCCAAAAAAACAGGAATTATTTCGAGAATTCATAGAGTTAAACGCGTGAAAAAATAGCCCCAATCGGTTAAAGTTAGCGGCTATTTTGCCTCCGGGCTTTAAACCGATTCTTGACTTAATTGCAACTATTAAAGAGGCCTCAACCATGCCAGATTACAAAATCGCCCCTTCGATTTTGTCCGCCGACTTCGCCCGTCTGGGCGAGGAAGTCGTCAATGTACTGAATGCCGGTGCCGACATCGTGCATTTCGATGTGATGGATAACCACTATGTGCCCAACCTCACCATCGGGCCGTTGGTGTGCGAGGCGCTGCGCAAACACGGCGTGAGTGCCGATATCGATGTGCACCTGATGGTGAAGCCGGTGGATCGTATTATCCCCGACTTCGCCAAGGCCGGCGCCACGTACATCACCTTTCATCCCGAAGCATCTGAGCATGTCGACCGTACTCTGCAATTGATCAAGGGTGAAGGCTGCAAGTCAGGCCTGGTCTTCAACCCGGCCACGCCTCTGGATGTGCTCAAATACGTCATCGACAAGGTCGATATGGTGCTGCTGATGTCGGTGAACCCGGGTTTCGGCGGCCAGAGCTTTATTCCCACAGCCTTGGACAAGCTGCGCGAAGCGCGCAAGATCATCGATGCATCAGGGCGTGATATCCGTCTTGAAATAGACGGCGGCGTGAAGGTCGACAATATTCGCGAAGTCGCCGCCGCCGGTGCCGATACTTTTGTTGCCGGTTCCGCCATTTTTAACGCGGCGAAAGAGAGCGATCCGAATCATTACGATAGCGTCATCGCCGCTATGCGCGAAGAGCTGGCCAAGGCGTAACCCTGCATGCGTTTACGAAAACCAAAGCTGGTCCTCATCGACCTCGACGGCACGCTGGTGGACAGCGTGCCGGATCTGGCCTACTGCGTCGATGAAATGATGAAGGCCTTGGGGCGGGCGCCCTGGGGAGAAGAAACAGTGCGTGGCTGGGTCGGAAACGGCGTCGATCGTTTGGTCATGCGCGCCCTTACCAATACCCTTTGGGACGACCCGGAGGACGATGAATTCGAGGCCGCTCATCCCATCTTCATGAAGCTGTACGCCGAAAACACCAGCGGCCGCAGTTGCCTCTATGCCGGGGTGGTGGAAGGTATCGACTACCTCAAGGGCGAAGGGCTCAAGGTGGGATGCGTCACCAACAAGGCGGCGGCCTTTACCGTGCCGCTGCTCAAAGCCATGGGCATCTACGAAAAGTTCGACATCGTCGTCAGCGGCGACACCACGCCCAAGAAAAAACCCGATCCCATGCCCTTGCTGCATGCCGCCAATCAACTCGGCGTGAAGGCCGAGAACTGTCTCATGGTGGGCGATTCCATGCACGATGTGGAGGCCGCCCGCAACGCCGGTTTTCAAGTGGTCTGTGTGCCTTACGGCTACAACCATGGTGTGGATATCCGTGAAGCCGGCCCGGATGCTGTGATAGACTCGCTGGCAGAACTGAAAAACCTGTTGAAATAAATCATTGAAATGAGTATTGCCCGTCAAAGACAGCGCCAGATGAATCCCAATAGCAAACGATGGTGATGCCGCGTTTGCAGTGGGATTTGTTTTATCGCTGTATTTGAAAGGTAATGACTATGACACGTGAAGAATTCGATGCCCTCGCCGCCGAGGGCTATAACCGCATCCCGGTGATGCGCGAAGTGCTGGCCGATCTGGACACGCCGCTCAGCACCTACCTCAAGCTGGCCAACGGGCCGTACTCCTATCTGTTCGAATCCGTCGAGGGCGGCGAGAAATGGGGCCGCTATTCCATCATCGGCCTGCCCTGCCGCACCGTGTTGCGCGTGCGCGGCCACAAGATGACCGTGGAGCACGAAGGCGAGGAGCTGGGCACCACCAATGCCGAGGATCCCCTGGCCGCCATCGAAGCCTTCCGTGCCCAATTCAAGGTGCCGGAGGTGGCGGGACTGCCGCGCTTTACCGGTGGCCTGGTGGGTTATTTCGGCTATGACACGGTGCGCTACATTGAGCCGCGCTTGGACCGCAAGGTGAATGCCGATCCGCTCAAGGTGCCCGATATCCTGTTGTTGGTGTCCGATGAGGTGGTGGTGTTCGACAACCTGCGCGGCCGTCTGTTCGTCGTAGTGCACGTTGACCCCTCGGTCAAAGGCGCCTACAAACAGGCGCAACAACGCTTGGACGAGCTGGTGGCGCGCATGCGCCGCCAGGCTCTGCCGATGGAGCCGAAAAGACGCGGCCGCAAGGTCCAGGAACGGGATTTTCGTTCCGGTTTCAAACAGGACAAGTTCGAAGCGGCGGTGGACAAGATCAAGGACTACATCGTCGCCGGCGATTGCATGCAGGTGGTGTTGTCGCAGCGCCTGTCCATTCCTTATAAAAGCGAGCCGCTGGACCTCTACCGGGCATTGCGCAGTCTCAACCCCTCGCCCTACATGTTCTATCTCAATCTGGAAGAATTTCATGTGGCCGGCTCTTCGCCGGAGATCCTGACCCGGCTGGAGGACGGTGAGGTGACGGTGCGCCCCATCGCGGGTACGCGGCCGCGTGGCAAGACGGTAGATGAAGACCAAGCGTTGGAAAAGGAGCTGCTGGCCGATCCCAAGGAGCTGGCCGAACACCTGATGCTCATCGATCTGGGCCGCAATGATGCCGGCCGGGTGTGCGAAACCGGATCGGTCAAGCTCACCGACAAGATGGTGATCGAGCGTTATTCCCATGTCATGCACATCGTCTCCAATGTCACCGGCAGATTGAAGCCCGGCCTGACCGCCATGGATGTATTGCGCGCCACCTTTCCCGCCGGTACGCTCTCCGGCGCCCCCAAGATCCGCGCCATGGAAATCATCGACGAGCTGGAACCGGTCAAGCGCGGCGTCTACGGCGGTGCCGTCGGTTACGTCGGCTGGAACGGCAATATGGACACCGCTATCGCCATCCGCACCGCCGTCATCAAAGACGGCAAACTGCACATCCAGGCCGGTGCCGGCGTGGTGGCCGACTCGATACCGAAAAACGAATGGGACGAAACCATGAACAAGGGTCGTGCAATTTTTCGCGCCGTGGCCATGGCCGAGGCCGGTTTGGACAACGTGGGTTAGGGGGCGACTATGTTGTTGATGATCGATAACTACGACTCCTTCACCTACAACCTGGTGCAGTACTTCGGTGAGCTGGATGTCGAAGTGCGTGTGTTCCGTAACGACCAGATCTCCGTTGAGGAAATCGAGTCCTTGGCGCCTCAATATCTGGTTATCTCGCCCGGTCCCTGCACACCCAACGAGGCCGGCATCTCCATCGCGGCGATCCAGCACTTCGCCGGCAAGATTCCCATTCTCGGCGTCTGTCTCGGTCACCAGAGTATCGGTCAGGCCTACGGCGCCAAGATCGTGCATGCCAAACAGGTCATGCACGGCAAGACCTCCATGGTGCGGCACAAGAATGTGGGTGTGTTTAAAGGGCTGACCAATCCCTTCGAGGCGACCCGCTATCATTCCTTGGTCATCGAGCGCGACTCCTTGCCGGAGTGTCTCGACATTAGCGCCTGGACCGAAACCGAAGAGGGCGGGGTGGATGAGATCATGGGCGTGCGTCACAAGACATTGGCGCTGGAAGGCGTGCAATTCCATCCCGAGTCGATCCTGACTCGGCACGGTCATGATATGTTGAAAAACTTTCTGGAACGAAATAGCTAGGGGGCTCAACCCATGGATATGCAGGCCGCGATTCACGCCGTCACCGAAGGCAAAGATCTGACCACCCCGGAGATGGCCGAGGTGATGCACTTGATAATGACCGGCGCGGCCACCCAGGCCCAGATCGGTGGTTTTCTCATCGGCCTGCGCATGAAGGGTGAGAGCGTCGACGAGATCACCGCTGCCGCCCAGGTAATGCGCGAGCTGGCCACGCCGGTACAGGTCAAGGTCGAGCACCTGGTGGACACTTGCGGCACCGGCGGCGACGCCTCCTGCGCCTTCAATATCTCCACCGCCAGCGCCTTCGTGGTGGCCGCCGCCGGCGGCAAGGTGGCCAAACACGGTAACCGTTCGGTCACTAGCAAGTCCGGCAGTGCCGATGTGTTGGAGTCCGCCGGGGTCAATCTAGACCTGACGCCGGAACAAGTGGCACGCTGTATCGAAGAGGTGGGCGTCGGCTTCATGTTCGCGCCCAGGCATCACAGCGCCATGAAGCACGCCATCGGCCCGCGCAAGGAGCTGGGCGTGCGCACCATCTTCAATGTGCTCGGCCCGCTCACCAATCCCGCCGGCGCGCCCAACCAGGTGCTGGGCGTATTCAGTGATCAGCTGTTGGAGCCCCTGGCCCGGGTGTTGGGACGGCTCGGCAGTCGTCATGTGCTGGTGGTGCGCTCCGACGATGGCATGGACGAGATCAGTATCGGCGCCCCCACCCAGGTGGCGGAACTGAAAGACGGCAAGGTCAGCCGCCACAGCATCATGCCGGAACAGTTCGGCATGACCCGCGCCGCCCTCGATAGCCTGGCCGTGGACGGCGCCGCGGCCAGCCTGGCCATGATTCATGACGTCTTCGACAATCAGCCGGGTCCGGCCCATGACATCGTCGCCTTGAATGCCGGCGCCGCCATTTATGTCGCCGGTTTGGCCGACACGCTCGACCAAGGTGTCAGCCGCGCCCAGCAGGTGATCGCCAGCGGCGCCGCCCGGGTCAAGCTGGACGCGCTGGCCAAGCTGAGTCAGCGCTTGGCGGGGTAAACGAATGAGTGCCCCCGACATTCTGCAAAATATTCTGCGCCGCAAGGTTGAAGAGGTCATCGCGCGCAGCGCCGAGCTGAGCATACCCGAACTGCAACGACGGATCGAAGCGGTGGCGCCGGCGCGCGGTTTCGTGCGCGCCATGGACGAAAAGATCGGCCAGGGCAGCGCAGCGGTGATCGCCGAAATCAAAAAGGCCTCGCCCAGCAAGGGGCTGTTGCGGGAGGACTTTCGTCCCGACGAGATTGCCCGCGCCTATGAACAGGGCGGGGCGGCCTGTTTATCGGTGCTCACCGACGCGGATTTTTTTCAGGGCTCGGAGGACTATCTGAAACAAGCTCGGGCGGCGTGTCAGCTGCCGGTGCTGCGCAAGGACTTTCTCATCGATCCCTACCAAGTCTACGAGGCGCGCGCCATCGGTGCCGATTGCATCCTGCTGATCGTGGCGGCGCTGGGGGACGTCATGCTGCTGGAATTGAGTCAGCTGGCCGGGCAACTGGGTATGGATGTCCTGGTGGAGGTCCACGATGCCCGTGAGCTGGAGCGAGCCCTCAATCTGCCGCTGAAACTGATCGGCATCAATAACCGCAATCTGCGCAGCTTTGACACCTCGCTGCAGACCACCCTCGATTTATTGGCGCAGATCCCCGCGGATCGGCGCGTGGTCACCGAAAGCGGTATCCATAGCGCCGCGGATGTGGCGCTGATGCGTGACCATGGTGTCAACGCCTTCCTGGTGGGGGAGGCGTTGATGCGGGCGCCGGATCCGGGGATGGCCCTGCGCACGCTGTTTGGCTGATATTGCGCTATATTTCTCGTATTGATTCTAAAGCCCGGCAGCGCTGAGTCGATAATTTCAACACGCGATTATCGCTTTGTTCTCCATTGATTAAGGGACAGATTCATGCATAAACAGATTTTGCTGAAAGGGTTGCTGCCGGCGGTGGTGTTGTTTTCCAGTCAGGCGGCGGCGCTGCCGTTCCAGTCGATCGATCCGCGCAGCCTGGGCATGGGCGGCGTCGGGGTCGCCTCGGGCACCAGTTCCAACGCCGCTTTCATGAATCCCGCCCTGCTCTCGGCGGCCCATGAGGATGAAGACTTCAGCCTGGCCATGCCTATCATCGGCGCGCGTTTCCGTGATGAGGATGATTTGATCGAAGAGGTGGATGCCTACCAGGACAATAACCTCGAGGCCAATCTGAACACGGCTATCGATAACTTTAATACCACGCCCAATGACGCCAATGCCGCTGCGGTGGCGTCGGCCTCTCAGGCAATGCTGAATCAGCTGCAGAAATTCACCGCCAAACCCATTCAGGGGGAGGTCATCGCCGGTACGGTAATCGCCGTGCCAAGCAAGAAGATGGGCGCCTCTCTGAGCCTGAACGGCTATGCAGTGGGGGGCGGTCAGTTTGATCTTAGCAGTGCCGATATCGCGCTTATTCAAGGGATTATCGATGATGCCAACACCAGCGCCGCCGCTTTGGCTGCAAACTCCGATGTCGCCGCGCAGGCGGGCGGGAACGACGTCGTCGACAAACTGACCTCCGGCCTGGATGCCCGCGGCGCCCTGATCACCGAGGTGGGGCTGTCCCTGTCGCGGGAGTTCACCATCGGCGGCCATGCCATCGCCGTTGGGGTCACGCCCAAAGTGGTGCAGGTCAAAACCTTCGACTATTTTCTGGATACCAACACCGCCGAGTTTGACGCCGACACCGGCACTAAGGATTATGACGATTTCAATATCGACATCGGGGTGGCCAAGGACTTTAATAACGGTTGGAAGACCGGATTTGTCGCCAAGAACCTGATCGCCAACGATTACGAGACCGTGCGCGGCAACATCGTCAAGGTGGAGCCGCAGTTGCGCGTCGGCGTGGCCCGCGCCAACGAATGGCTGACCCTGGCGGCCGATGTGGACCTGGTGGAAAACGAGCCCGCCGGCTTCGATTCCAAGACCCAGTATGTGGGCCTGGGCGCCGAAGTGGACCTGTTCGACTGGGTCCAGCTGCGCGCCGGTTATCGCCACAACCTGAGCGATTCCGACACCAGCATTCCCACCCTGGGATTCGGCTTCTCGCCCTTCGGCCTGCACATGGATATCGCGGTTGCCGGCAACGGCGATGAAGTGGCCGGCGCTTTCCAGCTGGGATTCCGCTTCTAGACGTGTGTCGGGTTTGACCGCGCAAGCGGGAGAGCGGCCCACCTAAGCCCCGTCCGTTATGGCGGGGCTTTGCTTTTACGGGGCGGATCGAGCGCGGGATTTACGGTAAACTCTCGGGATAGCTATATAAAATCATAATCCCATTAATTAATCTGCCAACACAGAAAGGAAGTCGGGCATGGCAAGACGAAACCCATTATTAGGCGCGCTGCTGTTGCCTGGAATGGTCTTCTTTTCAACGCAGTTGCAGGCGCTGCCCTATAGTGTGATGGACAGCTATTCATTTTCCATGGGCGGCACCGGCGTCGCCTCCGGCACGCGCGGCAATGCGATTTTCTACAATCCGGCCCTGCTGGCGGCGTCAGAAATGCCGCAGAACTACAGCCTGCATGCGCCGGTGCTCGGCGCGCGCTTCTATGATCGAAATAAGGTTCTCGAGGAACTGGACAAGTACCAGTATCTGGGGCTGGAGGCGAATTTCGACGAGGCGCTGACGGCCTACAGTACCGATGTCGGTGCCCTGCAGGACGTGGCCGATGCCACCTCCAGTCTGGGCCAACAGCTGCTGACTCTGGCGGGTGACCCCATGCAGCGTGAATACTTCGGCGCGGTGGTGCTGGGCATTCCCCATCAGCGCCTTGGCATATCACTGACGCTGAATACCCGGGTGGTAGGCGGTGCCGAAGTCAATGTGGTCCAGAACGATCTGGACGAGCTGCAACGCATCTTGACTGCGACCCGTGAAGTTAATTTATCCCAGGCCGAGGCGTTTCGTTCCAACGACCTTGAGTCGCGCCTGCTGGGGCGCGGCTTGGTGATTAGCGAAGTGGGGCTGGCGTTGGCGCAGGATATGGATGTGTTCGGTCACGAGATCAGCGTCGGGGTGACGCCCAAGTATCGTCAGGTGACCAGCTTCGATTACGCCAGCGAGCTTAACAGCGCCGATTTCGAGATCGACCTGGGGGAAAAGGACCACAGCGCCTTCGACGTCGATATCGGCGCCGCCAAGCACTATGGCAACGGCTGGAGTACCGGGGTGGCCATCAAGAACCTGATCGGTCAGGAATATAACACCGTGCGCGGCAATACCATCAAAATAGGGCCCCAGGTACGTTTGGGGGCGGCCCACAGCACCCCCTATACCCGGGTGGCCGTGGACCTGGACGTGAACGAGAGCCGTTCCACAGGCTTTGATTCAAACAGCCGATATATCGCCGTAGGCGCCGAGCTCAATGTTTTCGACATGACCCGGGTGCGTATCGGTTATCGTCATAACATGAGTGATACGAATACCAGTATCGCCACTTTCGGAATGGGGTTTGATGTATACGGCGCCGAGTTGGATCTGGCCGCCGGGGCGAATGAAGATGAGCTGGGGTATTCGGCCCAGTTGGGCTTTGAGTTCTAGGCCTCTGTAGACGCCTTAGCGCGTACCGAAGACCACGATGGTCTTGCCCTTGGCCGAGATCAGATTCTGCTGCTCCAGGTTCTTCAACACCCGCCCCACCATTTCCCGCGAGCAACCGACGATGCGCCCCAATTCCTGACGCGTGATCTTGATCTGCATGCCGTCCGGGTGGGTCATGGCATCGGGCTGTTTGGTCAGATCGAGCAGGGTGCGGGCGACCCGGCCGCTGACGTCCATGAAGGCCAGCCGGGTCGCCATATCGGAGGTGCGACGCAGGCGCAGGGCCATCTGCGAGGCCAGCTGAAACAGCACGTCGGCATCATGCTTGGCCATTTCGCGGAAGCGGTCGTAGCCGATCTCCGCCACCTCGCACTCGCCGCGGGCGCGGATCCAGGCGCTGCGTTGGGGCGTCTCACTGAACAGCCCCATCTCGCCGAAAAAATCGCCGGCGTTGAGGTAGGCCAGTACCATTTCGTTGCCGTCGTCGTCCTCGGCCACCACGCTCACCGACCCCTCGGTGATGTAGTAGAGCGAATCGGGCGTGTCGCCGCCGTGGATGATCACGCTCTTGTTGGGATAGCGGTGACGGTGGCAATGGGATAAAAAGCGTTCGATGGCCGCATTGGCCTGGGGGATCGGTTTCTTGACTAGGCTCATATCGGTCTCTTTGGTTGCAGGTCCATGGATAGCTATCGGCAAACCGGCGCAAGAGTTTGAGTTATCATACGCCCTATCGGTAACTATAGAACCTGGGAGTGAACAATGAAGGCGCGCATCAAATGGGTCGACAATGCCATGTTCGTGGCCGAATCCGGCAGCGGCCATGCCGTGGTCATTGACGGCCCGCCGGACGGCGGCGGCCGCAATATGGGGATGCGACCCATGGAAATGCTGCTCATGGGCACCGGTGCCTGCAGCGCCTATGACGTGCTGCTGATCCTGCGCAAGGGGCGCCACGCGGTGACCGATTGTGTCTGCGAAGTGAGCGCCGAACGCGCCGACGCGGTGCCTGCGGTGTTCACCCAGATCCACCTCCATTTCATTGTGACCGGCCATGATCTCAAGGAGAGCGCGGTCGAGCGGGCGGTGCAGCTGTCGGCCGAGAAGTACTGCTCCGCCTCCATCATGCTGGGCAAGACGGCCCGCCTTAGCCATGATTTTGAGATCATCGAGGCACAGGGGGGGCGGCATGATCAAGCCTAAGCCCACCTCGGGCATGCGCCACGTGGCCATGTTCGTCACCGATCTGGAAGCCTGCGAGCACTTTTATATCGATTTGCTCGGTATGCAGGTGGAATGGCGTCCCGACGCCGACAATGTCTATCTGACCTCGGGTAACGACAACCTGGCCCTGCACCGGGTACCGACGGGTTTTGACGCCAGTGGCGACCAGGTGCTGGATCATATCGGTTTTATTATCGATGAAATGGCGCAGGTTGACGTCTGGTTCGATTTCCTGCGCGGTCACGACGTGCCCATGAAAACCGAACCGCGCACCCATCGCGACGGCGCCCGCAGCTTCTACTGCTTCGATCCGGCGGGCACCACGGTGCAGATCATCCACCATCCCCCGATCGTGAAAAAATAGTTCCCCTGATACCCCGGAATGGTGGATAATCCGCCGTTTTTCCCGTTAGCATTGGGCCGGGAAGCGGGTTTCGAGGCCAGGAGGACGTTTAAATGCCGACACAGATGAGAAAATTGAGACTGCACGGGTTTAATAACCTCACCAAGACCCTGAGTTTTAATATTTACGATATCTGCTACGCCGTGACCCCCGAACAGCGCCAGGCCTATATCGAATACATCGACGAGGCCTATAACGCCGAGCGCCTGACCCAAATTCTTACCGATGTCACCAATATCATCGGCGCCAATATCCTCAATATCGCCCACCAGGATTATGATCCGGAAGGCGCCAGCGTCACCATCCTGATCTCGGAAGAGCCGGTGATGGCTGAGGAACTGTCCAACACCGAGGCTCCCGGCCCCCTGCCGGAATCGGTGGTCGGCCATCTGGATAAGAGTCACATCACCGTGCATACCTATCCCGAGAGTCACCCCGACGGCGGAATCAGCACCTTTCGCGCCGATATCGATGTCTCCACCTGTGGTCGTATCTCGCCGCTGAAGGCGCTGAACTACCTGATCCACAGTTTCGAGTCCGATATCGTCATCATGGACTATCGCGTGCGCGGCTTTACCCGTGACGTGCGCGGTAAGAAACACTTTATCGACCATAAGATCAGTTCCATCCAGAACTACATCGCCAGAGACACCAAAGAGAAGTATCAGATGATCGACGTCAACGTCTATCAGGAGAACATCTTCCATACCAAGATGATCCTCAAGGAATACGACCTGGATAACTATCTCTTCGGCCTCCACCCCAGCGACCTGGCCGACAAGGAGATCAAGGCGATCGACCAGCGCCTGCAGCGCGAAATGGCGGAGATCTTCTATGGCAGAAATCTGCGGCGTGGCTTGTAACGCCCCGGCTGTCGTCGCGCGGCCCCCATTGGCTCATCTCTTACCGCTGCGCGTATACACGCGTAGATACAAGGCGCGCGCGGCGTCCTTGCGCGTCCTGCCTCACATTTAATAAAACCTTCATTGTTTTGTCACAAATCTGTAACCGTCAGCCTTTTAAATACGCTGCACAGGTGAAGTGCAGATGCCCGCACGGCTCCGGCCCCATTGGGCGCGCCAAACGGCTGTGATCCGATCAGGCCAGGGGTGGTGAGGCAATCTTCACGTCGGTTTTTTTAATAGAACTATACAATTGTAAAAAGGGAAATCTATCATGCGTAAACAAGTGGTTACCTCGGTAGCAGTGATGGCTGCTCTGTCTTCCGCCAGCGTTCTCGCCGGTGTCACCTACAAAGACGGCGACAGCTATGTGAAGCTGGGCGGCCGCATCCAGCTGCAATACCATAAGGCGGACCCCGACGGCGGGCAGGCCACCGACGACATCTTTTTCCGCCGTCTGCGCCCCTACATCGAAGGCAGCCTCCACCCCAACTGGAAGGGTAAATTCCAGTGGGATATGGGCAAGGCGGAAGACACCAACGAGATCGCCGTCAAAGACGCCTACATGCAGTACAAGGCTGAAAGCGGCGTCAAGGTTTCCCTCGGTAATTACTCCTTCCCGTTTTCGCGCGAATATTTGACCTCGTCGAAATACCAGCAGCTGGTTGAGCGCACCTTCGTCGGCGACCACAACTACGGCACCCCGGACCGCCAGGCCGGTGTCTATGTTGAAGGCATGAACGCGTCCAAGACCTTTGATTGGGCGGTGGGCCTGGCCGACGGGCGTATCGATCCCGACGACGACAAGATCGATTTCGAACCCGCAGTCAATAACAACAGCGATTTCAACCAGGGAATGATGGTCGGTGGCCGCGTCAGTTTCCACCCCTTCGGCTATCTGAAGATGAAGCAAGGCGATTTCTCCGGCGAGCAGAAGGCCACCGTGAGTCTCGGCGCGTTCAGTTGGAGCAACGATGACGATAACAACACTCGGACCAGTGCCGCCGGTGTCGCGACCGATGTCACCAGGCCCGACCTGGACAGCGTCACCGGCCTGGAGCTGAGTGGTGCCTACCGCAACAAGGGTTTCTCGGTCGACGCCCAGTACAATATCTTCGACGCCGAAACCATCGACGCCAGTGTTACCAGCGGACTGTTCAGAAACGGTGAGACCGAGTTGACCAGTTTCGCCGTCGAAGGCGGTTACATGGTGATCCCGTCAACGCTGGAGCTGGTGGTCGGTCTTTCCAGTCAGGACGCCGACAACTACACCACCGCGTGGGACCGCACCGAGTTCGGCGCCAACTGGTTCGTGCATAAGCACGACGTCAAGTTCCAGTTGACCCTGCGTCAGAACGAAAACGTGGACGGCCAGCAGGGTAATGATCTGGATGAGGTCTTCGCCCAAGCCCAGTACGTGTTCTAAACCCACTGCCGGGAATTGAAAAAGGAGGCCTTAGGCCTCCTTTTTTTTTTGGTTTTTTATGAGGGTGGAGGGTCCCTTAAATTCTATACGCCAACGTAGTCATCACCTTTGACGTCAGCCCCATCAATTTTTTAAGCGGCGCGGGCAGTTGCGCGCCGCCGTGCTGCAGGGCCACCGTGGCATGGTGGGCCTCATCTTGCTTCATCTGTTCGACCACGGCGCGGCTCTTGACGTCCTGCGGCGGCAGGCTGTGTAGGTGGCTGTCCAGATGCCTGACGACCTGATGCTCGGTCTCGGCGACGAAGCCCAGACTCCACTTGTCGCCGGCGGCGCCGGCCGCGGCACCGATGGCGAAGGCGCCGCAGTACCAGAGCGGATTGAGCAGGCTCTTGTGGCTGTCCAGTTCATCCAGGCGCTGCCCGCACCAGTCCAGATGATCGTTCTCTTCCAGCGCCGCGCGCTCCATCTTTTCACGCACGTCGGGCAGGCGGGCGGTCAGGGCCTGCCCGCTGTAGAGCCCTTGGGCCGAGACCTCGCCGGCGTGGTTGACCCGCATCAGTCCGGCGGCATGGCGCTTTTCCGTTTGGCTCATATCGGCCTCGGCAAGGCCTTGGGCGGGATTGGGCCGTTCGGTGATGTGCGGCTGGCCGAACATGGTGCGCATGGCGTTGTCCAGGTTGGCGATCAAGTTGTCCGCCGCGGTGAAATGCCTGTGATTCATGACCATAACCTCGCAGATTATCGTGACTGGGCGGAGCGGCGGTAGCGCTGTCGGCCTGGGCGACCAAACCACCACAGGCAGGCGATCGACAGCGCACTCCAGAGCGACACCGCGCCGCTGCCTCCGCCACTCGAAGATGAAGCGCCGCCCTTGGTCTTGACGATGAAGGCCGCCTGTATGCCGCCGACGCTGACCAGGGCCTGACGCTGGGCACCGAAACTGTTCGAGGCGGTGAGGCGGATCTCCAGCTCGTCCCGGTTGTCGATAGTGCCCGATGCAGAGGTGAAGGCACCGCCGTTGATACTGTATTCGCCGGTGCTGCCGATGATGATGGTGGCCGGCGCGCCCAGGCCGGTGATGGTGACCGGGCTCGAGATGACGACCTCGCCGGGCTCCGCGTCTACCCGCGGTGCAATGGAAAAGACATTGGGCACCGCGTCTCCGGCGGTGGTGACGCTGAAGGTGACACCAAGGCCGCCGATGGTCAGCGTCTTGGTCACGGTGTCGCCCTGGTCGGTGCTGGACAGCAAACGCACCCGGACGGTGCTGCCGTTGGCGATGGTACCGGGGTCGGCCGTGAAGGCACCGCCGTTGATGCTATACGCCGCGTCGTAGGCGATTGCGCCCGATGCATCCGTCCTCTGGTTGGCATTGATGCTGATGGGGGCGGGGGCGATCAGGCCGGTGACGGTGGCGCTATTCGATGTGTAATTGGTGGCCGTGGTGGCGTCGACCACGCTGGTGAAGCTGAACGGGGCCGGGGTCACCGGACTTAGGTTCTGCAGATAGGTGACATTGCCGTTGAGCAGGTTGGTCACCAGCAGCTCGGCATAGCTGTCGCCGTCCAGATCGCGCGCCGCCAGGCCGCTGGGGCCCTGAACGGAGGAGAAGTCGCGGCGCGTGTTGAACACGCCATCGGCGACGCTTTGGTTCTCAAACACCGAAACGGTGTCGGAGGCATTGTTGGTGACGGCGATATCCAGATCCGTATCCAGGTCCAGGTCGGCGAGCACCACGCTGTGGGGCGTGGATTCGGTATTGTAACTGACCGCGCCGGCGAAGCTGCCGTCCAGTTGGTTGATGAGCACGGAGAGGGTGTCGCCGGCGCTGTTGCTGACCACCAGATCGGGAAAATTATCGCCGTTCAGATCACCCGCGGCGATGGCGGTCGGGGTTGAGCCGGTGCCGTAGCCGCCGGCAACGGTGAACGCGCCAGCGCCGTCGTTGAGAAATACGGAAACGCTGTTGTCACCCTGGTTGACCACTGCCAGGTCTATGCCGTTCATTCCGTCGAGATCGGCGGCCGCCACGGCGACGGGGGACGACAGGTTGGTGGTGTAGTCCGTCTTGGCGGGAAAGGTGCCGGTGCCGCTATTGAGAAACACGGAGATGGAGTTGCTGCCGTTGTTGACCGCCACCAGGTCAGTGTTGTTGACGCCGTCCAGTTGCGCCGCCAGCACATAGACGGGGGCGTCGCCGGTTGGGTAGTCGGCTTTTGCCAGGAAGGTGCCGGGCGCAGCATTGTTGTTGATGAAGACCGAGATAGTGTCCGAATCGCGGTTGGCGGTGACCACATCCACACCGCCGGCGCTCAGAATGGCAGTGGCGATGGAATAGGGGGCGCTACCGCTAACGTAGCTGTCGGCGTCCTGGAAACTGCCGTCACCGTTGCCCAATATGACGACCATTTGATCGCTGTCAGTGCCGGTGAAGGCCGCGTCGCCATGGTCGTCGTTGTCGAAATCGGCGCCGCTAATCGCCTGCGGGCTGGTGCCGGGAAAAGCGCCGATGAGCTGATAATCTTGAAACACCGTCGCCCAGCCGCTTTGGCTGGTGAGCATGGCCACGGTCATAAGACTCCCTGCCAGGGTGGCGCGCATTCGTGAAATCTCCTGAAACGGTTTGAATCTAATGATAATAATAATTATGCTGGCAAGTATACCGGATGTTAGCCGGGAATTTGTGCTTCCCAATCAGGACAAATTGTCGGCCGAACAGGGCCTGACTAAAGGGCTATTTGGCGCGCCAGCAGTGTGACGGGATGGACCACTTCAAGCCGCAGGCCGGCGGCGCGGGCACCGGCGGCGATGTGTAGGGCGCAGCCGATATTGCTGCTCACCAGGAGGTCGGGACTGAGCCGGGCAAGGGCATCGGTCTTGTCCTGGCGCAGGCGGTCGGCCATCGCGGGATGCTCGATCATGTAGCTGCCGGCGGCGCCGCAGCACTGTGAATTGCCGGGCAGAGACACCAGGTCCAATTGCGGAATGCGGTTCAGCAGGACGTAGGGGGCGTCGGCCTGTTTGAGCACATTGCGCTGGCTGCAGGGCTCGTGCACGGCGACCCGTTTATTGAGCGGCCGCATGCGCAGGTTGTCGGGCCACTCAATCTGGCTGAGGAAACTGTTGATATCGCACACTGGCAGGGCCTTGCCGATGATGTGCTCATAGTCTCGGAGATACGCGCCGCAGCCGGTGGCGGTGCTGATGACGGCATCCAGTTGCAAGGCGCCGAAGGCATCCAGATTCTGTTGCGCCAGTTGCCGCGCGCTCGCGCTGTCGCCGCTGTGCTGATGCAGGGCGCCGCAGCAGGTCTGGGTGGCGGGCACGTGGACGCCGTAGCCGCAGGCGGTGAGCAGGCTGATGCTGTCGTCCAGGGTGGCCTGGTCGAACATATCGCTGAAGCAGCCGATGAACAGGGCGACCTCGCCGCGCGTCTCGCCGCGGGCGGGGTAGTAGGTCTGCCAATCATGGGGGCGGCGCATCTCGGGGGCCAGTTGTTCGAAACGCGCCAGGCCCAGGGCGCGGGTGAGACCTAAGCCGCGGCCCAATGCACGCAGGCCGGTCTTGTCGGCCAGCCACAGCAACTTGGCGTCGCGGCGTTGGCGCTGCTTGTCGGTGGCCAGCCGATCCAGGGGGATGCGCTGTTCGCTCCGGGGGCGATCCTGCGCCAGGGCGTGGCGGGCGCCGTCCATGAGTGTGCCGAATTCCACCCCCGAGGGACAGACCACCTCACAGGCACGGCACAGCAGGCAGTTGTCCAGGTGGCTGCGCAGTTTGTCGTCGGCCTGCAATTGCTCCCGGGCCAGGCCCAGGATCAGCGAAATACGGCCGCGCGGTGATTCGGCCTCGTTCTGCGTCTTGTTGTACGTCGGGCAGTGGGGCAGACACAGGCCGCACATGACGCAGCGTTCGGCTTGGTGTTGGGTTGCGAGGGTAATCTTCAAGGTGGGCAACGTAAAATATTGATGAATCGGCTATTATAGCGGCTTTTGGCTCTTGTGCATTGAAGAGGGAAAGCATGGCTTATTACACGCGTCACGCCTTTGTCTGCTGCAATCAGACCTCGGACGGCAGTCAGTGCTGCCAGGATCACAACGCCCTGGCCATGGTGAAATACGCCAAGGACCGGCTCAAGGAATTGGACATGTTCGGGCCGGGCAAGGTTCGGCTCAACAAGTCGGGCTGCATGGGGCGCTGTGGCGAGGGGCCGGTGCTGGTGGTCTATCCGGACGAGACCTGGTACACCTATGTGGATCAAGAGGATATCGAGGAGATCATCCAGGAGCACCTGATCAATGGGCGTGAAGTGGCGCGGTTGAAGATTTAGCGTGTCGGCGTGGGTGGTCAAGGCGCGCCGGCTGCGCAAGGTCTACGGCGGCCAGGCGGTGGTGGACGACATCGATTTGGATGTGCGCCGCGGCCACTGTTTCGGCCTGCTCGGGCCCAACGGCGCGGGCAAGACCACCACCCTGCGCATGTTGCTGGGGCTGACGCCGCCCGACGGCGGCGAGCTGGAGGTGCTGGGTTATGACATCCCGCGCCAGGCGCGGCGCATGCATGCCCGCATGGGGCTGGTGCCGCAGAGCGACAATCTCGATCCCGACTTCAGCGTCGCCCATAACTTACTGACCTACGCCCGCTATTTCGGGATTTCAAAGATCGAGCTGGAACAACGCCTGCCGCAACTGCTGGCCTTCGCCGCCCTGGAGCACAAGGCCGAGGCCGGCATCGGTACGCTCTCCGGCGGTATGAAGCGGCGCCTGACCCTGGCCCGGGCGCTGGTCAACGACCCGGAGCTGGTGGTGTTGGACGAACCCACCACCGGCCTCGATCCCCAGGCGCGCCAGCTCATCTGGCGCCGCCTGCGCGAGCTGTTGGCCCAGGGCAAGAGTCTGATCCTGACCACGCACTATATGGACGAGGCGGAGCGGCTCTGCGACCGCTTGGCCATCATGGACAACGGCCGGGTGTTGGTGGAGGAGAGCCCGGCCGAATTGATCCGCCGACACATCGAGCCCCAGGTGGTCGAGATCTATGGCCCCGGCGTGGAGCAGTGGGGCGTGGATCACGGCCGCCGCTTGGCGCAACGGCTGGAGCAGGTGGGCGAGACCCTGTTTTGCTACGCGACGGACGAACAGCCGGTGTTGACCTCCCTGCGCCGGTATGCGCAGCTGCAATTCATCCATCGCCGCGCCAATCTGGAGGATGTGTTCCTGAAGCTGACCGGCAAGGAGCTGCGCGATGCGTGATTTCGCGTTGCCCAGGTTCTCCTCGCGCTGCCTACCGGTCTGGCGCCGCAATGCCCAGGTCTGGCTCAAGCTCTCCGGGCCGTCGCTGGTGGGTAATTTCGGCGAGCCGCTGCTCTATTTGTTGGCGCTGGGCTACGGTCTGGGCGGTTTCATCGGCGAAGTGGACGGCCTGCCCTATATCGTCTTTCTGGCCACCGGCATCGTCTGTTCCAGCGCCATGAACACCGCCACCTTCGAGTGCCTGTACTCGGCCTACACCCGCATGAAGGTGCAGGAGACCTGGTCGGCCATGCTGGCCGCCCCCCTGAGCTTGGATGATATCGTCCTCGGCGAGACGCTTTGGGCCGGCACCAAGAGCCTGATCAGCGCCACAGCCATCCTGCTGGTGGCCGCCCTGCTGGGGCTGGTGGAGGGCTGGCAGGCACTGGGCGTGTTGCCCTTAGCCTTTCTGTTGGGCTGTTGTTTCGGCGCCATGGCCCTGGTGGTGACCGCGATTTCGCCCAGCTATGATTTCTTTCTTTATTATTTCACCCTGGTGATCACGCCCATGTTCCTGCTCAGCGGGGTGTTTTTCCCGCTCGAGAGTGTGCCGGGCTGGGTCCAGGCCGGGGTGCAGTTGCTCCCCCTGTACCATGTTGTCGAGCTGGTGCGGCCGCTGATGACCGGGCGCCCGCTCGAGGGCGTGGTGGTGCATCTGCTGGCACCGCTGCTCTACGGTCTGGCGGCCCTCTGGCTGGCGCTGGGCTTTTTGCGCCGCAGACTCCTCATTTAGGGCTTGTCTGAACCCGGTCCGGCGTGTAAAATTCGCCGTCTTTCCTGAAGAGAACCAAGATTTTGGGGTTTATTTTGATGAAAACGTTTGTTGCAAAACCTGCCGAAGTCAAACGCGACTGGTACGTGGTCGACGCCGAAGGCAAAACTCTGGGCCGTCTGGCGACCGAAATCGCCCGTCGTTTACGCGGCAAGCACAAGGCTGAGTACACGCCGCACGTCGATACCGGCGATTATATTGTTGTTGTCAATGCCAAAAAGGTCGCTGTCACCGGCAACAAGCGCACCGACAAGATGTATCACCGCCACACCGGCTACATCGGCAACCTGAAGTCCATCAGCTTTGACAAGTTGAACGCCAGCAAGCCCGAGCAGATCATCCAGATCGCGGTCAAGGGTATGATGCCCAAGGGCCCGCTGGGTCGTGCCATGCTGAAAAAGCTGAAAATCTACGCCGGCAGCGAACACAATCATTCCGCCCAGCAGCCCAAGCCGCTGGAAATTTAAGCAGAGTAACGGGAACGCAACATGGCAGACATGAATCAACTCAGCACCGGCCGTCGTAAAACCGCGGCGGCGCGTGTATTTGTAAAACCGGGCAGTGGCAATATCACGATCAACAAGCGCACCATCGAGCAGTATTTCGGTCGCGAGACGTCGCGCATGATCGTGCGTCAGCCGCTGCAGGCCGCCGACCTGATCGACAAGCTGGACGTAGTTGTCACCGTCAATGGTGGCGGCGCCAACGGCCAGGCGGGTGCGATTCGTCACGGTCTGGCACGCGCCCTGGTCAACTACGACGAAGAGCTGCGCAGCGCCATGCGCCGCGCCGGCTTTCTGACCCGCGACGCGCGTGCCGTAGAGCGTAAGAAAATCGGCCTGCACAAGGCGCGTAAGCGTCCTCAGTTCTCCAAGCGCTAAACGCAGAGAGAAAAGAAGACAGTATAAGGTAAGGGCAAAGGCAGGGAGGCCTTTGACACGCTCGGGGTTTGGCAAAGGCGCGCGGGCCTCTCTGAAGTATATCGGATGCTGGTTGATTGTAAGGACTGCGGTTTTAAAGACCGGCTATTGCGCTCTTCCTTATCCATTCCCTCTAACATCGCAGAAGGCTGTGAGTGCGGCTCGCCGCATAGGAGGGGTTGTGTCCCCTCCGGGATTGCCATAGCGTCCTGTGCCGAGACGAGCGCTCGGCTTTTCATCGGCGCAGGGGCGGGGATTCATCCGCAGCGGGTTTCCTTCGGGAGACAGTAGGGATCTCAAAGATATTACAGGGTCTCATCAGCAAGCGCGGTGTCTGACTTTAACTTTTCTCTTTACTCTTGTATCTTTTCTCTGAATTTATGGGGAATCGTCTAACGGCAGGACAGCGGACTCTGACTCCGCCAATCTAGGTTCGAATCCTAGTTCCCCAGCCACATATCAGCAAGCCCGCATTAGCGGGCTTCTTTTTGTCTGGCTGGGGTCGCTGGGATGAGAGCCTAGATTCGACAAAATCGCCGGGAACGATATTGAACAGCGGCGCGCAGCGACGCTGGCCCTTTAGGGCGAGGCGCAGGGATGCGCCGAGTAATCCTAGTTCCACCGTAGAATCGCTGCGCGCTTCATTCGGCACGCCTTCGCTTCGTTCAGGTCGCCCAGTCATATATCAGCAAGCCCGCCGTCGCGGGTTTTTCACAGTTTACCTTTGTCACTCCGTGGCTTGTACCCCATTGCCCCCCCCCCATTGTCTGGATACGCTGCAATGGTCAGGGGCGGATCTCTTTTCGGCGCCGCGCAGGGGCGGCGCCAAGACTTTTCTGGATGTTGTATTTTTAATACATAAAGAATTTGTCTTAGTATTTACACGTAAGCCCATGTCAATTAAAAAATATTGTTGCTTTTCCGAGCGCAGTAGTATAGATTTTGATCGTCTTTAAAGACATTTTTACCACACTCAAGGGAGGTTTCATGATGCAGAAGAAATTGATCGCACTGGCGGTGGCCGGAGTTATGGCGGCACCCATGGCGGCCCAGGCGGCTAGCGCCGAGGTCTATGGTAAGGCCCGCGTGTCCGTGGGGGTCGTCGGCAATGACGACTCAACCCCAACTAATGATGACAGCAAATTGAATGTCACCAGCCACCACTCCAATTTTGGTATCCGCGGGGCTGAGGCCCTGGATAATGGGATGGACGCGACTTACCAGCTCGAGGCCCAGGTCTCCTTTGACGATGACAATGCTACGGGCAGCGGCATTTTTGACGGGATGCGCAACACCTATTTCGGCCTGGCCGGTGATTTCGGCGAGGTGCGGGTGGGTAAGCACGATACCCCCTACAAGATGTCGACCTACAGCAAGCTGGATGTCTGGAAGGACACCCACGGTGACTACAATGCCATCATCGGTACCCGCCACGACACCCGCGCGGATAACAGCATCCTCTACCTGTCGCCGGACATGAACGGCTTCAGCCTGGCGGCGGCCTACATTACCGACGTAAACGATGATGAGCTGCCGGTGCCTGAAAACGGTAACGAGGCAGTCAGTATTGCCGGTATGTACGACGCCGGTCCGCTGTATGTCACCCTGGCGTATCAGACTATTGATAATGACACAGGTACTGAGAGTGCCGACGGCGTCAAGCTGGGTTTGGGCTACACCATCGGTAACACCGGCCTGGGCTTTGTCTATGAAAACGACGATGCCGGCGGCAATGACAATGACCAGGACCGCATGTACTTCAGTATCGATCAGGATATGGGCAACGGCATGGCCATCAAGGCTGCCTTGGGGACGGCCGACGATCGCGGTAATACCGCCGACAGCGGCGCCACCTTCTTTGCCCTGGGGGGCACCAAGCAGATGAGCAAGAATGTCGAGATGTATGCCATCTATTCCCAGATCGACAATGACGCTAACGTGAGCGCGGCGAATAGATTCGATCTTGACTATGTAACTGCAGCCGGGACTCCCGAAGCCTCGGCAAACGTCTTTGCCGTCGGTGCCAACCTGAAGTTTTCTTCAATGTAATCACCGTGCCAAAGTGCTAGTGTGAACGGGCGCCCCAGGGCGCCCGTTTTTTGTTTTAAGTGACTGAAATCATACGTGCTTGTGATGTGTCGGGAATGCATAACAACATGTTGTTTTGTTTGACAGTTTTGTGGCCGCTGTGTTAGAAATCGGGCAATGGGCGGAGATTCACATTAATGAGATGGAAGAGATCCTGCCTGCTGGGGGGTATGTCGCTGCTGCTGTTTTCGGCGACGAGCCAGGCGGGTATTTTTAATACCAAGCATAATCTGGGCAGTACGGGTCTCAATGCGGCCAGTACCTATAGCGGCACGCGTGAAATTTGTGTTTTCTGTCATACCCCACACGGGGCCAGCGGCGAGGCGGCGGCGCCTATTTGGAATCGCAACCTCGATCCCACCGGTTTTGCCACCTATGATCAGATGGGCACCACCACCCTGGATGCCGGTGTCGAGCCGGTGGGTTCGGTGTCGCTGGCGTGTCTCTCCTGCCATGACGGCACCCAGGCCATGGATGCCGTGTTGAACGAACCCGGCTCCGGGCGTGACGTGCCGGGATTTTCGCGCGGGCTGTGGAGCGGCCAGGCGGCGCCGGTGGAAGGCCGTATCGGCCCGCCGGATGTGGTGACCAATCTGGGCAAGGATCTGACCAACGATCATCCCATCGGCATTCAATATGCCGGTGGTGGTTACTCCCTGAGTAACCCGGCCGGCCCCGGCTATGACAAGGATTTCCATCCCGCCCGTTCCGAGATTATGGGCACCAGCCGCGTCTGGTGGGTGGATTCCATCGCCCCCATGCCCGGCGGCACCGGCACCTTCGAGCGCACCGATATGAAGCTCTATACCCGGGTGGCGACGCGCGGTGCCTATGCCGGTGAGCCTCAGCCGTATGTGGAATGTGCGTCCTGCCATGATCCGCATGTCGATTACAATCCGACGTTCCTTCGTATCGATCCCGTGGGTAGCCAGGTCTGCCTGACTTGTCATAACAAATAGCGCGGATGATGACGCATGGGCCGTTGTAGGTTGAGGCTGGGAGGGGCGGTTTGCAGTGTGTTGCTGGTGCTGCTGTCGGGCGGCGCTTGGGCTCAGTCGCAGGATGATGTGATCGCCCGTGTCAACGGTGCGGATGTGGTGACGCGGGCCGAGCTGGACACGGCGGTTTATATGACCGCCCGGCAACGCTTTTATCACGGCCGTATGGGCGAGCAGCGGCTGCAGGCCTTGCGCGCCGAAGTGCTGGGCCAGTTGATCGACAGGCGACTGTTGCTCGAGGAGGCGCGGGCGCGAAATATCAAGCGCGCCGCTGAGGTGGAGGCGCGTCTCTTGCGCCGGCTGCGACGCGGCTACAATGTGCAGGCGATGCCGGCCGATCACCGTGCGGAGATCGAGACAGAGTTGCGCCGTCGCGCCGCCGAACAGGCCTTGCTGGAGACGTTTGAGGCCGCAGTCAGGTCGGTCGGAACACCAACGGATCAGGATTTGGAGCTGTTTTATCGGCAAAATCTTGATAAATTTACTACGCCACCAAGATTGCGGCTGTCGGTGATCTTGCTAAAGGTCACGCCGTCCGCGCCGGTCCAGGCTTGGCGGGCTGCCGAGGAGGAGGCGATGCAGTTGCGCGCGAAGATTGAGACCGGCGCAGAATTCGCTGAGCTGGCGCGCCTGCATTCGGGCGACGCCTCGGCCGAAGCGGGGGGCGATCTGGGGTTCGTGCATGAGGGGATGTTGTCTCGCGAGGCGCAACAGGCAGTCGATGATCTGGCCGTGGGGGCGGTATCGGCGCCGGTGGTGTTGTTGCAGGGAGTGGCCTTGTTTCGTATCGAGCAGCGTCTGGAGGCCAAGGTCAATCCGCTGGCACAGGTGGCGGGGCGCGCCCAGGGCTTATGGCAGCGCGCACGGGCCGATGAGGTTTGGGAGGCGTTATTGCAGTCGCTGCGTGCCGAGGCGGATATAGAGATAACGAATAGTGACATAACAGCGACAATGATTTGGGCGCAAAAGGCGGATGTTGTCCAGTAATAACAATAAATATAAGTATGGGGTGCCTGGACGGTGTGTAGGATAAGCCGCCGTCGGGGTGTGGCGCTGTGCGTGGCCGCGTGCTGCGGCTTGGTGGTCGTGGTAACGCCGGAGTTGTCCCTGGCGGCCCTGATCGGGCCGGTGGAATCGTCCGGTTATCTCGCCTATTATTACCGCTCCTTGAGCGAGGATGGCGGACCGGAAAACACCAGCCATCAACTGGGCGGCACGGTGAACGCGTCGACCTTTTTCGGCGAGCCCTGGCTGGCCACCTCTCATATGTCATTGAGTCTGACGCAGGACTCTTCGGAAACATCGAATACAGGCACTCAAGCCAGCACCGATTCCCAGCTGATTACCGGCGATTTCGGCCTGAATGTCCTGCCCCAAAGCCGCACCCCCTTCACCCTGCAGCTGCAGGTGACCGACAGCCGGGTCGACTCGGAAGGCACGGGCTTTATTCCCATTACCTTTCTCGGTCAGGAATACTCGACCATGTATCTGGGGTTGCGCCAGTCCTATTTGACCGACAACGGCGGGCGTTATCTGGCCAATTACGATTATCGTACCTGGGAGTCAAACAGAAGCGGCGAATATGAGGATACTACGCTGGGTTTCGAGGCCGACCTGCGGGCGCCGCGACATCGTCTGTACGGACGCGCCAGCTTGACCAATAATGAGCATTCCATCGCCGATCGTCAGAATGAAACCCTGCTGCTGGATATGAGCCACTTTTATTACCCGGTGCGCCATTTTCGGCTCGACAGCAAGGCCAGCTACTATGATTACGACCGGTCATTTCTGGATCCGAATGCCTCCGATACACGGCTGACCAATTTGAATATCGCTCAGGTATCCAGTAACGCCTTCTGGCGTCCCACCAATTACCCGCTCAGCGTTACCGCCGGGGTGCGGGTCTATGCCATGGATGGCAGCTCCGGCTCGGTGTCCGGCAACGAGGTGCAGAACGTGGCAATGAATGCAGGCCTGTTCTACCACGCCAATCAGAATTTGCGTTTCGATGCCAGCTTTACCTCGCTGTGGGGCGAAATCAGCGGTGTACAGGATGATGTGCATACTCAGCATGTCGGCTTCTTGTATCAGACCGATTGGATGGAAGTGGCCGAGTTTATGTATCAGGCCTATCTGGATGGTGATGTCGGGCATCGCGTCGATGTGGATAGCGATGTCACGGATTGGTCCATGACGGCGGGTCATGGTCTGACTCGCACATGGTGGCCGGCGGAGCGTACTTCGAGTACCTCCCTGCGCATGAATTTGAATCAGGCGCTGGGGTACAGTGCGGCCTCGGGGGATGTGGCGCTTGATTCCGGTACCGGCGTTTCGGTGGATCACTCCATCACCCTGGCGTTTAGTCAGCGCGCCTGGGGCGGTAACTCATTGGCGCAGATTACCGCCGCCGACACGCGCACCTATTCCGAGCTCGAAGACTCGCTCGGCGCCACCACCGAAGTCGACAGCGAGCAACAGCTCGTCAATCTGCAGCTGAGTCGGGATCAGGACTTAGGCCGGAGGAGCTCGATTACCGGTGATATCTCGCTCCAGTACGTGCGTGTCAGGGACGAAACCGCCAGCCCCGGCAGTTCGGTGGCTATCGACGAATTTGATACAACCACCTCCACGGGCCGCTTGATGTTCCAGCATTATCAGCTGCTTGGGCTGCCGCGCTTGCAGTTTGTCTCGGATTACAGGGTGTCCAAGATATCTACAGAAGGCGCCATTGATCGTGAAGACTGGGAAAACCGGCTCGCTTATATGATCGGAAAACTAGAAACAAGTGTCAGTTATCGATTGACTGAGACTGACAGTCGCAATTATGATTTGCTATACTTCCGGCTCATGCGCCGCTTCTGATGCGTGAGCCAAGGGTTTAGGGTTTAAAACAATAATATTATTAAAATATTTTAGCTTGAGGAGAACTTTCGCTATGTCACGTGTGACCAAGCATAGTAAGTGGAGGTATGTTCTACTCGGGGCGATTACGTGGCTAGCCGCGTTTAGCTTGCCTCAGTCGGTACATGCTGAATATGCAGATGTGGTAATCAACAACTACGCCGATGCGGCCGGTATCCGTCCAGTGGTGTTTCCCCATTGGTTCCACCGTATTCGTTTCCGTTGCAAGGTCTGCCATGCCGACCTGGGTTTCCAGTTCAAGGCCGGTGGTAACAAGATCACCATGGCCAAGATCATCGACGGCAAATTCTGCGGCGCCTGCCACAATGGTGAAATTGCCTGGTCAGTTGAGAACTGCGCCTTGTGTCATTCGGGTATTCCCGGCACGCCCACCCATTTTCACGGCAGTACGGTACAGCGCCTTGTCGCGCCTGCCTACAAACCGGTTGAACAATAGAGGGGGGCGGTGTGATGAAATTACGTAGCAAGAGTCTATTTCTTGGTTTTGCCATGTCCCTGGCGGTTTCGGGTCCCGCCTGTTCGCAGGGCTATGTGGAGATCCAGTCCGGCGGCGTTGATGATATGCCCCTGGATTACGCGCCCGAGTATCAGCCGGTGAACGAGGTCGCTCCGCCGGAGAACGAAGTGATCCGCGTGGCTCAGGTTTCAGGTGCCAATGAGTTCAATCGCAACCTTAAGAAAGACAAAATGAAAAACGCGCCGCCCCCCGAGGACGGTATCCACGATCCCGATAACGAAGGTACCTTCGTATTGCAGCCGCCTCTGGAGGCATACGAAGGCTTGCCGCCCAGTGAATTCGGCAACTATGTCGACTGGGTGAAGGCGATCGACGAGGAAAAGATCAATCCCCGCTGGGACCGCGTCGACTCAAGCGAAGAGCCCTTCGTGATGGATATGGATATCGTGCGGGAGGTCAAGGCCTCCGTGCCCGATGTGGTGTTCCCGCATCGTCAGCATACTGAATGGTTGTCATGTTCCAATTGCCATCCCGCCATCTTCATCCCGCAGAAGGGGGCTAACCAGATCAATATGTCGGCCATCCTGCTGGGGCAGAAGTGCGGGGTGTGTCACGGTAAGGTCTCATTCCCCATTACGACTAAGTCCTGTAAGAAGTGCCACTCCAAGCCCAAGCCTGCTGATTGGCAGCCGCCGTTGAGTGAGGCAACTCTAAAGAATCCATGGCGATAACCGTTATCTCCTAGTGATTTTATCTCGCCAAATGAGATGAGATGGCCGCCTCAGGGCGGCCTTCTCAATCTAAGGGTCGGGATAGCAGGCTGGCGTAAAGCGACGGAATGTGCCAGCGGTAAGTTGTGAAATTTACTGTTGAAGGTGACGATGATGAAATCTAAGTATACGATTGTGGCGATTGCGGTCACTACGATTCTGGCAGGATGCAGCGGAACACCCCCGAAGCAGGGTGAAGTGGCTGCGTCATCAACGGAAGCCACTGGCTCGATGGCTGCTGAAGCTCAAATGCCGGCCGAAGAAAAAACGAATCAGGTGGCGCCCGCGCCCGAAGTGGCACCCGTAACCCCCGCGCCCACCGCACCGGTTGCGGCCGCAGCATCCGAGCCCACTCCGGCCAAGGAGGAGACGCCAAAGCGTGAGCTCAAGATTCCCACCGACCCCAACACTTTTTTGATTACCGCGGCGCCGAAGACGCGTGAACATCCCTTTCATGGCCAAGGGCTGGAAACAGGGTTCGAAGTAAATGGCAAGTCCGGTCACGAAGTCGTGGTCACCCGCGGTGAAACATACAAATTCATCGTCGATACGGGTGTCAAGCATGATTTCTATCTCACCACCAATGCTGCCGGCTGGGGCGCTGGTACCTATACCGACGGTGTCGAAGGTCAGTTCATCTATCAGGGTGAGGTGACATTCACGCCGTCCAATAAAACACCTGACCTGCTTTATTATCAATGTCGCAACCATAAGTATATGGGGGGCAAGATCTACGTTCTTGACAAAGGGGAGGATCTGGCCAAGGTGAAGGCGGCGGTGGCCGGCAGTGACGCGGCGGAAGCCACAAGCCGGCGTCGTGCCGCCGTTGTGAGTGAGAGCGGGGTCAAGCAGAAGCTGAGTTATGCCCAGATGGTGCTCGGTTCCGGCAGTGCCAAGCGGGTGCAGGCGAGCGGCAACACAAACGCCATCGCCATGCTGAATGATGCGCGCAGTCAGATCGATGCCGCCAATGCGTCGCTGGATGGCGGCGACTTGCAAACGGCGATGGATCAGGTCAATGAGGGTCTGCGCCTGCTGACGGCGGCATCCCGTGAAATTACCAGCGAGAGTGAAATGGCCGGGGTTAATTACCAGGCCCGTTACGACGAGTTGGCTGGCTCGCTCAAGACCTATGAAGGCTCTTACAAGCGCAACATCGATCGCGCCGCCAAGATGGGTGAGCCGGTCAAATCCAAGCTGGACGAAGCGGAATACAAGCGCTTGGTCGATCAAGGGCATGCCTTGGCAGATAAGAATGATTATGCTCAGGCCGCTAAATCCTTAGAGAAGGCTCAAAATATGATCACGGCAGTATTGACCGATATGCTGCATGCTCAGACTGTCACGTATGACAAGAAATTCGAGACGCCCAAGGAAGAGTACGAGTATGAACTGGCGCGGCTGGAGAACTATGAAGAGCTGGTGCCGCTTGCCATCGAGCAAAAGCAACCGTCCCAACGCGCGCTCGAGTTGATAGACAGTTTTGTGCAGAAGGCCGCCAAGATCAAATCCGAAGGGCGGGACGTTGCCGCCAAGGGCGATTACAAGATGGCGATCATGGCCCTGCAAGCCGCTACCTCGAATCTGCAGCGTGCCTTGCGCATGGCCGGGGTGAACTAGCCTGTTGGCGGAATGTCCAAAAATTAGTGTATAGTGCGGACGACTGCCATCGGTTTCGATGGCAGTCGATCTATTTCGGAGCCCAATTGTAAGATCGGTCGCTATGCTGCGTGCTAAACGTTACAAAACCTTTGCCATTGTTTTGGCCGCTTTTTTTTTGGCCATGTTGTTGCCGCGTCTGGCCTATGTCCAGGAAGATAAGTTCCAGGGTGATTTCTGGAATGAAGGCGAACATTTTCAGCTCGATAGCGACGTTGTACCTGTGTCTGAAGACGGCATCCATGACCCGACCAATGACGCAGTGAAGGTTTTGCAAGCGCCGGTCGAGGCGATGGAGAATTTTCCGCGCGATAATTCCGGTGTCATCGATTGGGTGAAAGTGTTGCGTCAAGGCCTGATTGCGCCTCGAAAGGGGCTTTACGGCGATGAGGAGATGCATGCAGTCGATTTCGATGTGATCTTTAAGAATACCGGCTCCATGCCGTTTGTGCGTTTTCCTCACCGCCCGCATACCGAATGGCTTACCTGTAAAAACTGCCATCCCAAAATCTTTCTACCGCAAAAGGGCGGCAATCCCGTGACCATGTCCGGGATCATGCAAGGTAAGTATTGTGGCGTCTGTCATGGTAAAGTTGCCTTTCCTCCAACCAAGAATTGTGGGCGATGCCATTCCGTATCTCGAGACACCGTCGGCTTAAGATAATTGCTTGTCTCTTGGGTGCGGCGCAGCTTATCGGATGCGCCACTACCGAGCAGACTGCTACCGCCCCTGGGCTCGAGACCGACCAGGCGGCCAGCGAACTTGCCGAGTTGTTCGAGGGGATGGGGGACGAACCGGCGTCGCAGGACCAGCAGGCAGCGGAATCAGCCCCTGCCGCGCCCATTTCAGAACAGCAGCCGAAGGATGTGATCGAAGAGGCCATCGACGAATCCGTCGACCCCTTGGATCAAATCGCCGCCTCCGCCCCCCAGCCCGTTCTTCCCACTCCCCAAGGCGCCGCCAATATTCAGGTGTTTGATTGGCGGGTGATCGGTAGCGCCCCGGTCGGCAATTTTTTTACCGGTGTCGCGCACCATGATTTTATCCGCCCGGTGGCGATCGCCGTGCAAAGCGAATACCTCTATGTCGTCGATGACGGTGCGGATATTCTCTATCGTTTCGACCTCGCCTCGAGGCGGCTCGAGGCCTTGCTCGACTTAAAGGCCGAGATGAAAGGGGAGGTTGCCGATGTCTATGTGGATAAGGATTTTTCGTTTTATCTGACCGATACCGAAGCGGGTCGGGTGGTCCACTATGATCGCCACGGGCGTGTGCTGCAGGTGTTTCGCGACCATTTCAACCTGGTCAGGCCGGTGGCGGTGACGCGTCTGGAAAACGGCGATGTCGTGATTGCAGACGGTCATTATGATCACCTGCTGCAATTCAATAGCATGGGTAAATTGGTCGCCGCCCATGGTGGCCGTGGTACCGGAGTGGCGGAATTCATCAATATCATGACCATGGCCGAGGGGCCCGATGGTTACTACGTCGGCGCCCGTGTCGGGCGGCGTCTGCAGGTTCTCGGTCGTGACGGCAATTATCTCTATGCCTTCGAGGAAGGGGCGGTGGTATTTCCCGCCGCCATCGCGGTGGATCGCAACAACCGCAGCTATGTGGCGGACTACATGGATAACACCATCAAGGTATTCGATCGCGGCAGTTTGATTGGCACTATCGGGCGTTTCGGCACCGGTGCCGGTCAATTCAAACGGATTACCGATTTGTGGTTGGACGGTAATCGGCTCTATATCGTCGACAGCCTCAATCAACGCATCCAAGTGGCGCAGTTGGCGCCCAATGCCGCGCCCGTTCCCGGGGCAATGTTCGACCCCGAGACCGAGCCATTGCAGGAATCCGTCCCGGAGACACAAGCCCCGCCGTCGAGCGGCTCGGTGGACGAAATGAGGGAAGAGCCTGTGCCTGGCCCGCCAAGCGATTCCGTCCCCCAAGCAACAGAGCAATCCGCCGCGGATAGCCCTCCCGACAGCAGCGGCCAATGATCATGCCGCGAGGTTTGTTGGCGGCGCTTTGCTGTCTCTCTGTGCTGTCCCTTGTGTCCGGCTGTGCCCGTCTTCCCACCGTATTTGAGTATCGTTCCGTCGAGTCGGGCGAGTTCGAGCGCGTATGGCCCGACGCGCCGGAGACGGCTCGCTATCGCTATGTCGGCGAGCTCACGGGCGAGGACAATTTTCCCCGCCCCGGTGCACAGACCCTCAATGTCGGTACGCGCTTTCTGCGCTGGCTGGTGGGTCTGGTCGGTCACGGTGAGCAGCCGATCATCCTGCAGCGGCCGCAAGCAGTGGCCAGCAATTCCCAGGGGCGGATTTTTGTCAGCGATGTCAGCCGCCAGGCGGTGTATGTGTTCGATACCGCGCAGGCTGAACTGTTGGTATGGGAATACGCCGCCGCCGACGTGCGCTTCGAGCTGCCCATCGGCCTGGCGCCGACGGCCGATGGCGGGGTGTGGGTCGCCGACGCCTCCTTGGGCGTGGTAACCCGTCTCGGGGCGGACGGCGAGCCGCTGGATTATTTCGGTCTTGATCAGCTTCAGCATCCCACCGGTCTGGCCTGGGACGCGTCGCGCCAGCGTCTTTACGTTGCCGACCGGGGTGCCAACAACATCAAGGTCTACGACGCGGCCGGCGGCTTGCAGTTCGAGTTCAGTGAGTTCGGCGAGGCCGACGGCCAGCTCAACGGTCCGACCTACCTGTTCTGGCGTGATGATCAGCTCTATGTCACCGATACCCTGAATTCGCGCATCCAGGTGTTTTCGCCGCAGGGGGAATACCTGTCCGGCTTCGGGCGCCGCGGGCTTTATCTGGGCGACCTGCCACGTCCCAAGGGCGTGGCGGTGAGTCAAGACGGGAAAATCTATGTGGTAGAATCGTATTACGACTATTTGTTAATATTCAACCGTAAAGGTGAGTTATTATTGCCGATTGGCGGCACAGGCCATCAGGTGGGGCAGTTCTATTTGCCCGCAGGGGTATGGGTTGATAACAACTACGTTTATGTCGCGGACACCTTCAACGGCCGCGTAATGATATTTGAATATCTGGGAGAGGGAGATGCGTCGGACGTTGCAGGTGACAGCAGCTCTGATATTGACGACGCTGCTGGGGGTTAGCGCCCAAGCCGAAATAATATCGGATATACGCAATACCAAACATAACTTCTCTGCCACTGTTGTCCCCGCCCTGCCGGACGGCGCCAGCCGCACCGTGCAGGCGCGCTCGGAGTCGCAGATCTGCGCCTTCTGTCATACCCCCCACAAGGCGACCAAACAGGGGCAGGCGCCGATCTGGAATCGCAAGCTCTCCAACGCCACCTACAGCCCCTATACCAGCACCTCGATCAATGCCGTCGATCTGGGCCAGCCCAACACCAAATCCAAACTGTGTCTTTCCTGCCATGACGGCACCCTGGCCATCGGCTCGGTCAACGTCCTCAATCGGGAGGAAGACCCCCAAATTAATATGACGGGTGTCGCCGCTGACGGCACCATGCCGGATGGTCTGGGCGAGCGTACCGGTTTTACCCGCCGCTTGGGCACCGATCTGACCAACGACCATCCTATTTCCTTCACTTACGACGCCTCCCAAGCCGTGCGTGACGGTGAGCTGCGCGACCCCAATGCGGTGACCTTTTTGGGTGAGCGTAATCGCCGTATCAGTCACAACAAGCCCACGTTGCCGCTGGAAGACGGCCAGATGGAGTGTGTCTCCTGCCACGATCCCCATGTACGTAGCACCTCAGGCGAGAACATCAAGTTTCTGCGCGTCAACCGTTTTCAGCAGGCCACACCGGTGGAGGGGACGTTCGACCAGGCCAATGACATCATCTGTCTGGCCTGTCACGAAAAGGCCGGCTGGGCTGATTCGGCGCACGCCAACATGGCCGTCGCCGATGAACGCTACACCGATGCCGCCGCCGAAGTGCGCGAGTTTCCGCAGGATATGCAGGTCTGGCAGGCCGCCTGTCTCAACTGCCATGATCCGCACACGGTGCAGGGCTCACGCCGCCTGCTGCGCGAAGGTACCGACGACGCCGGCCAGCTGGTGAGTGCCGCCAATGACACCATTCGCATCAAGCAGGGCGGCAATCCGGCTATCGAGGAGACTTGTTACGCCTGTCACTCCACTGACGGTAATGTGTTGCAGGGGCAGCCCAACAAGGGTGTGTTCGAGGTGCCGGACATCAAGACCGACTTCACCACCATGCGCATCCACATGCCGATCGCCAGCGCGGACCAGCCGGCCGGCGAGGAACGCCACGCCATCGGCACGCATCCGTCGCCCCAGAATGGCAAGGACTTTATGGAGTCGCAGCAGCGTCTCGGCAAGGGCGATCTGACCAACCGCCACGCCGAATGTACCGATTGCCATAATCCGCACCGGGTGGTCAAGAATCGTCGTTTCAATGACGATCCCAAGATCCCGGACAACGAGGGGACTCATGACCACACCCTGACCCAGCTCGCCGGCACCCCCGAGGGTATGCATACCAATATCGCTTCGGGTGTATTGCGCGGCGCCTGGGGGGTGGAGCCGGGCGGCTGGCCCACCACTGAATTCACCAGCGTGCCGGTGTCCTTCGACGTCAAGCGCGGCGACGCCGTGGTGGGCGGCAGTACCGACGTCAGCGCGCCCTATGTCACCCGTGAATACCAGATTTGTATGAAATGTCATTCCAACTACGGCTATGACACGCCGCCGCCGCTGGGCACCAATCATGCCGGCGGCACGCCGCCGGGGACCAATGCCTTGTTTAATTACACCAATCAAGGCATGGAGTATCAGTCGCCCGACGACCACAAGGGTGAAGGGACTCCGGCGACCCCGACCGGCGCCCTCTCGGGCAGTGTCGGCGAATGCGCCGAGGTCAATACGGGCACCCTGAACACGGCGGCCGATCCCAATTACGACACCTTCATCAAGCGTGCCGGTTATCGGGATTCCTTCGGCAACTGCGTCAACTATGTCACCGACAACCATCGTTCCTGGCACCCCGTGCTCAAAGAGACCGGGCGCACCCCCGCGGTGCGCAACGCCAATGCGGATGACTGGCACGAGCCCTTCAATGCCGCCGTCGGCGTGCAGACCATGTACTGCACCGACTGCCACGGCTCCGATACCGCCCAGGGCACCGTCGTGCCGCGCGGGCTGCAGCCCCACGGCAACGTCTGGGGCCCCCATGGTTCGGACAACGAGTTCTTGCTGAAGGGCAGTTGGAGCGATCAAACCGGGCAGAACACACCGACCGACGGCCTGTGCTTCAAGTGTCACAACTACAATTTCTACGGCCGGGAGTTTCCCACCGGCGTTATCAATGCCAACCAAACCCAGAGCAGTGGTTTTAGCCGTGATCCGGCCTTGGGCGTGGCGGCCTGTCTTTACGTGCCCCAGGTCAATCTGCACACCGGCCATGCCCAGGAACGCCAGGTGGCCAACTTCCGTTGTAGCTACTGCCACGTGTCCATCCCGCACGGCTGGAAGAATAAGAATTTCCTTGCCAATCTCAACGACGTCGGCCCCGAAGTCGGCCTGCCGACGCCGGGCAACCAGGTGCGCAACAATCAGACCAGCCGTTACTACCGCGGTCCGTATTACAACGGCGCCGTGCTGAAGGTGGTGCAGTTCCGCCAAAGCGGTGAATGGATACACAACAGTTGCGGTTCCGCCGGCAATCCGGGCAACGGGCGGGTCGGCGGCAACAACAATTTCGGCAACATTCCCTGGATGACGGATCAGGGGTCAGGCAGTGAGGCCTGTAACCTGCTGCCATGATGTTCGGACTGCGCAGGTTGGCCTCGACCCGGCTGACCTTGGTGGGAATGGCCCTGCTCGCGGTCGGGGCCGGCTTGAGCTATGACAATCCCGATGACGTCTCGGCCTGGGTGCTCACCGCGCCGTTGCTGTTGCTGGCTCTGAATCTGCTCGCCGCCATTATTACCCAGCCCGGCATCAACCGCCGCCCCGGGCTGTTGATGTTCCACATCGGGTTGCTTTCTATTTGTATCCTGGCGGCGCTGGGTCGGCTGACCCATTTCGAATCCCGTGTCGAGATCAGCCAGGACAGCGCCTTCGATCCGCGCGCCATGCAGGAGATCAGTCAGGGACCCTGGCATGCAGATGAACTGGACAAACTCCGCTTTGTCCAACAGGGCTATACCGTGGAGTATCGGCCGGGCCTGGTGCGCGGCAAGACGCGCAGCCAGGTGTTGGTCCCCGACGGGCGCAGCGGCTGGGAGCCGCGGGTGGTCGGCGACGACACGCCCCTGATTCTGGACGGTTATCGTTTCTACACTACCTTTAACAAGGGGTTTGCCGCGGTGCTGAGCTGGATTCCACGGCAGGGCGAGGCGGTCACCGGCACCATACACATGCCGTCGTATCCGCTGTTCGAATACAAGCAGGCCAACAGCTGGATACCGCCGGGCAGTGACGCGCAGATAAAGTTCTGGCTGCGCCTCGACACCGGTTATGACCTGGAGTCGGAATGGTTGTTGGACCACCAGCACACCGAGGGCGTGCTGGTGGTCAACGATGGCGACCGGCGTGTCGAGTTGCAGGCCGGGCAGGGCATCGATCTGCCGGGCGGCCACCTGCGCTATGAGGCGCTGAGCACCTGGATGGGTTACAAGATCTTCTATGATCCGACCCTGAAGTGGCTGTTCATCGCCGCCGTGTGGACGGTGTTCGGGCTGAGTCTGCACTACTGGAGCAAGTTCCGCCATCAGCCCCTGGCCGAATCCGGCGCCAAGCAAGCACAGCAGGACAGTATTATGAACTACAAGGTGACAAACTCATGACTGCCATACCGATCGAAGTCCCCTGGATGTGGGCGGGCCTGGTGGCCTATGCCCTGGCCACCTTGCTGGCCTTCAAGAGCGTCTGGCACTTGGGCGCCGAAGGGCCGGGCGCCGCCATGACCTTGCCCAGCCGCAGCACCGAGCGCTGGATTCTGATATGCATCGCCAGCGGCGTGGCGCTGCTGGCCGCCGCCCTGGCGCTACGCTGGATGCGTCTCGGTCACGGCCCCTTCGTCAATCTGTACGAATTGTTAATAAGTCAGCTGTTCAGTCTCGGCCTGATCTATGCGCTGGTCTACTGGCGCGTGCCCAAGCTGCGCGCCAGCGCGGTCGTAGTGTTGCCGTTGATCTGGATTCTGGGCACCTGGGTCCTGTTCCTGGAGCCTGAAGACAGCCTGTTCCCGCCCACCTATTCCAATAACTGGCTGTGGGCCCATGTGGGCTTCGGCAAGGTGTTTCTCTCTTTTTGCCTGGTGGCGGCCGGCCTGGCCGGCGTCATTTTGCTGCGCGCCATTCCCCGCTTCGCGCGCAGCTTCTCACACATGAGCGATGCCGCCTTGGACAACCTGGCCTGGCGCTTCATGATGCTGGCCCTGATCTTCGACAGCCTGATGCTCATCGCCGGCGCGGTCTGGGCCCAGGACGCCTGGGGCCGCTTCTGGCAATGGGATGCCCTGGAGACCTCCTCCTTCATGACCTGGCTGTCCATCGCCGCGGGCATCCATGCGCGCCTCAGCTACAACATCCCGGTGCGCATCGGGGCAGTGGTCATTCTGGCCATCTTCGGCCTGGCCTTCACCACCTATTTCGGCGCGCCCTTTTACAGTGAAGCGGCCCACAAGGGAGTGATCTGAGTGCACGGCCTGATGGAAAAGACCACCACCTTCACCGCCCTGGCGCTGGTGCTGATGATGCTGGCATTGCTGTCCGGCTTCGCCAATCGCGCCCAGTTCGCCTATCAGCCGCCGAGGCTCGAAAGCGAACCCCCGATCGATGCCCAGGCCGATCCCCAGGGCCACGCCCGTCAATACCGTGCGCGCCTGCTCGATGAGCGTTTCCAGCAGGCGGTGGCCATGTTGCACGCCAAACGCTATGACTTCGCCATCACCGCTCTGCACCGCGTCATCGAGCTGGCCCCCGAGATGCCCGAGGCATATGTCAACATGGGCTACGCCCTGATCGGCAAACAGGATTACCAGGCCGCGGCCGACTTTTTCAGCGCCGCCATCGAACTCAAGCCCTACCAGGCCAACGCCTACTGGGGCTTGGCGGTGTCGCTGGAACAGCTCGAGGATCTGGCCGGGGCCATGGGCGCCATGCGCACCTTTATCCATCTCTCGCCGCCCAACGATCCCTTCCTGCGCAAGGCCCGTTCGGCCTTGTGGGAGTGGGAGTCCACCCTCAAGCGCGGCCCCTTGCCCGAGGCGGAACAGGAATGGATTGAACGACGCAGCGCCGAATGGGACGAGCGCAATAGCCTGGAGGCCGATATGCCCGCGGCGCGAGAGCGCGCCATCGAGGTGAATTAAGCCGTATGCCTCGCTGGCCAGCGCTCTTCTGGGGGGAGAGGGACGTGGCGGCAATCTTGGGCCCGCCCACGCGTTTATTCATAGTCGACTGACAAAGGTGACCTGCTCGTGTGCCAGCAGTGGCGCGAGGTCCGACCGGCGCATGGATCGCTTTTTGTCATCGACGTGAGTGATCGACCCAGACCACGCCAGGCCGACCGCAGACCATTGTTTCCCGTTCACTGAGTAATCACGCAAGGCGTCACGCCCATCCCGATGGTTAGGCCTATGGGCGCTGAGAAAAACTTTCCGCTCGCCATGGGTCGCTGGTGTTTGATTGGCTGGGTACAGGCGTCTTTTTTATCAAGCTCAGCGCCTGTTGTACCTTGGCCTGAACATCTGCTTCGGATTGTTCTCCATGGCCGTAATAAAAGCGCTGCACGGCGCGCACGGCATCGAGCACCACCCGATCGTCGGGCTGATGTTGCAGCCATTGCTGCACGCCTTGCTCCAGGGTTCTGCTGTTCATGGCCGCCAGCAATTGCTGTTGCAGCGGCTGACGCTCGTCCTTGGCCGGCCCGGCCGCCGGGGCCTCCGATAGTGTACTGACTTTGGTCCGATTCGGTTGCCGTCGCCACAGGTAAAGCGTGCTCAGCCACAACAGTGCCAAAACCAGCGTGCTGATGTGCCAAATCCCGATCCCGGAGGGGACCTCGGCGGCAGCCGCGCCGGCTGCGTTCACGGCGGTGTCCGTAATGTCCGACGCCGGTTGCGGCAGCGTGCCGGCGGCGACGCTGATGGTGCGGCCCGGTAGTTCCACCAGCGCGGCTTGGCCGCGCTCAGGATCGAAGTAGGGAACCCGGATGGCGGGCAGCTCGAATTCGCCGGCCGCCAGGGGCATGATGCCCAGGCTGTAGTCGGCCGCGTCCATGATGCCGCTGCTGTCCTGTTGGGTGTGATAGCGCGCCGGGTCGGGGAACAGTTTCAGGCCCGCCGGCAGTTCGATGCCGGGCAGCAGGCGCGGCAGGGTGGTGACGCCCACCGGGGCCTTGAGGGTCAGCGTCCATTCGCTCAGTTCGTATTGGGTGAAGGCCTCGGGCAGCGGCTCAGCCGTGAGTTGCGGCGTGCCGACGATAATGTCGGCGGGCACATCTGGCGGCAGGGCCTGTACCTGAAATTCCAGGCGCTGGTGCGGCAGGCGCAGTTGGGCGCCGGCTTGGGTGGTGACCCAGATGTCGGGCAGCTCCACCGTGAAGGGACCGGCCTGGTTGGGAAACACCGCCCAGGCGCTGCGCTGGACCTCGTAGTCCAGGCCGTCGATGCGTTCCTGGCGTGTCTCCTGCGGCAACTTCCAATTGGGCAACAGCTCGATCTGCACCGGCGCGGTCTCGACGTTGCTGCCCAGCGAGGCCGATTCCAGCGCCACCCGGTGATAGAGATCGACCCAGGCCACCAGCTGCTGGCCGACCCAGGTCGATTCCGATGCTACGTCGGCGCCGCTGCGCACGAAGACCTCATCCGGTAGCGCGGCATCTTGTTTCAATACTTCGATCTCGATCGGCGCGCTGCTCAGGCCGTCGATATGGAAGGCGGGGATGGTGAGGGTGCCGCTGCGAGTGGGAAAGATTTCCACCTGGATTTCGGAGGTGGAGCGCCCCTGGCCGCGATAGATATTGTAGTGGGTGCTGGCCTCGGGACGGCCCACGTCGAAGGCGTCGCCGAGCCGGGTCAGGTCGATGTTGGGGTCGACGCCCTGGGCGCGCAGGCGCGTGTCGCTATTGATCAGCGACAGGGTCAGCAACAGCGGCTCGTGCACTTGCAGCTGGGTACGGTCGACGCTGGCGCGGAATTCGGCGCCCCAAGCCGGCCCCAGCCACAGCACGCAGACGAGCATGGCGACAACACGCCTTACCATGGTTTTTCCTCCACCGTGCCCAGGGCGCGCTTGTCCTCGATCTCGAAACGGCGTTTCAACAAGGTCTGACTATCCTCTTGTAGATTGCGGTACTGCTGCCAGGCCTGGCGCGGCGCTTGGCGCTCGGTATCCGGCCGCTGGCTCCATCGTGCCAGGCTCTCGCGCAGCGCCGCGTCGGTCTTTTCGCGTGCGCCGCGTTGATTGCCTTCGGACGTGCTCAGCTGTGCGGCGTGCTCGCTTTCGCCAGACAGGGGCGTGCCCGTGGCCATGCCGCCGGCGCCGCTGTCCGTTTCGGTCTGGCCGGGACCGGGGCGGGCCTGTTCCGCCTCTGATTGTTGCCGCGCGCCCCATTGCTGACGCGCCCGCTCCAGCAGCAGCAGATTGTGGCTGGCGCGCGGGTAACTACCGCGCAGCTCCAGCGCCCGTTCGAAGGCGGCGACGGCCCGGTCCAGCTGATGCAGCTGGCTCAGGGCCCTGCCCTGGTTATAGGCGGCGCGCGCACGGGCCTCGTCACTATCGGCGCGGCCATAGGCCCCCTCGAAGGCCTGCAATGCCGCTTGCCATTGGCCCAGGCGGTAGGCCGCCGCCCCCTGACCCATGAGTCCGGCATAATTATTGAGTTCACTGTAAGTTTCAAGGGCGCCTCGATTTGCGCCGCTGTGCAGCTGTTGCAGACCCCGGGCCTCGGTCCAGGGGGCGGCCTCGACGGGGGCTGCTGGGATCAGGGTCAGACCGAGCAGCAGCGTGGCCAGCCCCTGGGGACGGCTGACGGTCTGCCAGAACAGGATCAGCAGGGCCGCCAGGATCAGCAGCGGAAACAGCGGCTGGCCGATGCGGGTGTCGATTTCGGCCTTGAATAGGGCCTGTTGCAGGCGGTTTATCTCGGCCTCGAGCTGCGGCCAGATGGCCGCCTGCAGGTCGAAGTAATCGCCACCGCCGGCGGCGGCCAGGCGGCGCAGGGTGTCGCGCTGCAAGTGCGAGGTGAGGATGGCGCCTTGCCGGCGTACCAGCCGCCCGCCCGCCAGGGGCACCGGCGCGCCCTGGACGGTGCCGACGCCCAGAGCGATCAGGGTGTGTCCGGCCTGGCGCAGGTCGGTGGCCGCCGCCAGCGCGGCGGGGTCGTGGATCTCGCCGTCGCTCACCAGCAGTACCAGGCCGCCGGTCCTGGGCGCATTATCCAGGGCCTGGCGCGCCAGGCGCAGGCCGCGGCCCAGGTTGGAGCCGGTGACATAGGCCAGGCTGGGATCGAGTTCATTGAGGAAATGGCGGAAGGCGCCAGTGTCCTCGGTCAGGGGCAGCACGGTGTAGGCGTTGGCGGAGAAGGCGATCAGGGCCAGGCGGTGGTGGTCCAGCCCTTGACTGAAATCGGTGACCATCGTCTGCGCCCGGGCCAGGCGGCTGGGCTGGATGTCCTGGGCGCCCATGGAGGGCGAAATGTCCATCACCACGGCGATGTTGGCCGCCAGTTTTTCGATCTCTTGCGGGTTTTTCTCGACCAGATAGGGGCCGGCCAGGGCCAGGCTGAGCAGCAGCCAGGCGCTCATGAACCCCAGCCGGCGCCGGCGTCCGGCCCGCAGCGGCGCGCTCAGCACGCGCGCCCAGAGATGGCGCTGGATGAACTGCTCCAGGCGCCCATATCGTCGATCCGCAGCCGGCGGCCAAAGCAGCAAGGGCAGGGGCAGCAGGGCCAGCAGCAGCCAGCCGGGGTGAAGCCAGTGCAGCGCGCTCATGCCATCACCTCGCGCGCGCCACGCCGACGCGCCATGGCGAGCAGCAGCAGCCCGGCCAGCAGCGGTGCCGGATACCACTCGAACGGCGGGCTGTCGGTTTGCTCCAGCGGCAGGGTCTCCAGCCGCTCGATGTCGGCCATGATCTGTTGCAAGGCCTCGGTGTCGCCGGCGCTGTAGTAGCGGCCGCCGGTGCTCTGGGCCAGGCGTTCAAGCAGCGCCTCGTCGGTTGGCACGGCAACGAAGTCGGGCTGTTGCGCCGGACCGCGCTGGAACAGCACCTTGCCCGGTTTGCCGACACCGATGGTGTAGATCTTCACCCCCTTGAGTTTGGCGATCTCCAGGGCATTGAGGGGGTGAATGTCACCTGAGGTATTGCTGCCGTCGCTGAGCAGGATCAGATTGCGCGAGCGCGGGTCCAATTGCTCCAGCCGTTTCACCCCCAGGGCGACGGCCTGGCCCAGGGCGGTCTTCTGTCCCGCCATGCCCTGCTTGACCTCGCCGAGCAGGCGCCGGATTAGGCCCAGGTCGCCGCTCAGGGGGGCGAGGGTGTAGGCGTCGTCGGCGAAGACCAGTAGGCCGATGCGGTCGCCGCGGCGCTGGTCGATGAACTGGCCGGCGACGTGCTTGACCGCCTCGAGGCGGTTCACGGCCCGACCGTCGACGACAAAGTCCTGCGCCTTCATGGAGCTGGAGATGTCGATGGCCAGTAAAAAGTTGCGCCCCTGGTGTGCGCCGCCGTCCAGCCACTGGGGCCGGGTCAGGGCCAGCAGCAACAGCGTGCAGCCCAGCAGCCACAGCCAGGGGGCGCGCGCCCGGGTCTGGCGGCTGAGGCGGGCCAGCAGGGCGGCCTGGGGGTGATACAGGGCGGGGGATTCGCGCCTCTTGTCGCGTCGTCGCCGGCCCAGCCACCACGCCAGCCAGGGTAATGGCAGCGCCAGCAGCCAGACGGGGGTGGCCAGGCTCAGCATTGCAGCCATTCCCGGATTTGGTTGAAGGTCTGTTCGCTCAGCGTGGCCTCACGCTGAGGCTGGTAGCGCAGCTGTGCCAGGGCGCTCAGGAGGGCGTGCCACTCGGCCGCTTGATGCGCCAGCTGCGGTGGTGGGGTAGGCTCCAGCTGCCTGAGTCCCAGCCCCAGGCGCAGCAGGGTGGCGAGTTGGTAGGCGGCATCGCGCGCTTCCAATTCGCCTGTTTGCCAAGCGTGTTGCAGTTGCTGCAAACGGTGGGCGGCCTCAGCGGCGGGCGTCTGCTGGGGGCTCAATTTGCGCTTTTGTCGAATCACCAACACAAGGATCAGCGTGCTCAGCGCAATCGCCGCCACGCTCCAGGTCAACGGCCACCAGTCGGGCTCGGGCGGCAGTTCGATGCCGGCCAGGCGCGCATTCAGTTGCTGCCACTGCTGGTCGTTCATAGGGCCCGGGCCAGGGTCGGCAGGGGGTCGCGGTCGGTGAAAAGCTGTTGGTGATGCATACCGCTGCGTTTAAAAAGCTGTTCCAGTTGCTGTTGGTGTTCATTCATGGCGGCAGCGTATTGGCGGCGCAGCTCGGCATCATCGGTGTCGATGACCAGCTCCCGACCGTCGAAGGGGGAGCGGATGTGCAGTCGACCCACCGCGGTTAGGGTTTGTTCTCCGGCGTCCACAATCTGCAGGGCACATACGAGATGGCGCTCGGTCAGTTGCTTCAGCGACGCCAGCAGGGCATCGTCCCAGTGTTGAAAGTCACTGATGAGATAGAGGCTGTCCTGCCGCCGCGCCAACTGGTGCAGTTGTGCCAGCGCCTCGGCGGCATCGACGGCGGGATAGTCATGCCCGGGGGCGCGATTGGCGGCGCCGATCAGGGCCAGGGCGCGGTCGAGGTGGGTGCCGGGCTGGAAAAACTCGGTCTCGCGGCCCGCCACCATGCCGCCGATCTCGGCCCCCTGGCGCAGGGCGGCGAAGCCGATCAGGGCGCAGGCGCGGGCGGCCACGGCGGCCTTGAGTTCACCGCGGGTGGCGAAGGCCATGCCGGGATGTTGCTCCACCAGCACCAGGATGCGCTGGCGTCGTTCGGCGCGGAATACCTTGCTGATGGGGCGGCCGCTGCGGGCGCTGGCGCGCCAGGCGATGTGGCGTACGTCGTCACCCAGCTGGTAGGGGCGCAGATCCTCCAGTTCCAGTCCGGCGCCGCGCTGCCATGCGGTTTGCGGGCCGCTCAGTGGGCTGCTGCCACGGGCGCGCAGGCCGCCGAGGCGGCCGGCCTGAAAGCGCAGCAGCTCCAATTCCCGTGCGCTGAGGAGAGCGTCGACCGCCATCAGGGGATGGGGACGATGTCCACCAGTTGTTGGATGATTTGGCGCGCCGTAATGCCCTCGGCGCGGGCGGCGAAGCTCAGGCCGATACGGTGGCCCAGCACGTCGTCGGCCAGGTCGACGATGTCGGCCGGTTCGACAAAATCGCGTTGACGCAAATAGGCCAGCGCACGGGCACAGCGCGCCAGGGCCAGGGTGGCGCGCGGCGAGGCGCCGTAGGCCAGCCATTCCTTGGCCTCGGCAATCCAGGCGCCGGGATTGCGCGTGGCGTTGACCAAGGTGACGCAGTAGCGTGCCAGCATCTCATCCATATAAATAGCGTTGACCTGGTCGCGGGCGGCGATGATCTCGTCCGGACTCAGCACCGCCAGGCCGCTCTCGCGACCGCCGTGTTGCAGCCGCTCGGTCTCGCGCTTGAGGATCTCCAGCTCGTCGTCCTGTTGCGGATAATCCAGCTCCACTTTCATCAAAAAGCGGTCCAGCTGCGCCTCCGGCAGGGGGTAGGTGCCCTCTTGCTCCAGCGGGTTCTGGGTGGCGATCACCTGGAACACGGCGGGCAGTGTACGCGTCATACCGGCGACGGTGACCTGGCGCTCCTGCATGGCCTCCAGCAGGGCCGACTGCACCTTGGGCGGGGCGCGGTTGATCTCATCGGCGAGGATGATCTCATTGAAGATGGGCCCTTCGATGAATTTGAACTCGCCCGCCTGGGACAGAAAGATTTCGGTGCCGGTGATGTCGCCCGGGATCAGGTCCGGGGTGAACTGGATGCGGCGGAAGCTCAGCGCCATGCCGTCGGCCAGGGTGTGGACCGCGGTGGTCTTGGCCAGGCCGGGCAGCCCCTCCAGCAGCAGATGGCCGTCGGCCAGCAGGCCGATCAGCAGCCGCTCGATCAGGCTGCCCTGGCCGACGATGGTGTGCTGGATGTGGCGCCGCAGGGTCGCCAGTTTGCTGTTCAGGTTAGCGTCTGTTTCGGGAAGAGTTTGCTGGTTCATACGTTTCGACTGGTCGCCTGTTGCGGGGTCACGTTATCATCGCCGCTTCGGCGAAATAGTAACACGGTCAATTCATCGACGCGGAGAGCAGCGAGCAGTGAAAACAGAAGAGCGGCGCGCCATTCAATTGGTGATCGGAGTAGTGGTGGTGCTGGCCCTGGCCGGCGGTCTGGCGAGCCTGGGCTATCAGCAGGTGGCTAAGCGCCAGCAGCTGATGGAGCGGCTCGATGAGCTGGAGACCGTCACCAACAGCATCGGCATGCAGCTGGTCAAGGTGCCGGGCGGCAGCTTTACCATGGGCAGTGAAGAGTATGGCCCCACCCGCGAGGTGCAGGTGATGCCGTTCTATATCGGCACCCACGAGGTGACCCAGGCCCAGTGGCAGGCGGTGATGGGGTATAACCCCAGCCTGTTCGAGGACCCGCGCCGCCCGGTGGAGAATGTCACCTGGCTGGAGGTGCAGGGTTTTCTCGAAGAGCTGAACCGGCGCGAAGGCACCAACAAATACCGCCTGCCTTCCGAGGCGGAGTGGGAATACGCCGCCCGCGCCGGCAGCGAATCACGTTTTTTCTTCGGCGACGATCCGGGGCAACTGCGCCGCTATGCCTGGTTTGGTGTCGACAGCCGCAGCGGTACCGCGCCGGTGGGGCAGCGCCTGCCCAATCGCTGGGGGCTGTACGACGTCTACGGCAATGTCTGGGAATGGGTGCAGGACTGTTGGCACGACGACTACAGCGGCGCGCCCGACGACAGCCGCGTCTGGGGTGGCGGTGATTGCTCACAGCGCGTGGTGCGCGGCGGCGGCTGGGCCAACCGGGCCGGTTATCTGAGTTCGGCGCTGCGCGGCACCTACGAGGCCAAGTTCGAGGATGCCAGTAACGGCTTTCGGGTAGTGATGACGCCTTGAGGGGGTTATGAAACGGCGCAACAGGCGGTGGCGATTGTGCGCGGCCTGTTTGTCTATGACCAATATGTCAATCTGCTTTCAGAAGGTGCCGAGCCCCTGCGCTGAGAAGGGGAATCCGCCGGCCGTCCGGTCCGGGACAAGCGCCCCGTTTAATGTATAATCGTCGGTCTTTTTGGGTCCGGCAGAATAATAATTAAGGTTCATGCTCAATATCGCCAATCTGGAATGCGTGCGCGGGGACAGGCAGCTCTTTTCCGACCTCTCCTTCGCCATGGACGGGGGCAGTCTGCTGCACGTGCACGGCGCCAATGGCAGCGGCAAGACCACCCTGCTGCGTGCCATCGCCGGCTTGGTGTTGCCGGAGGCCGGCGCGATCCAATGGAACGGGGTTTCCACCCGCAAGCTGGGCGAGGACTTCAACCGCGAGCTGCTCTACCTGGGTCATCACGACGGTCTCAAATTCGAGCTCACCGGTTATGAGAATCTGAATATTTTTGCCAGATTGAGCGGTTTCAATATCAGTGCGCGCCAGGTGGAGGTGGCCCTGAAACGCATGGGATTGGCGCGCTGCGTGGAACTTCCGGTGAAAGTGCTGTCTCAAGGACAGAAGAAGCGGGTGGCCTTGGCGCGCCTGTTGTTGCAGCCCGCCAGGCTCTGGATCCTGGACGAGCCCTTTGTGGCCCTGGACGTGGCGGCGGTGAGCCTGTTGCTGGAATTGATCCAGCAGCATGTGGCCGACGGCGGCATGGTGATCCTGACCACGCATCAGGCGGTGGATGTGGACGTGGGCCAATTGCAGCACCTGCATTTGGGCGAGCACTGAGCGATGTTCGCCGCGCTGAAGTGTATTATCGGCCGCGACCTGACCCTGGCCATGCGCCATCGCTCCGATGTCTTGACGACGGTGTTCTTTTTCATCATCGTCGTCTCCCTGTTTCCGCTGGGGGTGGGGCCGGAGGCCGAGTTGTTGCGCGCCATGGCCGGGGGGGTGGTGTGGGTGGCGGCGCTGCTGGCCTCCATGCTGTCGTTGACGCGCCTGTTCGCGGACGACTATAACGACGGCACCTTGGAGCAGTTATTGCTGGTGCCCCAGCCCTTGTCGCTGTTGGTGCTGGGTAAGATCGTGGCCCACTGGATTATCTCGGGCCTGCCGCTGGTGTTGATGGCGCCCTTGCTGGGACTGCAGTTCGGCCTTGGCGGTGACGCCCTGCTGATGCTGGTGCTGACCCTGCTGCTGGGCACGCCGGTGCTGAGCCTGATCGGCTCAATCGGCGCGGCCCTGACCCTGGGTCTGCGTGGCGGCGGGGTGTTGGTGTCGCTGTTGGTGTTGCCGTTGTACATTCCGGTGCTGATCTTCGGCGCCGGGGCGGTGGAGGCCAGCGGCGCCGGTCTGGGTGCGGAGGGGCACCTGTCGTTGCTGGGGGCGATACTGATCCTGGCCCTGTTGCTGACACCCTGGGCCTCGGCGGCGGCACTCAGGATCTCGATAGAGTAATTAAAAGACATAACAAGAAGTATGGCGATTAACTGGTTTAAATATTCGGCACCGTCCAGCTTTTACCCCTTGGCGGGCAAGCTCGCCAAGGGCTTTGCCGTGGTCTCGGTCATTCTGTTGGTGATCGGTTTGTACATGAGTTTTTTCGTCGCGCCCACCGATTATAAACAGGGCGAGGGCTACCGCATCATGTTCATCCACGTGCCGGCGGCCTGGATGTCCATGTTCATCTACGTGGTCATGGCCGGCTGGGCCGCGGCGGGCATGATCTGGCGCACCCGCCTGTCATCCATGATGGCCTCCGCCCTGGCCCCCACCGGCGCCATGTTCACCTTCATCGCCCTGTGGACCGGCGCCCTGTGGGGCAAGCCCATGTGGGGCGCCTGGTGGGTGTGGGATGCGCGCCTGACCTCCGAATTGATCCTGCTGTTTTTGTACATCGGCTTCATGGCGTTGGAATCGGCCATCGACGATCCGCGCCGTGCCGCCCGCGCCAGCGGCCTGTTGGCCCTGGTGGGGGTGGTCAATGTGCCCATCATCTATTACTCGGTGCAGTGGTGGAATACCCTGCATCAGGGTGCGTCCATCAAAATGGGCGAGGGCGGCATGGAGACCAGTATGACCGACATCATGCTCTGGACCCTGCTGATCATGACTTTCGCCTGCTGGTTCTATACCCTTGCCGTGGCTCTGACCCGGGTGCGCAGCATCATCCTGGAGCGCGAGCGCAATACGGTGTGGGTGAAAGAGATGTTGCAGGAGGAAAACGCTCATGGCTGAGTGGTTTGCGATGGGCGGGCACGGTACTTACATCTGGGGGTCGTTCGCCGTGACGGCCCTGTTCATGATCGGCGAGGCGCTGCTGGTGGTGCGGCGGCGACGAACTTTGGTGCAACGGCTGGGTCGTATGATTCGTATGAATTCCGAGGTGAAGTAAATGAGGGCGAGACACAAGCGCATGATGTTCATCGTGGTCGGGCTGGCGGGCCTGGGGGTGGCTGCGACGCTGATCCTGAGCGCTCTGCAGAGCAATATCAATCACTTTTTCAGTCCCACCGAGGTGGCCGCCAATCAGGCGCCCCAGGATCGCACCTTTCGTCTCGGCGGCCTGGTGGAGGTGGGCAGCGTGCAGCGCGAGGACGACGGCCTGACGGTGCACTTCAATGTCACCGACAACGCCGAAGTGGTGGGCGTCACCTATACCGGGATTCTCCCTGATCTGTTCCAGGAGGGCCAGGGGGTAGTGGCCCAGGGTAAACTCGGCAGCGGCGGCGTATTCATGGCCGACGAAGTGCTGGCCAAGCATGACGAGACCTATATGCCGCCGGAAGTGGCCGAGGCGCTGGAAAAGGCGGAACAACAAAAAACATCCTCACAAGGAGGTATCTAATGATTCCCGAGATAGGCCATTTTGCCCTGATTCTGGCGCTGTGTCTGGCCCTGGTGCAGGGGATCATCCCCATTGCCGGTGCTCAACTCAATCTGCGTTCCTGGATGGCGGTGGCACGCCCGGTGGCCCAAGGGCAGTTCATGTTTCTGGTGATCGCCTTCGGCTGTCTGGTGTATGCCTTCGTCAATGACGATTTCTCGGTGCTCTACACCGCATCCCACTCCAATTCGCTATTGCCGGTGCAGTATAAAGTCGCCGGTGTCTGGGGCGGCCACGAAGGCTCGCTGTTGCTATGGGGCATGATGCTGGGTCTGTGGACAGCGCTGGTGTCGGTATTCAGTAAGAAACTGCCGGATGAGATGGTGGCGCGCGTCATCGGGGTGATGGGGCTGATCAGTGTCGGTTTCATCCTGTTCATGCTGCTGACCTCCAATCCCTTCGACCGCTTGCTGCCGGCGGCCCCCGACGGTCGCGATCTGAATCCGCTGTTGCAGGACCCCGGGCTGGTGATCCATCCGCCCATGCTCTACATGGGCTATGTGGGCTTTTCCGTGGCCTTCGCCTTTGCCATCGCCGCCCTGCTGGGCGGGCGTCTCGACGCCGCCTGGGCGCGCTGGTCGCGACCCTGGACCATTGTCGCCTGGGCCTTTCTCACCGTCGGTATCGCCCTGGGCTCCTGGTGGGCCTACTACGAACTGGGCTGGGGCGGCTGGTGGTTCTGGGACCCGGTGGAAAACGCCTCCTTCATGCCTTGGCTGATGGGCACGGCCTTGATCCATTCCCTGGCGGTGACGGAAAAACGCGGCGGCTTCAGGAGTTGGACCGTATTGCTGGCCATCTTCGCCTTTTCACTCAGCCTGCTGGGGACCTTCCTGGTGCGCTCGGGCGTGCTGACCTCGGTACATGCCTTTGCCACCGATCCGGAGCGCGGCGTGTTCATCCTCGGCTTTCTGGTGGTCGTGGTCGGTGTTTCGCTGTTGCTCTACGCTTGGCGTGCGCCCAAGATCGGTCTGGGCGGCAAGTTCGATCTGGCCTCCAAGGAGACCATGCTGCTGAGCAACAATGTTCTTCTGGCGGTGGCCGCGGCCATGGTGCTGTTGGGCACCTGTTATCCCCTGTTTGTAGATGCCCTGGGGCTGGGCAAGGTCTCAGTGGGGGCACCCTACTTCAATGCGATGTTCGTGCCGCTGATGGTGCCGCTGGTGTTCCTGATGGGCTTGGGTCCCATCGCGCGCTGGAAAAAGGCCAGTCTGCCGGACATGATGGTACGGCTGAAGTGGGCCGCGGCGGTGAGCATCGCCACAGCCATTCTGGTGCCCTTCGCCATGGGTGAATGGGTGTCACTGGCGGCGCTGGGTATGTTGATGGCGGGCTGGATTATCGCCACCGCCGCCTACCACACCTACAGCCGCTTCAAGTCCACCAAGCCGGACCAGCCCTGGGGGCTGCGCCTGAAGGCGATTCCGGCCGGTTTCTTCGGTATGCATCTGGCGCACATCGGGGTGGCGGTGGCCATCATCGGCGTCACCTTGGTGACTAACTACGAGACCGAGAAGGACGTGCGTATGGATATCGGCGATACGGTCGACGTGGGCGGTTATACCTTCCGCTTCGACGGCGTAATCGCGACCAAGGGGGCCAATTATACCGCTAACCAGGGCATGATCCGGGTCCTACGCGACGGCCATGAAGTGGAAACCCTGCGTCCGGAGAAGCGTATCTATACGGTCCAGACCATGCCCATGACCGAGGCGGCCATCGACACCAGCGTCTGGCGCGATATTTACGTCTCTCTGGGTGAGCCGGTCAGCGGCGGCGCCTGGAGCGTGCGGGTCTATCACAAACCCTTTGTCGTATGGATCTGGGGCGGGGCGGTGTTGATGGCCTTGGGCGGTATCCTGGCGATTTGCGACAAGCGCTACCGTGTCATGGCGCGGCGCGACAGCAAGATTAAGGCCGAGTCGCCCCTGGCGGCCGCCGGCAAACTGGCGACGGAGAAGAGCTGATGCTGCGTTATCTGGTGCCCCTGGTGATTTTTGCCGTGCTGGCGGGGTTTCTCTATATCGGCCTGAGCCTGAATCCGCAGGCGGTGCCTTCGCCCCTGATCGACAAGCCGGCGCCCAGCTTTGAGTTAAGTCAGTTACACAGCCCGGCACAGACCGTTTCGCGTGAGACCCATCTGGGCAAGGTCTGGCTGCTTAACGTGTGGGCCTCCTGGTGTGTGTCCTGTCGCCAGGAGCATCCTCTGTTGATGCAACTGGCGCGCAGCGGCGAGGTCCCCATCGTCGGTCTGAATTACAAGGACACCCGCGCAGAGGCCGTCGGCTGGCTGGAGGATTTCGGCGATCCCTATACCGTCAGCGGCTTTGATGTGGACGGCCGCGTGGGCGTGGATTACGGCGTCTACGGCGTACCCGAGACCTATGTCATCGACAAGCAGGGCGTGATTCGCCACAAGCATACCGGGCCGGTGACCGTGGAGGCGCTGCGCAATGAGATCCTGCCCCTAGTAAGGAAATTGAACGGATGATGAGTAAAGTAATTGCAACGGTGCTGTTGCTGACGGCGCTGGGGTCGGCGCAGGCCGACGAGGCGGAATACACGAGCGGTGACCCGGTGATGCACAATCGTGTCATGGGCGTATCGGAAGAGCTGCGCTGTCTGGTATGCCAGGGGCAGTCGCTGGCCGATTCCAATTCCGAATTCGCCGTCGATATGCGTCAGCAGATTCAGGAGTTGATGGAAGAGGGCATGACCGACCGCGAAGTGGTGGAATTCATGGTGGAGCGCTATGGCGATTACGTGCGCTACCGGCCGCCGCTGAAGTCGACCACCGTGCTGTTGTGGTTCGGTCCGGCGCTGTTGCTGGGCCTGGGGATCGGCATTCTTTATTTCAACGTGTTGCGGCGCAAGAAACAGATTCAGGATGTACCTCTGTCCGCCGAGGATCAGCGCCGTGCCGCCGAGATGTTAAAACAGAACGAGTCGGGGGACGGTAAGGCATGACAGTGTTTTGGATTGTGGTCGGCTGCCTGGTGGTAGCCGCGTTGTTGTTTGTCGTGCCGCCGCTGTTGCAGCGCAAGGCCAAGGCCGAAGTGGAGCGCGCCGCGCTCAATGTGTCGATCTATAAAAACCAGCTGCAAGAGCTGGAAGACGATTTGGCCAACGGCGATATCAGTCAGGAATATTACGACGGCAGTCGCGAAGAAATACAACGGCGCCTGCTGGAAGATACCGCCGTCGCCCAGAGTGATATCCGCGACGGCAGCAAGGGGCTCAATGCCGGGGTGGCGGTGGTGACCGCGGCGGCGGTGCCGGTGCTGGCGGTGACTCTGTATTTCAATCTGGGCAGCCTGGAGGCCATGAATCCCGAGCAACAAATGGCTCAGCAGGCGGCGTCGCCTCACGGCGATGAAACCGACATGGCGGCCCAGATCGAGATGATGGTCGGGCGCCTGGCGCAACGGCTGCAGGACAACCCGCAGGATATCGAAGGCTGGGTCATGCTGGGGCGGTCCATGTCGGTGCTGGGGCGTTATGACGAGGCGGTGCAGGCTTACGAAAACGCCATCCGCTTTGCCGGCAATGACCCCAATGTGCTCACCGATTATGCCGACGCCCTGGCCATGGCCGGCAATCAGAGTCTGGAAGGCAAGCCGCTGGAGCTGCTGCAAAAGGCCTTGTCCATCGACCCCAACAACCAGAAGGCCCTGTGGCTCATCGGGACCGCCTTGTTTGAGCGCGGTGATTTTGCCGGCGCCATCGAGCATTGGTCTCATTTGTTGGATCAGTTGCCGCCCGGCTCGGAAGATGCCGATGTGATGCGCGCCAATATCAAAGAGGCCGAATCCTATCGTCAGCGCCAGCTGGCCGGTGAGTTCGGCCCGGTACCGCCGCAGCAGTCTCTGCCCGAGGTTCAGGCCGAGACGCAAACCGCCACGGCCCCGGCCCAGATCAGCGGCCGGGTGAGCCTGGCCGCCGGGCTACGCGATAAGCTGTCGCCGGACGCCACCCTGTTCGTGTTCGCCCGCGCCGTCAACGGTCCGCCTATGCCCTTGGCCATCGTCCGCGCCCGGGCCGGCGAGCTGCCGCTGGAGTTCAATCTGGACGAGAGCATGGCCATGATGCCGAGTATGAGTCTGGCCAATTTCAATCAGGTGGTGGTCGGTGCCCGTATCTCGGAAAGCGGCAACGCCATGCCCCAAAGCGGCGACCTGCAAGGCATGACCGAGGCGGTCGCGGTGGGCACGGACGGGCTGGAGATCGTCATCGATTCTGTGGTGCCCTGAGGCCGACCTATGCGTCGCGTCCCCGCGGCTGCCGCCATCCTGCTGAGCGCGCTGGCGCTGCTTGGCTGCAGCGATCAGGCGCCGATCAGCGACAAGCTCGAGATCGGCGCGCCCCTGCCCGCCATCGAATTGCAGCGTCTCGACGGCGCCCCGGCCGATGCCCTGCGCGATTATCGCGGCAAACTGGTGGTGCTCAACCTGTGGGCCACCTGGTGCGAACCCTGCCGCCGTGAAATGCCCAATCTGCAACGCTTGAGCGAGACACTCGATGGTGCGCGCTTCGCCGTCATCGGCCTGGCCCAGGATGAGGACGACCACCTGGTGCGCGAATACCTGATCGATAAGGACGTGGATTTCGCCCAGCATATCGATCGGGGCGGCCAGCTCACCCAGCAGCGGCTTGGTGTGCGTGTGTTTCCCTACACCCTGCTGATCGCCCCGGACGGCCGCTTGATCCAGCGCATTACGGGGCCGCGCGAATGGCAGCGCGAGGAAGTGATCCGGCTGTTGGAACGGGTCTATGCCGGGGACTACGCCGCGCTGCGCTAGGCCATGTCGGCGACAGGTCGGTGCCGGGATGGTAGAATCCGAGCAATTTATCAGCAAGTTTCGAGAGTGACTATCGATGAGAGCGAAAACCAGTGTCAGCCTGTTCACCCTGTTGCTCGCCCTGGGCGGTTTCCTGAGCGCCGGCGGGGCCATGGCGGCCGATCCGCGTAACGGCGCCAAACTCTACAATCAGCACTGTTCCAGTTGTCACGGTGCGCGCGGCCAGGGCGCCATGCCCGGCACGCCCGATTTCAGCCGCGGCGAGGGCCTGCGGGTAGCCAACGCCTCACTGCTGACGGTGATCGAGAACGGGTCAGGGGTGATGCCGGCTTATCGCGGTCTGCTCAGCACCCAGGATATCTTGGACGTCATTTCCCATCTGAGAACCTTCCAGTAATGCGCTGGCGGTACATGCTAATTACCGCCGCGCTGCTGGCGGGATGCTCCGACACGCCGCCGCCCGAGGCGCCGGCGGTGGCAAGCGCGGCGGCCGCGCTTGAGATTGACGACCCGTGGCAAGTCATCGACGCCTTCGAGGTCGGGCGTGATGTCTACGTGCGCGCGCTGGCGTTAGAGCCCGGGGCCGACCGGCTCTGGGTGGGCACCAGCCTGGGCGTGAACGAGGTGGATCTGACCGATCAGTCGCTGCGCAATACCTTTACCCGTGCCGACGGGCTGGCCAACGAATATGTGTTTTCCATCTTCGTCGACAGCGGCGGCTACACGTGGATGGGCACCAACGGCGGCGGCGCCTCGCGCTACAAGGACGAGCAGTGGCAGGTGTTCTTTCCCATGCACGGTCTGGCCGATTATTGGGTCTACAGTTTCGCCCAGCAGGACGACGGTACGGTCTGGATCGGCACCTGGGCCGGTGCCAATGAGTGGGATCCGGACAGCGGCGAATTCAAGACCTACTATGACGAGCTGGTCAACGAATGGGTCTACGGCATCGGTGTCGATTCCAAGCAGCGCGTCTGGTTCGGCACCGAGGGCGGCGTCTCCATGTTCGATGGTGAAAACTGGCAGGCCTGGACCCACAGGGACGGCCTGGGTGCCGCCAATCAGGACAACCTGCCTATCAGTCTCAACACGGGCTTGGGTACCCGCTCGCGCCACGACCTGAATGTGATGGCGGATGGCCAACCGACCTATAACCCTGATTACGTGTTCTGTATCCATGTAGACAAGCAGGACGGGGTATGGGCCGGCACCTGGGGCGGCGGGGTCAGTCGCTTCGACGGCGAGCAGTGGCGCAATTACAGCGTCGACGACGGTCTGGCCGGCGCGCTGGTGTATAGCATCGCCGAGGCCGATAACGGGGATATGTGGTTCGGCACCAACAAGGGCCTGAGCCGCTTTGATGGCGAGCATTGGTTCAATTACGGCCGCGAGGACGGACTGCTTTCCGAGCATGTCTACAGCATCGCGCTGATCTCGCCCGACGAGGTCTGGGTCGGGACTCGCGGCGGCGTCACGCGCTTCGGCCGCGCTGTGGCGCAACAAGAGGCAGGTAAGGCAGAATGAAATTCAATCCAATATTCGGGGCCATCGCCGTGCTGTTCGGTGCGGCGGTGATTGTCGGTGCCTATCAGCTGGGCCAGCAGGGCGCTGAGCCCGCCGCAGCCCAGCCACCGCCACCGAGCAGTGCGGGTACGGCGACGGCGGAGCCGAGCCGGCAGCCGCAGCAGGACGCGGCCCTGTTTCCCGACGCCGTCCAAGCCAATGCGCCGCGCTTTAGCCATTTTCGCGTCGGCAACCGCAACGTCAAGAGTATTTACGCCGACGGTCGCTATGTCTGGGTCGGCACCTCGGGCGGTGTGATTCGCTATGACACCGAGCACGATGATTACGAGTTGTTCAATAACAAAAACTCGGGCCTGCTCTCCAACGGCATTTTTCATATCAGCCGCCTCGATCACCGCATGGCCATCGGCACCTACGGCGGCGGTCTGGCGCTGTTCGACCCCGAGGCCGGCAGTTGGCAGATCGTTAATATCCCCCAGGGACTGGCGGATCAATTCGTCTACGACGTGATGAAACTGGATAACGGCGACGTCTGGATCGCCACCTGGTCCGGCGCCAACCGGGTCCGCAACGGTGACTTTGACAACCCCGAGGCCTGGGAGACCTTCACCGTAGAGAATACCCACGGCGGCCTGCCCAACCCCTGGGTGTATGGCGTCGAGGAGGGCGCCAACGGCGATATCTGGTTCGCCACCGAGGACGGTTTGGCGCGCTATCGCGACGGTCAGTGGCAGAACTGGCAACACTCGGACGGCTTGGGGGCGGATTACGAGGTGGTCAAGGACGCCATCGAATTCAAGAGCGATCCGGGCCAGGCCTCCATGCACCATTCGCGGCAGAAAGATGAACAAGGGCTGCAAAACGTGAAGGTGGCGTATAACCCCAACTATGTCATTTCCATGCAGGTGGAAGAGGACGGTACGGTCTGGGCCGGCACCTGGGGCGCCGGGCTGTCACGCTTTCGCGACGGCGAGTGGAAGAATTTTACCTCGCTGGACGGCTTGCCGGCGGATCATATCTTCATGCTCTATCTCGATCCCCAGGATAATCTCTGGATCGGCACCAGCAAGGGCCTGGCGCGGTTTGATCGCGACAGCGAGACGTTTTCGGTCAGAACCATGAATGACGGGCTTTACGCCCAGAATGTGTTCTCCATGAGCAACGGCCGCGACGGGGATTTGTGGATCGGCAGCTTCGGCGGCGTTGCGCATATCGAACATGGCTGGAACCGATAAGCAAGGTCGTAGGTAGTCGCTCGTGAAGAGTCTGGGAATCCGCCTGGCCCTGATTCTTTCCTCCGTGCTATTGGTATTGGTACTGCTGGCCGGTGTGTTGATCGAACGCCAGCTGACCCGCGCCATTCACAACGAAGAGGTCGATCAGGCCAAGAGCCATGCCCAAACCCTGTTGGCCAGTCTGCGCATCCTCATGCTCAACGGTCAGGGGGCGCTGGCGCGGGAATGGTTGGACAGCATGCACGGCGCCCCCGGCATCATCGACATCGAGGTGCTGCGCCGTAATGGCCGCGAGGCCTTTACCGATCTCAGCACCTTAAAGCGAGTCAACGATTTTCTCGGCGAAGCGGTGTTCGAGCGCCAGCCGACTCCGCCGCATCACGTGGATCAGCCCGCCCTGGGCGCGTTTAACCGAGCGCTGCAAGGCGAAGTGGCCCTGGATCTGCGTTTTGATGATGAGATCACCGTGTTGCAGCCCATCGAGGCCAGTAGCGAGTGCCTGACATGTCACGGTTACGATCCCAACCCCCTGCGCGGTGTGCTCAAGCTGAGCCTGTCGCGCGAAAAGGGCCTGGCGCGCATCCAATCCATGCGTGTCAGTCTCTGGGCCATCGCCGCCCTGCTGGTGGTGATTATCGGCTTGACGGTGCTGGCGGTGTTGCGCGTCAGCGTGCTCAAGCCCGTGAACCGGCTCAAGGACGCCATTATGCGGGTTGGTGCCGGTGAGCGCCAAGTGGAACTGCCCACCCACTGGCGCGATGAGCTGGGCCAGGTGGCGACGGTATTCAACGAAATGCAGCACCAGCTGGTGGCTACTGAAACCCGCATCCGCGCGGTCAGCGAAAACGCCTTCGACGCCATTATCACCGCCGACGAACAGGGCGTCATCGACAGCGCCAATCATGCGGTGGAGAAGATGTTCGGTTACCCGCCCGGCGAGCTGATCGGTCGCAATGTGGCCATGCTCATGCCCGAGCCCTATCGCGACGAGCATGACCGTTACATCGCCAAGTATCTGATGACCGGCAAGGGGCGTTTGATCAACAACCGCGCCGAGGTGGTGGGGCAGCGCAAGGACGGTACCACCTTTCCGCTGGAGGTCGCCCTGAGCGAAATGTTTATCGGCGCGCGCAGATACTTTGTGGCGGTGGCGCGCGACATCACGGAAAACAAACGCCAGACCGCGGCACTGCAGCACCAGGCCCTGCACGACGCGCTGACCGAGCTGCCCAACCGCAGCCTGTTGTCCGACCGCATTCGCCAGAGCATTCTGCTGGCCCAACGCGAGCATCACGAGCTGGCCCTGTTGGTGATGGATCTGGATCGCTTCAAGGACATCAACGATACCCTCGGGCATCAATATGGCGATCTGGTGCTGCAACAGATCGCCGAGCGTATGCGTCAGGCCCTGCGCGAGTCCGACACCATCGCCCGCCTGGGCGGCGACGAGTTCGCCATCCTGTTGCCCAACACCGGTCTGAACCAGGCCAGGGCCATTGCCGAGAAGCTGCTGCGCGTCACCGAAGAGCCGATCCTGATCGGCGATCAAATGCTACACGCCGGCGCCAGTATCGGCATTACCCTCTACCCCCAGCACGGTGAGGATGAGGTGACGCTGCTGCAGCGCGCCGACGTGGCCATGTATATGGCCAAGCGCCAGCACTTGGGGGCGGCAGTCTACGATCCTTCGTCCGACCAGCATAGCCTGCGCAACTTGGCCTTGCTGGGCGAGCTGCGCGGCGCCATCGAGCGGGATCAACTGATACTCCATTTCCAGCCCAAGGTGGATCTGCGCAGCGGCAAGGTGTACGGCGTCGAGTCATTGGTGCGCTGGCAGCATCCCGAACACGGTCTGATGTACCCGGACGAATTCGTGCCGCTGGCGGAGCAGACCGGCCTGATCGCGCCGCTGAGCCTGTGGGCGCTGAAGACCAGCCTGCGCACCTGCGCCCGTTATCGGTCCGGCGATATGGATCTGGATGTGGCGGTGAACCTGTCGGTGCGCAATCTGCAGGATCTGCGCTTCCCCGACAAGGTGGCCCAGCTGCTCGATGAAAACTGCGGCGAACCCGGCCGCCTGCGGCTGGAGATTACCGAAACCGCCATCATGGCCGACCCGGCCCGCGCCCTGGATGTGCTCAAGCGTCTCAGCGTCATGGGGGTCAAACTGTCAATCGATGACTTTGGTACCGGTTACTCTTCACTGGCACACCTGAAGCAGATGCCGGTGGACGAACTCAAGATCGACAAGCAGTTCGTCATGGGCATGCTGGAGGATGAAAGCGATGCCGTGATCGTGCGCTCCATCATCGACCTGGCCCACAACATCGGCATCAAGGTGGTGGCCGAAGGGGTGGAAAGCCAGCTGCTTTACCAGCGGCTCAAGGAGATGGGCTGTGACGCGGTGCAGGGCTATTACATGTGTCCGCCGGTGGCGGTGGACGATCTAATCGAATGGGTGAAATGCTCGCCTTGGCGGATATAAACTATTCTGATTGCTGCCCGGGGCTGTCTGTATCGAGTCCAATCGGCTTGTAAATATCCACCTTGCGGAAGAACTGGTCGGCGATATAGACCCGACCGTCCTCATCCACGTCGATGCCCGCCGGCAGCATGTAATTGCCCGGCGCGCTGGTCTGGCCGCGCTGGCCGATGACCATCAGCAGTTCTCCTTGCGGGGTAAAGATCTGGGCGTTGCCGAAGGCGGTATCAACGACGTAGACATTGCCGTGCGCGTCGGTGCTCACCCCTTTGGGACTGAAAAACTGGCCCGGGTAGCGGCCGATGCTGCCGAAGCTGAATTTGTGCGCGCCGTTCTCGTCGAAGGCCTGGATGCGGAAATTGCCCTTGTCCACCACATACACCGTGCCGTCGCTCGAGCTGCTGATCTGCAAGGGCAGATTGAACTGACCGTCGGCGTTACCGCGCGTGCCGATGGTGGCCAGATGTTCGCCGCTGCGGGCATCGAAGATGAACAGATGATGCGCCTGGGTATCCACGCCGCCGGTATCGATGACATAGACCTTGCTACCGTCCGGCGAGAGCGCCACCCCGGCGGGACGCTTGAACCATTCCTGACCGCCGATAAAGCGGCGAAAATGACCCTCCGCATCGAACACCACGATGCGCCGCGCACTGACATCGGCGACGAATACCTCGCCCTGGGCGGAGATGTCGATGCCCACGGGCTTGAACAGTTGGCCGGGTTTTTCGTCACCGAACTGTGCGTAGCGCTGGCCGGTGATATCGAACAGGACCACGGCGCGTTGCACCGTGTCGGTGACGTAGACACGGCCGTTGCGCACCGCCACGCCGTAAGGCTTGACCAGCCCCTTGATATCGTCCACCGCACCGGTAGCGTAACGGCGCAGCTTGGTGGCGGTGGTGACCGGTTCCACATTGGTGTTGTAGCGCAGCGAGCGCTCGAAAATGAAACGCGCTTCGTCCGGCGCTGCGGGATAGACCGGCGCTTCAAAGCTCTCTTTGGGCGGCGCGCTGCTGCAGGCCGCCAAGGCCAGCGGCAACAACGATAACAGCAGGCGTTTGAGGGACGGGCTTACTTGATATGACATGTTTCACATAGCCGCTCGGCGCCGGTTCTCAACAACAGGTTGACGTCGGGGTTGTGAACATTGTGACAGGTGGCGCATTCGACCTTGTTGTCGTAGATCTTGACGCCGTTGTCAAAACCGTATTCGTTATCCGGCGGGCGGAAGTCGATGTCTTTCGCATTCAGGCCGGCGTATTCCATGGAGATGGGGTGGTCGTTTTGCAGATCGGTGCCGATGTGTTTGATCTCAATGCTGTGAGCGGCCACGCCGTTGTGGCACTTGCCGCAGTTCATCAAGCTGTTGCCGCCGTTCAGGCGCAGGTGCAGAGAGGCATCCTCGCTGCTGTTCCAGGTATCGGGCTTGAACACGGTCATGTCCACCGCCAGGGTGCCGTCATGGCAGGACAGACACAGCAGGCTGATGGGGCTGGGGGTCTTGACCTTATTGTTGAGGGTACGCGAGTCATACAAATCGTAGACCGTATCCACCGCCGGCTGAAAACGATTCCAGCCCGGAATGCCGCCCAGTTCGGTGGTGTCGGCGCCTTCCTTTTCCGGCGGTAGATGGCAGTAGACGCAGGGATTGCCATAATCGGCGAAGGCTACGCCCGGCATGGCGACCACGCCGGCGCGCTCATTCAGGCCGGTGAAGTCGTGCTTGGAGCCGAGGATGGTGCCGGCCTGCAGCGGGGCCATGACCGCCAGTGCCAGGGCGGTCCCACCAATCAGGTTTTTTATCAGGCATTTCAACACAGTCGAGAACCATCTCTAAAGGCACAACTCTAACGCTCAAGGATACTAGCCCCTGCTTGGGTAGCGCAAATGATTATTTTAGGGGAAAATACCCCGCTTCTGGATAGTGGCCTGGCCTGCGCGGGCGGGTGAGGATAAGGCGACGCATGCGGTGTTCTCTGTATAATTTCCTGGTTTTAATCCCATTTTTTTCGATTTCCACAGTCGCGACTGCGGTCGAACCGGTGTCGCCGGCCGAGGCCGCCAAGGTCTATGAGGAAAACTGTCGCGTTTGCCATGGCGATGGCGGCGACGGCCAGACCCGCGCCCGTTTCGGGCTCAATCCTCAGCCGCGCGATTTCACCACCGCCGGGGCGGCTGCCGAACTTAATCGCGAACGCATGATTAGCTCCGTGGTGCAGGGCCGCGAAGGCACGGCCATGGTCGCTTGGAAGGACCGTTTGAGCATGGCCCAGATCGAGGGTGTGGTGGATTACATTCGTACCAATTTCATGCCCTTGGCCCCCGCCGAAGAGGCGCTGGCGACGACCGATCCTCGCCTGCAACTGGGTCGCCAGATCTACGAACAGAACTGCCGCGTTTGCCATGGCGACCGTGGCAATGGTGCCACCTGGACCAACTCGGTATTGAACCCGCCGCCGCGCAATTTTACCTCGCCTCAAGCGCGCCGCATTCTGACTCGCAAACGCATGCTGGCCTCGGTAACCTTCGGGCGTAAGCAAACCGCCATGATGCCGTTTGCCACCCGCCTCTCGGACGATGAGATCGGCGCCGTAGTGGACTACATCCGCGAGGTCTTTATGAAAGGACCGGTGGTGGCCGATGCCGGTATGACCGATCTGTCCGGTCAAGGCGCCATGGGCGGTCACGCCGGCGGCGGTCATCCGCGCGCGCCGTCATCCATCGGTGCCCACGGCATGGCGCCGGGCATGGCGCAGTCGCAGGAGCCGGTGGCCGAGGTGGATATGAGTGCCGGTTTTGCCGGCGAGCTAAAGGGCGATTTCGCCCGCGGTCGCCGCATTTATCTGAACAATTGCAGCACCTGCCACGGCGTACGGGGAGACGGTTTGGGGCCGCGGTCTTCCTTCATTCAGCCCAAGCCGCGCAATTTTCTCCATGTGGAATCGCGCACTACCCTGAATCGGCCGGCCCTGTTTCGTGCCATCGGTATTGGTAAGCCGGGCACGGTGATGCCGGCCTGGAGCAAGGTATTGTCGGCCCAGCAAATTGCTGACGTGGCCGAATTCGTGTTTCAGGATTTTATTCATCCCAATCCGGATGACATTGAGCCGCGCGTCGACCTGGATATGGATGCCGACGCGGCACCCATGGCGGATAAAAAAAAAGCGCCTTAATTGACGCGCAGCGGGCCGAGGCCATCCGCTCCACGGTGGAGATCGCCGCCGGCAGTGACGCGCGGACGGACTTTGAAAAGGGCCGCGATCTCTACAACTTCTACTGCTACTTCTGCCACGGCTATGCCGGTGACGCCAAGACCCTGGCCGCCACCTATTTGTCACCGCCGCCGCGTGATTTTACTGCCACGCCAATCGAAGAGCTAACGCGGGCGCGCATGATCAAATCCGTCAGCGACGGGCGTCCGGGGACCGGCATGGCCGGCTTCAAGCAGACCTTGAACACCGTACAAGTCGAGCGGGTGGTGGATTTTATCCGCCAGGCGTTCATGGGCGATGACAAGCCCAACACCCGCTATCACACCGCCGGCAACGGTTGGCCCGATCACGCGCGTTACGCCATCGCCTTTCCCTTCGCCACAGGTGAGATTCCCTTGGATACGCCGGTGGCTGAACTGACATCGCGGCAGCGCCAGGGGCGTGAGCTGTTCATGGACAGCTGCATTACCTGTCATGATCGCGCCAGGGTTGAGGATGAAGGGACGGCCTGGGAGCCGCGCGCGGTGTCCTATCCGCGCAGCGGATACAGCCATCGCAGGCCCGATGCGGTATCCGCCGCCACGCCGTATTCGCAACATGACCTGCCGCCGCAGGTGGATGACTTGTCGCCGCGGCAGCGCTTGGGCGAGTCCCTGTATCAGGATAATTGCGCCTTTTGCCATGCCGCCGACGGCAGCGGCCGGAATTGGATCGGCGCCTTTCTCGAGCCCCAACCGCGCAATCTGACGGACAAGGCGCAGATGCAGGGGATGACCACCGAGCGTCTGCAGGCGGTGATTCGCGACGGCCTGCCCAACACCACCATGCCGGCCTGGCGCCACGTGCTGAACCGGGCGCAGATCGAGGCCGTTGCCGACTATGTGATGCATGTGTTTGTGGAAAGCGCCGCGGAAGATGCACAATAGCGGGATTACCAGCGTCTATTCGGAGATTGAGCCATATGATCAAGGCAGGGATTGTGGGTGGCACCGGTTATACAGGTGTGGAATTGCTGCGGTTGCTGGCGGGCCACGCGCAAGTGGAATTGCAGGTGATCACCTCACGTTCCGAGGTGGGCATGTCGGTGGCCAACATGTTTCCCAACCTGCGCGGCAAGGTGGCGCTCAGTTTTAGCGAGCCCGACATGGATGCCCTGGCGCAATGCGATGTGGTGTTCTATGCCACGCCGCATGGCGTGGCCATGAAGGGGGCCGGTGAGCTATTGGCACGCGGCATCAAGGTGATCGATCTGGGGGCGGATTTTCGCATCAGGGATATCCCGACCTGGGAGCAGTGGTACGGCATGACGCATACCGCCCCCGAGTTGGCGGCCGAGGCCGTGTACGGATTGCCGGAGGTGAATCGTGAGGCTATCAAACAGGCGCGCCTGATCGCCTGTCCCGGCTGTTACCCCACCGCGGTGCAGCTGGGCTTTATGCCGCTGTTGGAGCAGGGCTTGGTGGATAAGAATCATCTTATCGCCGATGCCAAGTCCGGCGTCAGCGGTGCCGGGCGCAAGGCCAGTGTGGGCACCCTGATGTGCGAGGCCGCCGAGAGTATGAAGGCTTACGCCGTGTCCGGCCATCGTCATCTGCCCGAGATCCGCCAGGGACTGGTGCAGATGGCCGGTGCTGACGTGGCTCTGACCTTTGTTCCCCACCTGACGCCCATGATCCGCGGTATCCACGCCACGCTTTACGCCACGCTTAGCCACGATGTGGATCTGCAGGCGCTGTATGAACAGCGTTACGAGGCCGAACCCTTCGTAGACGTGATGCCGGCCGGTGCCCATCCGGAGACGCGCAGCGTGAAGGGCGCCAATCAGTGTCGCATCGCTATTCACCGCCCCGGCGGCGGCGACACCGTGGTGGTGTTGTCGGTGATCGACAACCTGGTCAAGGGCGCGGCTGGGCAGGCGCTGCAGAACATGAATATATTGTTTGGACTGGACGAGCGCGCCGGCCTCGAGACCATCGCGTTGTTGCCTTGATGCGCCCTTTGCGTGGACATGGTTGGCGATGAAATCCGGTAAGCTGATTGTCAAAAGCCATCGCCCCCGCTTGCGGCGTATCCTGATCGCAGCCGCTTGGTTAGGCGTGCTGGTGCTGGTCTGGGGCGCTTATGAGCTGGGGAATTATCAAGGCGGTTATAAACGTCTCGAGTTTGCCGCCGAGCGCGATCGTCTGAAAGCGGACTTGGCGGAACAGGCAAAAATCAATACCCAACTCAAAGAGCAGATTACGGTTGTGGAACGGGCCCAGGCGATTGACAGCGAATCTTATCGGGTGGTGCGCAACGATTTAAAACAGTTGCAGGAAGAAATCCTCGAGTTGCGCGAAGAGGTGGAGTTTTATCGCGGCATTGTTTCACCCACGGAGCGCCAGGCGGGGCTGAACATCCAGACCTTCAAACTGCAGCCGGCGGGCGAGGAGAGGCTCTATCATTTCGAGTTGGTGATGAGTCAGGTATTGAAAAACGATCGTTATGTCAAAGGCGTGGTCAAAATGTATTTGCAGGGGGTGCAGGAGGGCGAACCGCTGACGCTCAATTTCAGCGACATCACCCCCAATGACAGTGTCGATCGCGATTTTCGCTTTCGCTATTTTCAACGCATGGAGGGCGACATCCGCTTGCCGGAGGGTTTTTCGCCTCGTAACGTGATGGTGGAAATGGCGCCGCAGGGGCGCAAATCCATCAGCAAGTCGTTTCACTGGTCCACGGAAGCGAGTTGAACGGCGCGGGTTAAACTTGGACTGCCCTCACCCGATAACAGGGATAGGTAAGTACCTAACAAAATTTAACGGAGTATTCTCGGCTTATGTTCTCAAATCACAAAAAGCGGAAATCGACCAAGATCGACTCGTTGATCGGTCAAAACACGGAGTTAACCGGTGACGTGCTGTTTAGCGGCGGCTTCCATATCGACGGCAAGCTCAAGGGCAATGTCTGCGCCCATGAGCCTTCGTCGATGTTCACCCTAAGCGATCACGGCGTGGTGGAAGGTGAGGTGCACGTACCCAATATTATTCTTAATGGCACGGTCATTGGGGATGTCTATGCCAGTGAGCGGGTAGAGCTGGCGGCCAATGCCAAAGTCATCGGTAACGTCTATTACAATCTGATCGAGATGGCCATGGGGGCGGAGGTGAACGGCAACCTGGTCCATCGAGTGGAACCTGCGGCGGAATCCGTTGCCGAAATAGTGAGTCCCTCACAGGATGTGGCGTTGAGCTCCAAATAAACCGTGTTATATTTGTGGTTTAATGTTTTCCTGAGCGGGTTTCTAGGGTATAATCATTCCATCTTTCTTTTTACGTTGATTAAGGTAGTGTCCCATGACGACGACAGCGACAGCAGAAGTAGAGAACAATTCTCCAGTGCTCTTCAGCGGCAGTGCTGCCTCCAAGGTGCGCGAGCTGATCCAAGACGAGGGTAACGAGGCGCTCAAGCTGCGCATTTATATCACCGGTGGCGGCTGCTCCGGTTTTCAGTACGGTTTTACCTTTGACGAAAACGTCAACGAAGGTGACACCGTGGTGGAAAAGGAAGGCGTTAAGCTGTTGGTCGATCCCATGAGTTACCAGTATTTGCTGGGCGCGGAGATCGACTACAAAGATGACCTGGAAGGGTCTCACTTTGTGATTCGTAATCCAAACGCCTCAACCACCTGTGGTTGTGGGTCGTCCTTCTCGGTTTAAGTTCAGCGAATAATTTTTTTACAACGCCGGAGCCGTTCAGGCCCCGGCGTTTTTTATTGCCCGTCTAAATGTCCCGCATAGACGCCGCCCAGGATCACTGCCTCGCTGGCGCCGGTGACGTCGGGCAGATTGCCGGGCCGGTTTTCAAGGGTCTGCTGTGCCAGCCAGGCGAAGGCGGCGGCTTCCACCCAATCCGGCGCGATACCGAGCTCCGACGTGGTGGCGATGCTGATCCGACCCAAGCGTTGTTCCAGGCTGCGCACTAAGTGAGAGTTGTAGGCGCCGCCGCCGCAAATGAATAATTCATCCGTGTGCGGGGCATGAGCCTCGATGGCGGCGGCGATGCTTTCCACCGTCAATTGTGTGAGGGTGGCTTGGATATTTTGCGGCGAGTCGTCCAGGCTGTGCTGTTGCAGCCAATGCAGATTGAAATGCTCGCGCCCCGTGCTCTTGGGCGGGGGCGCGGCAAGGTAAGGGTCAGCCAGTAGGCGGAATAACAGCGCGTTGTTGACAGTGCCGCCTGCGCCCCAGGCGCCGTCCCTGTCGAAGCGTTCATCTCGATGTTGTTGTATCCAGTTGTCCAGCAGGCAGTTGCCGGGGCCGGTATCGAAGCCGAACACCGAGGTGTCTTGGTCCGCCGCCAGTACGGTGATGTTGGCGATGCCGCCAATGTTGAGAATGACGCGGTTGTGTTTCCCGGAGCGAAAGTAGCGATCATGAAAGGCGGTGGCGAGCGGCGCCCCTTGCCCGCCGGCGGCCATGTCGCGGCGCCTCAGATCGGCCACGGTGGTGATGCCGGTCAGCTGGGCGATACTGTTGGGGTCGCCGATTTGCAGAGTGAAGGGTGGGTCGTCATCAGGAGCGTGGAACACGGTCTGACCGTGGCTGCCGATGGCGGTGATATCGCCGGGCGTAAGCGTGTGCTCCCTCAGCAACTGCTTGACGGCGTCGGCGAAGAGTCTGCCCAGTTCCACATCCAGGCTGCCGAGTTCGCGGACGTTGAAGGTTTCGCTCCGGATGAGTCGCTGCAGCCGTTCCCCCAGTGGATAAGGAATCGGATGGCTGTGGCAGGCTACCAAGCGGCAGGCGTTGTCGCGCAAATCCAGCGCGGCCGCATCGATTGCGTCCATGCTGGTGCCTGACATCAGGCCGATGAAATAAGCCATACGACTTTAGAAATCAGAAGCCAGTGCGACGTTGGTTTGGCTGAGCAGGTCCAGGCTGGCGAGCAGCGGTGTGACGTGACTCTGGAAGTCCGCCAGGTACTGGCGCGGTAAGGGTTGTACGTCGGGCAGTTTGACCGTCAAAGGATTGCGGTGCACGCCGTTGATGCGGAATTCATAATGCAGGTGCGGCCCGGTGGCCAGGCCGGAGCTGCCGACATAGCCGATGACCTGTCCCTGCTTGACCCGCGAGCCGGTACGGAAGCCGCGGGCGTAGTTGGACAGATGGGCGTAGAGGGTACTGTAACTGCTGCCGTGCTGGATGATGACGGTGCTGCCGTAGCCGCCTTTGCGGCCGCGATGGATGATCTTGCCATCGCCGGTGGCCCTGACCGGGGTGCCGCGCGGGGCGGCGTAATCCACGCCTTTGTGGGCGCGTATGGTGTTCAGGATCGGGTGCTTGCGGCCCAGGCTGAAACCTGAGCTGATGCGCGAAAACTCCACCGGCGTGCGCAGAAAGGCCTTGCGCATGCTACGACCGTCCGGAGAGTAGTAATCGCTATGTCCGTCGGCATCGGTGTAGCGGATCGCCTGGAAGGGTTTGTCGCGATTGATGAAGGTGGCGGCGACGATCTTGCCATCGCGCACTTTCTCGCCGTCCAGAAACACCTCTTCATAAATCACGGCGAAGCGGTCGCCTTTGCGAATGTCCAGCACGAAGTCGATGTCCCAGCCGAAGATCCCGGCCAGCTCCATGGTCAGCTTGTCCGACAGGCCGGCGGCTTGAGCGCTGAGGAAAAGCGAATCGTTGATGACGCCGGCGGCCTGGGCGGTGCGGTATTCCAGCGGACGCTGCACGATTTCGGCCTTGAAGCGATCTGCGTCGCGCAGCATGTGCAGGCTGCGGCCGAGATCGAATTCATAGCTCAATTCCGTCAGCCGGTCCTCATCGATGCGCAGTTTGATCTCGTCGCCGGGGTAAAGGCGCTTCAGGCGCTTGGCTGCGGTCTCGTTCTGGGTGACCTTGTAAAGTTCTTGTGGGCTGAGATCGTTACGGGCGAACAGCAGGGAAAGGCTGTCGCCGGATTTGACGGTGGCCACGCGCCAGGCGCCAGGCGGTTCCGGGGGCGCGGCAGGGGCTTGCGCCGGGGTTGCGGTGCGAACGGGTAATTCCGCAGCGGGCGTGTCGTTTTCATGCGTCGGCGCCAGCACGCTCGTTTCGGGCGCGCGTGTCGCCTCGGCGTCATCGGGCAGTACGCCGATGGCGAGACCGAGAAGTGCTGTTCCGCCCAGGACCAGCAGCCAATGGAGGTGTCTGCGTATCATATAGGATAGTGTCGGCACTGCATCATCCTTGCTGAAGCATATGTTGTCTGAAACCCTGACTGGCGCACAATAAACGGCCATTATTTTAGAGCGTTAGTAACACATTGTAAGCCAGTTGGCGAAAAAAAGGCGAATCAGTCGAAGTCTCTGATGGTTCCCCTTTATAATGCGTTTTTTCCCCGCGACGCCGGGGTTGGTTTATTCATTACGAGCATAGAGGATGATAATGAGTGCGGTAGCGGAACAGCTGGAGTTGATTAGGCGTGGTGCGGACGAGATCCTGCGCGAGGAGGAGCTGGTCGAGCGGCTTAAAGAAGGGCGCCCGCTGCGCATCAAGGCCGGTTTCGACCCGACCGCGCCGGATCTCCACCTTGGCCATACCGTGCTCATCAACAAACTGCGCCAGTTCCAGGATCTGGGCCACGAGGTGATGTTCCTGATCGGCGATTTCACCGGCATGATTGGTGATCCCACCGGCAAAAACGTGACGCGCAAGCCGCTGACGCGCGACGAAATCATCGAAAACGCGCGTACCTACGAACAGCAGATCTACAAAATACTCGACCCGGAAAAGACCTTGGTGATGTTCAATTCCAGCTGGATGGGGGAGATGAGCGCGGCCGATCTGGTCCAATTGGCGGCCAAGCATACTGTGGCGCGGATGCTGGAGCGGGAAGACTTTCACAAGCGTTACTGTGGCGGACAGGCCATCGCCATCCACGAATTCCTTTATCCCCTGGTGCAGGGCTATGACTCGGTGGCGATGAAGGCGGACGTGGAGCTGGGCGGTACCGACCAGAAATTCAATCTACTGGTGGGGCGCCAACTCCAAGAGACCTATGGCCAGAAACCTCAGTGTGTCCTGACCATGCCCATTCTTGAGGGATTGGACGGGGTGCAGAAGATGTCCAAGTCACTGAATAATTACATAGGTATCCATGAAGCCCCCGACGCTATGTTCGGCAAGATTATGTCCATCTCCGATGAGCTGATGTGGCGTTACTTTGAGCTGCTCAGTTTTCGCCCCTGGGACGAGGTCAAAAAACTGCAACAGCAGGTGGCCGAAGGACTGAACCCGCGTGATGTGAAATTCCAGCTGGCCGAGGAGCTGATTGCCCGTTTCCATGATGCCGCCGCCGCCCGCCAGGCCCGGGAAAGTTTTGTCGCCCGGTTCCAGAGGGGTGCCTTGCCAGACGATATGCCCGAGGTCGAGCTGGCGTCGGAGGGGGGTAAGCTGGCCATTGCCAACCTGCTGAAACAGGCCGGCCTGACCGCCAGCACCTCCGAAGCGCTGCGCATGATCACGCAGGGGGCAGTCAAGATAGACGGTGACCGCATCGATGACCGGGCCCTTGAAGTTGCAGCGGGAACAACTGGTGTCTACCAAGTCGGCAAGCGTCGCTTCGCCCGCGTAACCGTCAAATAAGCCCGTCTCCAGGTCTGGTGGCGGGTTCGTGCCGCGCCTAAACACACCTCGGTCGCCAGCCGACACCATTCTCGCGCTGCCCATATGTCGCGCCCGGGAGGGCAATATTTCGACTGTTGCAAAATGATGTCGAAAAGCGCTTGACCCCGCTTTCCAGCTGCGTATAATGCGCACCTCGCTAGGCGCTGAGCCGAGCGGAAATGCCCTGACTAGTTAACGTTATGCGGGGCTTGACTGGCCTAAAAGGCGGCGTATAATGCGCAGCTCAGTCGGCACAAGGTCGAACAAAATCTCTTCAAAAACAATTTGTTACGAAGGGGTTGACGCGGAGAAGACGGCGCGTATAATACCGCTCTCCCTGGATCGGGACGGCTCGGAACGAGCGCCGAAGGAAAGCAGGGAGTGTCGACAGAAACTTGTTGACACAAAAGAGAACGGTGATACAATTTCGCTTCTCTAAATCAGGGCCTCAAGGCGCTGATTGCTCTTTAAAAACTCGATGAATCAAGCAATTTGTGTGGGTGCTCGCGTTGATCGGTTGTTTTAACACAAAGATCGACGAAAGCAACCAACCTTAAATTCTAAACGTTACGTTTTAATTAAAGTTTGGATTGCTCTTCGTTAAAAAGATTGGCTGCCATAAGCAGCTATCAAACTTTAACTGAAGAGTTTGATCCTGGCTCAGATTGAACGCTGGCGGCATGCTTAACACATGCAAGTCGAACGGTAACAGGCCTAGCTTGCTAGGTGCTGACGAGTGGCGGACGGGTGAGTAACGCGTGAGAATCTGCCCATTAGTGGGGGACAACTTGGGGAAACTCAAGCTAATACCGCATAATCCCTACGGGGGAAAGGCTTCGGCCGCTGATGGATGAGCTCGCGTCGGATTAGCTTGTTGGTGGGGTAATGGCCTACCAAGGCAACGATCCGTAGCTGGTCTGAGAGGATGATCAGCCACACTGGGACTGAGACACGGCCCAGACTCCTACGGGAGGCAGCAGTGGGGAATATTGGACAA
>MRWG01000115.1_pt1 | contig 148611 bp, 153 predicted proteins | sample 1013341 | NCBI WGS metagenome assembly MRWG01 (sample SAMN06117577, study PRJNA244670) | biofilm metagenome | biome: Water; feature: Cathode Biofilm; material: Biofilm; isolation source: microbial consortium enriched at the cathode of a solar microbial fuel cell | place: USA: District of Columbia...
GCCCAGAACAGCGCTGGCAATGGCGCCCAGCACGAAGCCCGCCTGCACCGCGCTGGTCAGCGCGGCCTGGCGCAGCGGCGGCAGGTCGCCGGCGGCAATCAGACCGGGTAGCGACGCTGCACCGGAGAACCAGACCGACAGGGCCAGGACCTGTGCCAGGACGATGAGCAGGAGCGACCGGCCGCGTGCAGCCACAATGCTAGCCGGCCGCCGTGACGCGCCGGACCTGGCAGGTGGCGCTGGAGCGGGCGGCGATTTCGCCGGACGGGGTCCAGATCGTGCCTTCCATGAAGGCGACCCGGCCGCCGATTTTTGTGGCCACACCGCGAGCCCGGCAGGGCTCGACGGGCAGGGGCGCAAAGAAGCTGGTCTTGATCTCCAGCGTCGGCACGCCGCACATGAAACGCTCGGACACCAGCACAGCCAGCGACATCACCTCGTCGAGCATGGCGGTGACGATGCCGCCCTGCACGGAGTTGCGCAGATTGGCGAGTTGCTGCGTGGGGTGGAAATCCGCCTCCAGCCAGCGCTCCTCGATCGAGAAGTCGGCCAGCTGGAAACCCAGAAGTTTGGAGGCATAAGGGTGATTGGCGCGCTGGCCGAGATAGGTGCGGATTTCGTCCGCGCTCATCGGCTCGCGTGGCGTACCGGCCAGATCCGGGGCGACCAGGTCGGAGCCCGACATCACTTCTTGCGGAAGCTGTCCAGCGAGACGACTTCGGCGCCGTCGCCGCCTGCCGGCTTCTTCCCGCCTTTGCCCGCCTTGCTGCCGGTGGCTGCCTCGGGCTTCTCGGCCGGGGCGGCCTCGGTCTCGTCCTCGGCCGGGTCCTGCTCGAACTGCAGGTGGAAGCCGACGCTGGGGTCGTGGAAGCGGGAAATCGCCGAATAGGGCATTTTCAGGTATTTCGGTACGCCGGAGAATTTCAGCGTCACCTCGAAACCCGTCTCCGTGACGTCGAGGTCCCAGAACTGGTGTTCCAGCACGATCGTCATCTCTTCGGGGTATTTTTCCAGCAGGGTCGGATCGATATCCACACCCGGCGCCTGGGTGCGGAAAGTGATGTAGAAATGATGCTGTCCGGGCAGCCCGCCGGGGCCGGCCGCTTTCAGCAGAGCCTGACGGACCACGCCGCGAAGCGCGTCCTGCGCCATCAAGTCATAGCGCATCAGGTCCTTGGCCATGTCGATCTCCCCCGATCTCCCTGTCGAAAAAAGGGTACCCCAAGCCCGGGGCAGGTCAACGGATATCAACGGCTAGACTGCAGATGGGGCCGCGGCGTGGTGAAGGATGGCCTAACCCGCCTGCGGGCGCCGTGTGTGAAGTCTGTATGAGGATAAGTGGAGGCTTCTGTTGCCAGGCGCCTCCGAGCCCCGCCTGGACCGGCTAAAGGGTCCAGGACTTTAAAGCGAGATTACCCGCGCTGACTATGCAGCGAGAGCGACCTCTTCAGCAAAGTTGTCGTTGGCAACTTTCATAAGCGAGCCTGTAACGGGCCTCACCCGGGCGAAAGCAATCCCCTTTACCCGTCCGTCGATCCTGTTTCGGCCCCATGCCAGCCCGGCCACTTGCTGAAGGTGGTACAGGGAAGGATATGGTGGAGCCGCCGGGTACTGCCCCCGGGTCCGGTCCGGTTATTACGAGCGCGTTTATCGCCATAGTCGGCAAGCCGACACTTGGGAGTATAGGCGGGAAATGTGGCGAGTTGAAGGGGCGGCTGCGGTTGCGGCTCGGACGGCAGCCGCCCGATCAGGCGTCAGCCCATCGTGAACACATTCAGCTTGTTGCCGTCCGGGTCACGGAAATAGCCGGCATAAAAACCGCTCTCGCCGCGCGGACCGGCCGGGCCTTCGTCCTGGGCACCCAGTTCCATTGCCAGCTTGTAGACCTTGTCGACGTGCGCACGGTCCTTGGCCTGGAAAGCGGCCATGACACCATTGCCGACCGTGGCCGCCTTGCCGTCGAAAGGCTTGCTCAGCGCGATGCCGCAGCCGCCATCGGCCGTGCCCCAGGCAATGAATGTGTCCTCTTCCATGAAACGGCCTGCGCCGAATTCGGCGCAGAGCTTGTCATAGAAGGCGGCGGCGCGGGGCAGGTCATTCGTCCCCAGGGTTACGTAGCCAAGCATGTCGATCGTCCTCCATTGCGGGGATGTTCCCCGATTGTTCCGTTCAGTAGGCTATCGCAACCCGGTGCGGTGGCAAGCCGGAAACGGCCCGCAGCGGGATCATTCCTGCCACAACGCTGTCGGCAGGTTGCCATGGTTGACGGCGTCAAAGCGGGCGAGGTCTAGCGTTGCTGATGCCGTGCGACGATTTCGACGATCGCCAGGGCGACACCATGCCCGGCCAGGCCAACCGTCCACCAGATCGTGGCCCATTTCATCACGAATGCGCCGACGCCCAGGCTTATCCCGGCGAATACGACCATGCCGCAGACATAGCTGGCGAGGTGGATCAGGAAGGAGAGGCGCAGGTCGGCTGCGACTTTCCGGTTCTTGATCTGCACAATTCCGGCCGCTTCGGCCTCCGGATCGATGCACAGGGCAAGTGCCTCGACCTGGAAGGCTGCGGCGAGGGCGGTGAGGGAGTCGCGCGACGCCTGTTCGCCATTCTCGATCCGCTGCACGGTGCGAAGTCCGATGCCGGCCAGTTCTGCCAGATGTTCCTGCGACCAGTGCCGCTCCTCGCGCCAGCGCTTGATCTTCGCTGCGTCTGCCTTGAATGCCATCTCGTTCTCCTGGAAGTTTGTTGTAATCGGATGCGCGGGATTGACCAGACCTGCGGCGAGTGCGCCACGCCTGCCTTGCGTCACGAACCCGCCAAGTGCCCGCCACAGGCCCGCCAGTTGCGTGCTCGAAAGTGTTTCGGGTCAGCAGGCACCGAAGCGGCCGGAAGTCTTGAGGCTTGGCCGGTTATCCCCGGCGCAGCGCTGCAGGCAGGCTCCCGGCTGCGTCTCGAGCGGTTAGACTTGCGAGGATCGAATCAGTCGAGTTGCGCGGATCGCAGGAGGAATTCATGGCGGACCTGGCCTTTGCGGATAGCCGGCCGGAAGCGGCAGGCGCGGGCGGCCTTCCTGGCTCGGCAGTTGAGCGCGCCTATCTCGATCTCCTGCGCAATATCCGCGAGACCGGCGCCGAACAGCACGACCGCACCGGTGTCGGTACGCGCGCTGTCTTCGGGCGGCAATTGCGCTGCGATCTGTCCGAAGGCTTTCCGCTGCTGACCACCAAGAAGGTGCATTTCAAGTCGATCGCCATCGAACTGCTCTGGTTCCTGCGCGGCGAGACGAATGTGCGCTGGCTGCAGGAACGCGGTGTGACGATCTGGGATGAGTGGGCCGACGAGAACGGCGACCTCGGACCGGTCTACGGCAAGCAGTGGCGCCGCTGGGAAGGCCCGGACGGCACCGAAATCGACCAGCTGTCCAACATCCTCGAACAGATCCGCAACAATCCGTCCTCGCGCCGGCTGATCGTGTCGGGCTGGAATCCGGCGGATGTGCCGAACATGGCGCTGCCGCCCTGCCACACGCTCTACCAGTTCAATGTCGCCAACGGGAAACTCTCCTGCCAGCTCTATCAGCGTTCGGCCGACATGTTTCTGGGCGTGCCGTTCAACATCGCCTCCTATGCGCTGCTGACGGCGATGGTGGCCCAGGTGTGCGGGCTGGAACCGGGGGAATACATCCACACATTCGGTGACGCCCACATCTATTCCAACCATATGGACCAGGTGGAAGAGCAGCTCTCGCGTACGCCGCGCGCCCTGCCGCGCCTGTCGCTCAATCCGGACGCGAAGGACCTGTTCGCCTTCGAATACGAGGACATCACCCTGCGGGGCTATGACCCGCACCCGCGCATCTCTGCGCCGGTCGCAGTCTAGGGGGCGGCATGTCCGGACCTCTCACCGATCTGGGTGCGCAGATCGCACAGGTCTCCGACATCTATGCCGGCCATTACGGCATCGACCGGTCCGGCGACTGGTATCTGCTCAAACTGCAGGAAGAGATGGGCGAGCTGACCCAGGCCTATCTCGACGCGACCGGCCGATCGCGCCGCCCGGCCGACGATGAGGCCCGTGCGGCGCTGCGCCGGGAAATGGCCGATGCGCTGGGCATGCTGCTCCTGCTGGCGCGCTCCGAAGGCGTCGACCTGGATGCAGCCGTGCAGGAAAAATGGCTCAGCTGGCTGGACAAGCCGGTATCGGCATGACCGGCATCATCGTTCCGAAGGTCTGCCTGGTCGCGGCGCGCGGCCGCAATGGTGTGATCGGTGCCGATGGCGATCTGCCCTGGCGCCTGTCCTCCGACATGAAGCTGTTCCGCGACACGACGCGCGGCAAGCCGGTGATCATGGGGCGCAAGACCTGGGAGAGCCTGCCACGGCGGCCGCTGCCGGGCCGGCTCAATATCGTCATCACCCGCCAGTCCGGCTATCAGGCCGAAGGTGCCATGGTCGCCGGCAATCTCGGCGATGCGCTGGCCGCGGCCTTTGCCCGGGCCAATGCGGACAGGGTTGAGGAGGTCTGTGTCATCGGCGGCGCGCAGATCTATACGGCCGTGCTGGAACGGGCCGACCGGCTCTATCTGACCGATGTGGATGCCGCGCCGGACGGCGATACCCGTTTCCCCGATGTGGAAGAAACCGCCTGGACGGAAGTCCGCCGCGAGGCCCATCCGGCCGGCGAGGGCGACGACCATGCCTTCGTCTTCCGGCGTCTCGATCGCATCTGATACGCGCGAAAACGGGGGACGCTGCGTCTGCGTGTCCCGCTTGCCCGCTCTTGAACGCCGGCGCGCTTGCGTTCATGTAGGGCGCAAGACTAGCAAGAGGATCGATCCAGCCCATGCCGTGGAACGACAATCAGGGTGGAGGCGGCGGAGGCCCTTGGGGCTCCGGCGGAGGAAATAACAACAACCAGAACCCGTGGGGCGGACGCCGTCCCCAGGGGGGAGGCGGTGGCGATGAAGGCCCCGATCTCGACGAGGTTGTTCGCGACATGCAGCGCAAGCTTCGTGGCCTGTTTGGCGGCGGCGGAAGCGGCGGCAATGGTGGCGGCAAGAAGGGCGGTGGCGGAGCCAGCGCCTTCGGCTTCGGCTTTATCCTGCTGGTGATCGCCGGCGTCTGGTTCGTCATGCCGGGCTCCGGCTGGTACCAGGTCGGCCCGAACGAGGCTGGCGTCGTGCTGCGCTTCGGCGAGTATTCCCGGACCTCCTCGCCGGGTTTCCACTTCAAGCTGCCCACGCCGATCGAGACGGTGACGCTGCCGGAAGTGACGACAACGAACACGATCACCATCGGCCAGGGCAATGAGGGCCAGATGCTCACCCGCGACGAGAATATCGTCGATATCGACTTCGCCGTGCAGTGGCGTGTCGATCTGAGCTATCCCGACGGTGTGCGCGACTACCTGTTCAATGTGCGCGATCCGGAAGCGACCGTCCGGGCCGTGGCGGAAAGCGCCATGCGCGAAGTCGTCGGTACGTCCGACCTGCAATTCATCATCACGGAAGGCCGGACCGAAGTGTCTCACCGGACGCGGGCCCTGCTGCAGGAAACGCTGAACGAGTACAATGCCGGCATCGAGGTTCTGCAGGTCAACCTGCGCAACGCCCAGCCGCCCGAACGCGTCATCGACGCCTTCCGCGGTGTGGATGTCGCCCAGCAGGAAGCCGAACGCGCCCAGCTCAACGCGACCGCCCACGCCAACAGCGTGATCCCGGCGGCCCGCGGCCGCGCAGCCCAGGTGACCCAGCAGGCCCAGGCCTATCGGGACTCGGTGATCGCCGAAGCCCAGGGTCAGGCCGACCGCTTTGTGGCCATCTACGACCAGTATCGTCTCGCGCCGAATGTTACGCGCCGGCGCATGTATCTCGAGACAATCGAGGAAATCTTCCGCCGGTCGGACCTGATCGTGCTCGATGACCAGGCCGGGGCAGTGCCCTACCTGCCGCTCAACGAACTCGGCCAGAACCGCAATCGCACGCAAGGAGGCAATCAATGATCCGCACGTTTGGCATTATCATTCTTGCGGTTGCCGTCTTCATCGGCCTGCAGAGTGTCTACACAGTCTCGGAAACCGAGCAGGCCCTGATCCTGCGCCTCGGCGAGCCCGTCGATGCGGTCAACGAGGTTGGCGAGCCCGATCCGGGCCTGCACTTCAAGCCGCCCTTTATCATGGAAGTGCTGACCTTCGACAAGCGCAATATCGAGCTCGATCTCGATCCGGAAGAAATCCTGGCCTCGGACCAGGAACGCCTGATCGTCGACGCTTTCCTGCGCTATCGCATCACCGATCCGCTGCGCTTCTACCAGACCTTCCGCGACGAGCGCGGCGCCCGCGTTCGCCTGCAGCAGATCATGGATGACAGCCTGCGCGGCGTCATCGCGTCGATCCCGTCCTCTGAAGTTATCTCCGGCCAGCGTGCCGAGCTGATGGATCGGGTGCAGACTGCGGTGGAAGATCAGGTGCGCACCGGCAGCTTCGGCATCGAGGTGATCGATGTGCGTATCCTGCGTGCCGACCTTCCGCAGCAGATTGCCGAGAACGTCTTCCAGCGCATGCGCTCGGAACGTGACCAGGAAGCGGCCCGCATCCGCGCCGAAGGCGAACAGCGTGCCGCGGAAATCCGCGCCAATGCCGATCGCCAGGCGGCGATCATCGAGGCCGAGGCGCGCGCCGAATCCGAACGGATCCGCGGTGAGGGCGATGCCCGCCAGAACCAGATCTTCGCCGAGGCCTACAGCCGCGACGAAGAATTCTTCGCCTTCTATCGCTCGATGCTGGCCTACCAGCAGGCGATGGGCGACGGCACGCCGATCGTGATTCCGCCGGACAGCGAGTTCTTCAACTACTTCCGGTCGGAAACCGGCCAGTAGTGTGGACGGTCCCGATCGCCGGGCTCGGGGTGGCGATCGCGCTTGAAGGCGCGATCTACGCCCTGGCCCCCGGCGCCATGAAAGACGTGATCGCCAGAATTGGCGCGATGAGCCCGGACCAGCTTCGCCTGGCCGGGCTCACGGCTTTGTGTTTGGGCGTCGCCATCGTTGCCCTGGCGGTGCGCTGAGAACGCCGCAAACCTTACGCCTGCATCACTGCGGTTGCAGCGGGGTGCCGCGAAGCGGTATTCACCTTGTTCTGTATTCCGGTTCCCGAAATCGAACGGACATTTGCAATGCGGCGTTTTCTTGTTGTCTTCCTGGTTCTCCTGGTCACTCCGGCGGTGCTGGCGCATCCGGCGCCTGACGGCTTTGCCGATCTGGCCGAGCGCCTGTCTCCGGCCGTGGTGAACATCTCGGCCGCCCAGCGCCTGGATAGCGGAGACGGGCTGCCGGAATTCCCCGAGGGCTCGCCGCTGGAGCGTTTCAACGACATTTTCGGCGATGCGCCGCGCATCGCGAATTCGCTCGGTTCCGGCTTCATCATCGATCCCGAAGGCCTAGTGGTGACAAACAATCACGTCATCGACGGTGCCGACGAGGTCGAGGTCGCCCTGCCTGACGGGCGTGTCTTTGCAGCTGAAGTCGTGGGGATCGATCCGGTCACCGACCTGGCTGTCCTGCGCATGGATGTGAACGAGGCGCTGCCGCATGTCGATTTCGGCGACAGCGACACGGCACGGGTCGGCGACTGGGTGATCGCCATCGGCAATCCCTTCGGCCTGGGCGGTACGCTGACGGCCGGTGTGGTCTCGGCGCGCGGCCGCGATGCCGGCGGCCAGTATGACGACTACATCCAGACCGATGTGGCCATCAATACGGGCAATTCAGGCGGGCCGTTGTTCGACATGGCGGGCAATGTGATCGGCGTGAACACGCTGATCCTGTCGCCGACGGGCGCCAGTGTCGGCATCTCGCTGTCCATCCCATCCAACCTGGCGCGCCGCGTGGTCGACCAGCTGATCGAGTTCGGCGAAACCCGGCGTGGCTGGCTGGGCGTGAGCGTGCATCGCGTCACCCCGGAACTGGCCGAGAGCTTTGGCCTGAACACGCCTTATGGCGCCATTGTCTCGCGGATCGAGGACGACGGCCCGGGCGAAGCCGCCGGCCTGCGCCAGGGCGATCTGATCCTGAGCTTTGACGGTCAGCGTGTTCGCGAGAGCCGCACCTTCCCGCGCATGGTCGCGGAAAGCGAGATCGGCCGCGAGGTCCAGGTCGAGATCATCCGCCGCGATCGCCGCATGACACTCGACATCACGGTGGGCGAGCTTGAGCGCGAGGGCGATGAAGATGCTGCCTCGGGTAGCGGCTCGGCTGGTGGCGTGGTCGATCCCTCCCAGGGCAATGGCAATGAAGTTCTCGGTATGACACTGGCCGCACTCGACGCGCCCTCGCGCCGCCGCTATCGGGTCGATCCGGATGCCCAAGGTGTGCTGGTGACCGAGGTCGACGCGTCCAGCGACGCCGCTGGCAAGATCCGCCCCGGCGATGTGATCGAGGAAGTGGAATTCACTCGCGTGGCGACCATCGCCGATATCCGCGAGATCGTTTCCGGTCATTCCGGTGGTCCGATCCGCTTCCAGGTCAATCGCGGCGGCCAGTACGTGCTGCATTCCATCCGGCCGTGACGTCGCCGGCCACCCGGACCCTGCTGATTGCGGGACCGACGGCGGCGGGCAAGACCGCCCTGGCAATTGCTGCAGCGGAGCGGCTGGACGGCGAAATCGTCAATGCGGACTCCATGCAGATCTATGACGGTCTGCATCTGATCACCGCGCGGCCTTCACCCGAGGAAGCCGTGCGTATTCCCCATAATCTCTTCGGTGTGGCCGATCCCGGCGAGCGCTGGTCGGCGGGGCGCTGGGCCGAAGCCGCCCTGGCGGCCTGCGCGGATATCCGGGCCCGCGGACGCACGCCCATCCTGGTTGGCGGGACGGGGCTCTACTTTCACACACTGACGGTCGGCCTGGCGCCGGTGCCCGAAATCGGACCGGTGGCCCGGGCAAGGGCTGCGGCGCTGGTCGATGCAGGCGGTATGGAGGCACTGCGCGATGAGGCGCGCCGTCTGGATCCCGTCGCCGAGGCGCGGATCGAGCAGGGCGATCGCCAGCGCCTGCTGCGCGTGGTGGAGGTCGGCTTTGAAACCGGCCGGGCTCTCTCCGACTTCCAGGCCGATACACAACCGCTCCTGCCGCCGGGCAGCTGGCGCGGGATCGTCATCGAACCGGACCGGGCCGCGCTCTACGACCGTATCGACAGGCGTTTCGACGGGATGATGCAGGCCGGCGCGCTGGCCGAGGTCGAGGCTTTTGCGGCCCGCAATCTTGATCCGGACCTGCCCGCCATGAAGGCGCTGGGTGTGCCGCCGCTGATCGCGCATCTGCGCGGTGAGCTCGATCTCGACACGGCGATCGAGACGGCAAAGCGTGACAGCCGCCGCTATGCCAAACGTCAACTGACATGGTTCCGTAATCAAACGGCCAGCTGGCCGCGGATAGTCTCGCTCGATCCGGCGGCGGCGCAGGCCGAACTCGCCGGCATTCTGGACGAGGGGGACTGACATGCATCCAGGTACCATGATCAACGCGCTGACGGCTCTGACCCTGACGGCGACACCGGCGATAGCCCAGGAGACGGCTGTCGATGCCATCCTGCAGGCCGATCGCGATTTCGCGGCGATGGCCGCCGAGACCGGGCCCGGTCCGGCCTTCGAGGCTTATATGGACGATGTTGACGGGCGGCTGATCCGTGGCACCGCGGATGCGCTGGTCGGTTCCGCAGAGATAAGCGGTTCCTTCGATGCCTGGCCGGAGGGCATCCTGCTGCACTGGGAGCCGCTGGAAGGGTTCGCCTCCGAGGGCGGTGATTTCGGTGTCACCTGGGGCCTGTGGTCGCTGCACCCGGATGGCGACCGCGCGAGTGCGCCGGCCGGGCGCGGGACCTATGTCACCGTATGGCGGCAGGACGAGGCGGGGAATTGGCGCGGTTTGCTGGACATGGGGACGAATGATCCGTCCTATCGGCCCGGAGCACCGGAAGCCGATTCGCAAAGCGCCCCCGAGGATGACTGACCCGCTTTATACCAAAGACATCGATCTCGACCCGATCCGCACCTGCCGCCTGGCCATTCTGGGCTATGGCAATCATGGCCGTTCGCACGCGCTCTGCCTGCGTGACAGCGGTGTGCGGGATATTAGGATCGCCCTGCGGGATGGGTCGCCATCGCGCGACAAGGCCGAGGCGGACGGGTTCGAGGTGATCGGCCTGGACGAGGCGGCGCGCTGGGCCGATGCCATCGCGCTGCTCGCCGCCGACGAGGCCCATCGCCAGATCTGGGATCGGCATATCGCGCCCAACCGCAAGCCCGGCCAGGCGCTGATCCTCTGCCACGGCTTCTCGATCCACTACGGGCTGATCGAGCCGCCGGCCGATGCCGATATCATCCTGGCCGCGGCGAAAGGGCCGGGCGGGGCGGTGCGCCAGGAGTTCGAGAAAGGCAAGGGGCTGATCGGTTTCTGGGCCGTGCATCAGAACGCATCCGGTCACGCCCGCGAGCTCGCCCTGGCCTATCTCGCCGGCATAGGGTCGGGCGAGGTCGGCATTTTCCCGACGACATTCCGCGAGGAGACCGTCTCCGACCTGTTCGGTGAGCAGGTCGTGCTGGTGGGCGGCATGGTCGCGCTGGCCAGAGCCAGTTTCGACCGGCTGGTTGCTGCCGGCGTGTCGCCGCGCATGGCCTATATCGACTGTGTTCACGAGATCAAATATCTCGCCGACCTGATCCAGGCGCGCGGGATTGCCGGCATGTATGAGGCGATCTCCGACACGGCCGAATATGGCGCGCGCCAGATCGAGGATGCCATTGCTGGCCCGGAACTCCGGCGCACCTTCGACAGCGCCATGGCAGCGATCGAGGATGGTAGTTTTGCCAAGCGCTGGGTCGAGACCTATGAGGCCGGCGATGCCATGACAGCTGACCGCGCCCGGGACCGTGAACTGCCGGTCGAGGCCGCCGGTGCTGAGCTTCGCAGCCGCATCTACGGTGACGCGAAATAGCCAAGCCGGTAATGGGGCTGTATTAAGCGGCTATTGTTTGTTTCTCACTGCGGGGGCAGGACATGTCATTCAATCCGGTCAAAGTCCGGCGATATGGTGAACCCAAGGAAGTGGTGGCGCGCGTCTTCGAGGAAGTGGGCGGCATCCCGAAGGTCATGGAATTGCTCGATCTGAGCCGCACGCGCGTCTATGCGCTGGCGGACCCGGATTCCAGCAATGAAATTTCCTACACCCGCATGGCCACGCTGACCGAAAACGGCGCGACGGCCGCGGCCCAGCACCTCGCAGCCCTGGCGGGCGGCATCTTCCTGCCGATCGAGAAGGCGGACGATGCCAACTGGCTGGCCCTGGCCGGCGATGCCAGCCGCTCCAATGCGCGCAATATCTCCGCGCTGATGGAATCGCTGAGCGAGACCGAGCGCTCGCCGGGCCGGGTCGACCAGGACGAAGCGCGCGGCATTCTGAAGGTTCTGGACGAACAGCTCGCCGTGCTGGCCATCCAGCGCGCCAAGCTGGTGGCCATCGCTTCGGGCGAAGCCGTCGACATGGACGCCGAAATGTCCGACGGTGAGGCGGGTTCCAACTGATTTGCGCACGGCCCGACCTGTGACCTGTCAGACGAACCGCGCCATACGGAACGGCCGAACATGAACCGGATTCTCGATTTCATCCTGCGTATGGATGCGCGTGCGGCGCGGGCTATCGGTGTGTCGGTGGCCCTGTTCATCGTGGTTGCCGTCATTTTTCTGATCGGGCGTTTCGTGCTGGAGATCGAGCCGGGTGCTGCCGGCAGCTGGTTCGGTTCGCTGCAGGATCGCTGGTACGCACTGCCCGTCACGATCGGCGTCTTTATCGCCCTGTCTTTCCTGGGCGCGCCGCAATTCGGACTGATGGCTGCGGCGATCGTCGCCTTCGGCCCGGTCACAGGGGCGCTCTACGCCTGGATCGCGACCCTGACGGCAGCATCGGTGAACTTCTGGATGGGACGCGTCTTCGGCGCGCGCATCCTCAAACGCTATGGCGGCGACTGGGCCAACCGGATTTCAAGTTTCATCGGCCGCAACGGGCTGGTGGCGTCCATGGTGGTGCGCTGGGTGCCGTCCGGACCCTTCATCGTGGTGAATATGGGCTTCGGCATTGCCCGCACGCCCTATTGGGCCTTCCTTCTGGGCACTGCCTTGGGAACCGGTCCCAAGATCATCGTGGTCGGCCTTGCAGGGCAGGGGATTCTGGCCATGCTGGGTGAAGGCCGGGTGCTGGTTGGTCTGGCGCTGTTCGGGGCCGTCGGGGCCTGGTTCGGCATCATGCTCGTGGCGCGCAAATGGCTTCGCCGCAACCGGCCCGAACCGGCGGCAGAGACCGAGGCAGCGGCGCCCGAATAGCAGGCATATCTGCCATGACATGTGCGCCCGCGCGGTTGCGCCCCTTGCAATCTATCGCGGACCATCGCACAAGAAAACAAGTTGCACCGCGGCTTTGCCGCCACACGTCTGAACGCGCCACGCTCATGCTCAACAGCCTTTTCGGTTTGCTCTCCGCGGATATCGCCATCGACCTGGGTACCGCGAATACGCTCGTTTATGTCAAGGGGCGCGGCGTCGTCCTGAACGAACCTTCCGTGGTTGCCTACAAGGTGGAGAAGGGGCGAAAGCACGTGCAGGCCGTTGGCGCCGAGGCCAAGCTGATGCTGGGCAAGACGCCGGGCAATGTCGAAGCCATCCGCCCGATGCGCGACGGCGTGATTGCCGACTTCGACGTGGCCGAGGAAATGATCAAGCACTTTATCCAGAAAGTGCACAATCGCCGCGCCATGGTCTCGCCGCAGGTCGTGATCTGCGTGCCCTCCGGCGCCACGGCCGTGGAACGCCGCGCCATTCACGAAAGTGCACTGGGTGCCGGCGCCCGCAAGGTCTATCTGATCGATGAGCCGATGGCAGCGGCCGTCGGTGCCGGCCTGCCGATCGACGAGCCGACCGGTTCGATGATCGTTGATATCGGCGGCGGTACGACCGAGGTGGCCGTTATGTCGCTGTCCGGCATCGTCTATTCGCGCTCGGTGCGCGTTGGCGGTGACAAGATGGACGAGGCGATCATCAACTATATCCGCCGGTCTGCGAACCTTCTGATCGGCGAAACCTCGGCAGAACGCATCAAGAAGGAAATCGGTTCGGCTATGCCGCCGGTGAAGGGCGAGGGCCTGTCCCTGGACATCAAGGGCCGCGACCTGATGAATGGTGTGCCGCGCGAGATCGCCGTCACGGAAGCCATGATTGCCGACAGCTTGTCCGAGCCGGTCGAGCAGATCGTGGAAGCCGTCAAGCAGGCCCTCGAAGCGACACCGCCGGAGCTGGCGGCCGACATCGTCGACAAGGGGATCGTGCTGACGGGCGGTGGCGCCTTGCTGCGCAATCTCGACACCGAGCTGCGCGAACGCACCGGCCTGCCGGTGAGCCTGGCCGACGAGGCCCTGTCCTGCGTCGTGCTCGGTTGCGGCAAGGCCGTCGAAGACTTGCGGATTTGGCGCCCCATTCTCTCCGAAGCCGTGTAACCTCCGCCCTTGCGGGGGGAGAAGGAGTGAGTCGCGGTGGCCACGAGGCGCTCGACACGACATGATGGCGAGCAGGGCGTCCGCTTCTCGCGGACCGTCTTCATTGCGCTTCTTGTTCTGTCCTGCGCGCTGATCGCTTTCGACCGCCCGCAATCGCGATCCGACACGTTCGCCGGTATCCGCGCCGGTTTTACCGACTTGACTACTCCCGTGCTGGAGCTAGCGGCCCAGCCATTGCGAGCGATCAAAAATATCGGCCCCTATTTCCGCCGGCAGGGCGAGCTCGCCCAGGAAAACGCCGATCTTCGCCAGCAATTGATCGAGGCGCGCTACTGGGAAGACCTCGCCTATCGCCAGCGCGACCGGATCGAGATCTACGAAGACGCCCTCAATGTCGACACGCCTGCGACCCAGGACCGGATCGGCGCCTGGACCGTGGCTGATCCGCGTGGCCCCTTCGTCCGTGCCCGCCTGATCGGCCGCGGCGCACAGTCGGGCATCGAGGATGGCTATCCGGTCATCAATCTTTATGGCCTGGTCGGGCGGGTTTACGAGACAGGCCGTCATTCGGCCCGCGTCTTGCTGCTCACCGACCTCAACAGCCGGATCCCCGTGATGGCGGACCGCTCGAATGCGCGGGCCATTCTCGTCGGCGACAACTCGCCCTATCCGCGCCTGGAATATGTGGGCCGGGCGCCGGATATCCAGCCGGGCGACCGTATCGTTTCGTCGGGCGATGACGGCATCCTGCCGCGCGGCCTGCCGGTCGGCGAGGCGGTAGCGACGCGCGAAGGCGGCTGGCGGGTCCGGCTCTATTCGGACCAGGCGCCGGTCGATTTTGTCTGGGTCTGGCCCTATCGCCGCGTGACGCCGCCGGACGAGGAGGTCAGCACCGATGAAGCCGGACTCCTTGATCCTGAAGAAGCCGGACCGGCCACAGCGGCGCCTGTCGCTGAAAACGCCGTATCCGGCACTGAAGGCACCGCCGGCGATACAGAAGAGGCTGTAGCCTCGGATCCGGAGGCCCAGCCATGAGGAAGCCGACGGACCGCAGCTCGATCTGGTTCTCTGTCGCCCTGTGCGTTTTCACTGTCCTGCTGGCCCTGGTCACCCAGGCGGCACCGACACGCCTGATCGACGGAATATCGGTGATGCCGACCTGGCCGCTGATGGTGATTTTCCTGTGGTCGGGTCTGCGCCCGCACTTCATGCCGCCGATCGTGATCTTTGCCATCGGCCTTTCCCAGGATCTCCTCACCGGTGCGCCGATGGGTGTGTGGGCCCTGTCCTATCTGGTCGCGCTGGCGGTCTGCCGCTTCCGCGGCGAGGACGGCATGCCGCGCGATCTGCCGCCGGTCCTGCTGCGTTTCGGGGCAACGCTGCTGCTGGCCCATGGTATCGCCTTTGCCGCCGGAAGCTTTGCGCTGGAGCAGATGGCTGACCTGCAGCTCTTGATCATCGAACTGGCAGCCACGATGCTGATGTTCCCGCTACTGGCCTTCCTGGCGCTGCGAAATCGCCGCCCGGGCCGGTCCGGGTTCATCGGGGGCTGATCGCGAGGCAAGATGCGCGCTGACCGCCAGGAACAGGATCTGAAATTCACCCGCCGGGCCCTCATCATGTCGGGCCTTGGGGGGCTGGCTTTCATCGGGCTGGGTGCGCGCCTGTACTCGCTGCAGATGCTGGAAGGCGAGCGCTATCGCCTGCTGTCCGAGGACAACCAGTTCAATTTCGACCTCCTGCCGCCATCGCGGGGCCGTATTCTCGATCGCTTCGGCGTAGCGGTCGCCGACAATCGCGACAGCTACCGGGTGCTGCTGGTGCCTGAGCAGGCCGGCGATGTCGGGGCGGCCCTGGACCGGCTGTCACGCTTCATGCCCCTGTCCGACGCCGATCGCGAGCGGGTGCTGCGTGCGGTTCGCCGCCAGTCGCGCTATCGCCCGGTGACCGTGGCCGACGATCTGGACTGGCAGACTTTCTCGGCGATCAATCTCAATGCGCCGGATCTGGGCGGTGTGCGCCCTGATGTTGGCGAGGTGCGCTCCTACCCCTATGGCGCGGCCTTCGCGCATGTCATCGGCTACGTGCAAACGGCGAATGAGGACGATATCGCCGCCAGTCCACGTGAGGAGGAGGGGCTGCTGCTCCATCCGGGTTTCCGGGTCGGCAAGACCGGGGTGGAAGTCTCGCGCGAACGTGATCTGCGCGGGGCCGCCGGTGCACTGAAGACCGAGGTGAATGCCCGCGGGCGCGTGATCCGCGAATTGCCCGAACAGTCCACGGCGCCCCAGCCCGGCCGGGATGTGGTTCTGACCCTCGATGCCGATATCCAGCGCTACGCCCACGAGCGGCTGGGCCAGGAATCCGCATCGGCGGTGGTGATCGACGTCAATACGGGCGAGCTTATTGCGCTTGTGTCGACGCCCAGCTTCGATCCCAACCTCTTTGTCGGCGGCATTTCCTCGTCGGACTACTCAGCCCTGCGTGCGAATGATCATAACCCGCTCTTCCACAAGTCGATTATGGGGACCTACCCGCCCGGCTCGACCTTCAAGGCGGTGGTGGCTGCAGCAGCGCTGGAGCACGGCCTTGTCGATCCCAACGAGACGATCTTCTGCAACGGATCCACCATGCTGGGCCGGCGCGAGTTTCACTGCTGGCGCCGCCGGGGCCATGGGCGCGTGAATCTGCACGAAGCAGTGAAAACATCCTGCGACATCTTCTTCTATGAAATGGCCGACCGCCTGGGGATCGACCGGCTTCACGACATGGCGGTCCGTTTCGGCGTCGGCGAGCAGTTCGACATCGGCATTTCCGGCGTGCGTTCCGGCAATATGCCGAACCCGGCCTGGCTGCGTGCGCGCAGCAATGAGCCCTGGACGACGGGGCACACCTACAATGTCGGCATCGGCCAGGGCGCGGTGCTGATGTCTCCGCTGCAGCTGGCGGTGATGACGGCCCGTGTCGCGTCCGGGCGGGCTGTCGAGCCGACGCTCTATCGCAATGCGCTGGCACGTCCGGCGCCGCATATCGGCGTCTCCGAACCGGCACTCGTCCGCGTGCGGGCCGGTCTTCGCGGCGTGGTCGAGGAACCGGGCGGCACGTCCTATTCGCTGGGCGGGCTGGGCATCGAAGGCGTCGCCATGGCCGGCAAGACCGGTACGGCGCAGGTCTACTCCATCACGGCCGAGGAGCGTGCGTCCGGCGTTCGCGACCAGGACGACCTGCCCTGGCGGCTGCGCGATCACGGCCTCTTCATGTGCTATGCGCCCGCTGATGATCCGAAATACGCGGTGGTCGTCGTGGTGGAACATGGTGGCGGATCGAGTGCCGCGACGCGTCCGGCACGCGATATTCTGCGCCGTGTCGTGGCGCGTGACCCGTCGAGCCGCGCCGGCGTGTTTGCTGACCTTGCCGGCAATGACCGGCGCGGGGGCGCCTGATGGCGGTTTTTCGCGAGAGTGTGCCGCGCGATCTGCGCGGCAAGCTGATGGAGCTGAACTGGACGCTGGTCCTGTTGCTGATCCTGCTCGGCGGTGCCGGGGTCGGTATGCTCTATTCGGTGGCCGGCGGTAGCTGGACACCCTGGGCTGTCAATCATGCCATCCGCTTTTCGACGGCCTTCGGCGGCATGATGGTGATCGCGATGTTCCCGCCACGCTTCTGGATGGGCGTGGCCTATCCGGTCTATGTCGTGGCCCTGGTGCTGCTCGCGGGTGTCGAGATCGCCGGTGTGACGATCAACGGATCACAGCGCTGGCTGGATATCGGACCGATCCGGGTGCAGCCTTCCGAAGTCATGAAGCTGGCCCTCGTGTTCGCGCTCGCGCGCTTCTATCACGACCTGCCGACCGAGAAAGTGTCCAGCCTCGGTGGTCTGCTGGTCCCGGCGGCGCTGATCGGTCTGCCGGCGTTGCTGATTGCGAAACAGCCGGATCTGGGCACCACCCTGCTTCTGATTGCAACGGGCGGGGCGATTGTCTTTCTGGCCGGGCTGAGCTGGAAGATCATCCTGCCGGGCGCCATGGCCGGTGTTGCGGGCGCGGTGGGATTCTTCCGCTACGGGCTGCACGACTATCAGCGCGAACGCATCATGACGATGTTCAATCCGGACGCCGATCCGCTGGGGGCGGGCTATCAGATCCTGCAGTCGAAGATCGCGCTGGGGTCCGGCGGGTTCACCGGCAAGGGCTTCATGGAAGGCACCCAGTCCCAGCTGGAATACCTGCCGGAAAAGCAGACCGACTTCATCTTCACGATCCTGGGCGAGGAATTCGGCTTTGTCGGCGGCCTGGTTGTCATGTCGATCTACGCGCTCGTGCTGGCCAACACGATCGCCATCGCGATCAGCTGCAAGTCCACCTTCCTGCGCCTTTTGAGCATGGGCGTGGCCACGACTTTTGCACTCTATGTGATCATCAATGTCGGTATGGTGATGGGGGCCCTGCCGGTGGTTGGTGTACCTTTGCCGCTCATTTCTTACGGCGGGACGGTGATGATGGCTGTGCTGGCCGGTTTCGGTCTTATCCTCGGTGCCCATATCCACCGCAACGCAGAACCGCCGCGGGGCGCGGGCCTGTTCGGCTAGGCGGCTGCGCCGCGGCCGCCCTCCCGGTGTTTCGGCATACGGCTCTGCCGTGCACGATGTTTGCGCTGGCGAAGCCAGCTTGACCTGATCGGGCCGTTGGGGAAGTGTGCGCGACAATTTTTCGCAATTCGGGCGCGGGGGGGCCGCGCCCAGGCAGGGGAGAGTTTTCATGGCGGTTACGCCCACGGGGACGCATGCGCACTGGTCGTCGCGCTTTGCATTCATCATGGCAGCGGTCGGGTCCGCGGTCGGTCTCGGCAATCTCTGGCGCTTCCCGTTCATGACGGGTCAGAATGGCGGTTCGGCCTTCGTGCTGATCTATATCGGCTGCGTGATCCTGTTCGCGCTGCCTGTCCTGATGGCGGAAATCGCCATCGGCCGTCACGCCCAGCAATCGGCAATCTCCTCGACGCGCAAGATGGCGCTCGAGGCCGGCAAGTCCGGCAACTGGTCCATCGTGGGCTGGGTCTGTACCGCAGCCGGCTTCCTGATCCTGACCACCTATTCCGTCATCGCCGGCCAGGTCATGGCGTTCTCGGTCGCCGGTTTCGCCGGTGGTTTCGGGACCGACGAAGGCGCGACCATGTTCTACAATGGTCAGGGCATTCAGCTGTTCTGGCACATCCTGTTCATGGGCCTGACGGTCGGTATCGTCGCTCAGGGTCTCAAGGGCGGGATCGAACGTGTCGCCACGCTGCTCATGCCGCTCTTCTTCATCGTCCTCATCGGTCTGACCATCTACTCGCTGGCCAATGGTCATGCCGGTGAAGCGGTGGCCTACCTCTTCCGTCCGGACTTCTCGGCCGTCACCGGTCAGACCTTCGTCCAGGCGCTGGGCCAGGCTTTCTTCTCGGTGTCCGTCGCCTCGGCGATCATGATCACCTATGGCTCCTACCTGCCCAAGGACACCAATATCGGTTCTTCTTCGGTGACAATTGCTTCGGCCGACACGATGGTGGCGCTGATCGCGGGCCTGATGATCTTCCCGATCGTCTTCATGGTGGGTATCGATCCGGGTGAAGGCCTGGGCCTAATCTTCTCCGCTCTGCCGGCGGTGTTCGCTGACATGCCGGCGGGCAATATCATTGGCGGCGCTTTCTTTGCCTTGGCGCTGATCGCGGCCGTGACCTCGTCGATCTCGCTGCTGGAAGGTGTTGTGGCCTTCGTCGACGAGCACGCGAATTTCGGCCGGGCGCAGACGGCGGTGCTGGTCGGCTTCTTTGCCTTCATGATCGGTGCGGGTGCCGTTTACTCGCCGGAGTTCGGCGGCAATTTCGTCGACTGGCTCTCGGGCAGCCTGCTGCTGCCGCTGGGGGGGTTCCTGGTGGCGGTCTTTGCTGGCTGGGTGATCCCCAAGGCGCTGCTGCGTGACGAGCTCTCGCACACCGGCAAGGGGCTGTTCGAGTTCTTCCACTTTGCCGTTCGCTGGATTGTGCCGCCGGCGATTTTCGTGATCCTGGTGCTGGGCCTGGACGCCCAGTTCAACAATGGCGGCATTGGTGCGATGCTGGGGCTCAGCTAGAGCCTCATAGCACCACCATTGGTGTTACACGGGGTCGCATCCATACGATGCGGCCCCGTTTTCTTGTCCGGATCAGCCCATGCGGTCGGCAAAGGCATCGGTCGCGCGCACCAGGGCATCGACGACGCCCGGTTCGCCGGCGGCATGACCGGCGTCGCCGATCATCTGCAGCCGCGCCCGCGGCCAGGCCCGGGCCAGCGACCAGGCCGAGCGTGGCGGGGTCACCATGTCGTAGCGGCCCTGCACGATGACGCCGGGCAGGTGGCTGAAACGGCCGACATCCTCCAGCAGCACGCCATCGCGTTCCAGGAAGCCCTTATGGACGAAATAATGTGTCTCCAGCCGGGCCAGCGAGTCTGAGCGGATCGGGTCGGCGAGGGGGGCGGACGGATCGCCGGTCATCGAGATCAGCGCACTTTCCCAGCGCGCCCAGGCGAGCGCGTCCGGACGGCGGCGGATGATGTCCGGCTCGGCCAGGCGTTCGTAATAGGCGCGCACGATATCGCCGCGCTCTTCCGGTGCCAGCGGGTCGACCAGGCGTTCCCAGGCATCCGGGAACAGCATGTTGGCGCCCTGGCGGTAGAACCAGTTCAGCTCCAGCTCGGTGCACAGGAAGACACCGCGCAGGACCAGGCCGAGGCAGCGGTCCGGGTGCTGGCGGGCGTAGGCGATGGCCAGGGTCGCGCCCCAGGAGCCGCCGAAGACCAGCCATTTGTCGACACCCATGCGTTCGCGGATGCGCTCGATATCGTCGATCAGGTCGGCGGTGGTGTTGTTTTCCAGCCCGCCATGCGGTGTCGAGCGGCCGCAGCCGCGCTGGTCGAACAGGATGATGCGATAGCGGTGCGGGTCGAAGAAGCGGCGCAGGGCGGGCGAGACACCGCCGCCCGGACCGCCATGCAGGGTGATGACGGGCAGGCCGTCAGGACGGCCGCATTCCTCGACATGAAGCTCGTGTCCGCCGCTCACTGGCAGGCGGAATGTCTGCGTTGCGTGGATCGGCGGATACAGCAGTCGGCGGGAGTAGGCGGCGTCCATTCCAGTCTTGTCCTGTTAGCGCGTCGTAAACGCAATAAACCATAGCCTAGACCCTCATGTCCCTATATCATCTTTCACCTTGGGGCTAATCAGAGACTGTTGGGAAACCACCGCGTAATGACCGGATTTCGGCGCTTCCTTGTGGCATTGGCCGCGTGTTCCTTCGTCGCGGGCTGTGCCAGTGCCCCGATTTCCGTCTCGTCCCGTTTTGCCGGCGCCGGTGAAGCCTCGCCGCAGCAGGCCGGCGTCAGCCGGACGGCCGCCGATTTCGAGGATACTGCCCGGGCGCGCGGCTGGATACGCGAAGCCGGATCGATGGAAACCGCCATGTCCTGGATGGGCCGCCTGGCGGGCCAGTCGGACGAAAACGCCGCCGCTGACCGCGCACCGGTGGCCCGCTATCTCGAAGCCAATGAAACCACGCTCGACGCGCCCGGTTTTGCCGCCCATTTCCTGACCGACATGACCCTGGCCTGGGAACTTGCCGGCGCGGTCGACAATGCCGCTGCCGAACTCATCGCCCAGGGCGGCGGCGTCTCCCGCAGCGCCCTCAGCCGCAGCATCGGCGATGTTGAGACCGTCACCGCCCGGGCCCGCGATACGCTCGCCCTGTTCGATGCCGTTCTGGCAGAGATGCCGGTTCCCGGCGACGAGGAACTCGCCAGCCAGCTGGTGTCGGAGCGCGACCTTTTCGCGGTCCGCACCGACAGCCTGCGCCAACGGGTCGACGAGTTGGTCGATCTGCGCCGCAGCAACGCATCTGACGACAGCCTGTCCTGATGCTCGATCCCGATAGCGTAAAAGGCTTTCTCGCACCCGAGGAAGGCGCGGAACTCGCTGCCTGTGCACGCGAGGCCGGTCGTCTCGGTCCGGTTCTGGAGATCGGCAGCTATTGCGGCAAGTCGGCCCTTTATCTGGGGCCCGCGGTGCGCGAGGCGGGCACGGTGTTGTTCACGCTCGATCATCATCGCGGTTCGGAAGAACACCAGAAGGGCGAAGAGTATCACGACCCCGATCTCTACAATGCCGAACTGGGTGCGGTGGAAACGCTGCCGGCCCTGCGCGAGACGCTGTTCCGCGCCGGCCTGGAAGACTGTGTGATCCCGGTGATCGGCAAGTCGGCGACCGTGGCCGCTCACTGGACCACGCCGCTGGGCATGGTCTTCATCGATGGCGGGCATTCCATGGACGCGGCACTGGCCGACTATCGCGGCTGGAGCGGACGCATCCTGCCGGATGGACTGCTGGCGATTCACGACGTCTTCCCGAACCCGGAAGATGGCGGCCGGCCGCCCTATGAGATCTGGAAGCTCGCCTGTGCGTCCGGCCTGTTCGAGCCGGTCAGGCGGACAGGAACGCTGGAAGTACTTCGGCGTCTGGCCTGACCGGATATTCCACCACCCAGTTGCGCACCAGCAGGCCGGAGCCCGGAGTGAGGCCGTCCAGCGCGTCGGCCGCCATGATCAGCGCGCCGGCGGTCCAGCTTGGGCGCTCATAGGGCCAGACGACTTCCTCGACGAATTGCCAGCCCATCCAGTAACCGCCGGACTTGGCCTTCAGCGGTGCGAGGTCGGCGATCAGCGTGCGGGCCTGGTCGCGCTTGCCGGCGGCGAGGCAGGCCAGGGCCAGTTCGGCGGTTTCGGCTGCGGTGACCCAGGGCTCGTCCGAAACGCAGCGGCAGCCCAGGCCCGGTTTCACGAAATCGGTCCAGCGCGCATAGAGGCGGGCGCGGGCGGCTTCGCCGGTCAGCACACCGGCCAGAACGGGATAATACCAGTCCATCGCATAGCGGCGGCGATCCGTGCCCTTGCGGTCGAAGCGGGCATCATTCTCGCGCAGCACTGCGCCCAGCTTTCGGCGGGCCTGGGCCCAGTGATCGACGGGGGCTTCCATCAGGCGGCCCATCAGGATGGCGCATTCCAGCGACTTGTAGAGCGAGGCATTGCCGGCGCGCAGCGAGTCGATCGTCTCCAGCGGCTCGTCACCATCGCGGGCGCGCCAGACGATATCGCCCTGCCATGTCTGGTGGTCGAGGATGAAATCCATCGCGCGCTGCACCATCGGCCAGTAGCGCGGCAGGTCCGACAGGGCGCCCAGTGCGAGCAGGGAGCGCAGCACGGTGACGGCGGCATAGCCGGTGAAATTGGTGTCTCGGGCGGTATCCGGCGTGCCGGGGACAAGATGGCGATTGGTGTCGTCCAGCGGGACAGAGGCGCCCAGATCGCCGGTCCAGCCACCATCGGACTCCTGGCGTTCGGCGAGATGGTCGAGGGCGCGGCGCGCGGCGGTTTCGCGGCCGGCGATCGCAAGTCCCATCGCGCCTTCACCGTGATTCCAGGCATCCCAGATACCCGCCTCGATCCAGGGAATATCGCCGCCGGGACGCTGCAGTGCCTCGATGTGACGGGCACAGGCGCGGATATCGACCAAGCCCGCCATCACGCCGTCTTCCGGAAATACATGACGACCGACTTGCCCATCACCGGGTCGAGCACCGCTTCCATCGCCCGCGTCAGCCACGGCCGGTCCAGCAGGTCCCATTCGAGGAATTTGCGGTAGATGCGGACCAGCGTGCTGGTCTCGCGGCTGTCCCACAGCGCGCATTGCAGCCACCAATAGGGGCTGTGCAGACTGTGCGCCCAATGCCGCAGATAGCGCCGGAAACCATGCTTTTCGACCTGGGCCTTCAGCGCGTCCGGCCGGAAGATGCGCACATGGCCACCCGGCGTGCGCGGATAGGCCGGCGACAGCCACCAGCAGATCGCTTCGGGCCAGTAGCGCGGCACCGAGGCAACGAAAATGCCGCCGGGTTTCAGAAGGCGCGAAATCTCGGACAGGAAGAGATCCGGATCGGGCACGTGTTCGAGCACTTCGGAACAGATGATCCGGTCGAAACTCCTGTCGGGAAAGGGCAGGGCCTCCCCGTTGGCGGTCGCCAGCACGGCATGGCGCAGCGGCGAGGCCGGTTCGGGCGGCGGCAGTTCGAAGAATTTGTCGAGCGCGATGACGACGTCGTCATGACACAGGTCAACGCCCACGGCGGTGACCGGCGTCTCGTCCCAGTAGAGGCCGTGCAGGTGGCGCCCCTGGCCGCAGCCAAGATCGAGCACACGCTGGCCTGCATCCAGGTCGAGCGCTTTGAGGCGGACAGTCAGCATGCGCGGGCTTTCCCCCGTTCGGCGAGCGCTTCGGCATAGAGCCGCGAGGCGGCGAGGGCGTGGGACGACCAGTTGAACTCGGTGCGAGCGCGGGCGCTGGCCCGCTCGCCCAGCTGTGCCGCTTCGGCGGGCGCATCGAGCAGGCGGGCGAGATTGGCGGCCATCGCTTCCGCATCGCCGGCGGGCGAAACGAGACCGGCATCGCCCACCACCTCGGGCAGAGCACCGCCATCGCTGGACACAACCGCCGCGCCGCAGGCCATCGCTTCCGCAGCGGGAAAGCCGAAGCCTTCGAACCGCGCCGGGCAGGCAACGATATGCGCGCGGCGATAAAGATCGGCGACTTCGGCGCGAGTGAGGTCGCTGGAGGTGGAGACGCGCTGGGACAGGCCGTGTGCGGCCAGCCGGCGCTTGGCTGGTCCGTCGCGCAGCTGGCCGACAATGTGCAGCCGCGCCTTGGGCCGGGCCGCCGCAACGCGCGCCAGTGCATCGATCAGCACGTCGAGCCCCTTGATCGGCACGTCGGCGCTGGCCGTTGTCACGATCAGCCCGGTCTCGCGCGGAATGGACGGATCGGGCCGGAAGACGTCATGGTCGATGCCGTTATAGGCGACGCGCACGCGCTCCGGGGCGACGCCATAGCGTTCGGCATGGGTGTCGCGCGCGGCTTCGGAGACGGCGAGATGGCGCTGCAGGCGGCGTGCGGTGCGGGCCTGCATCCCGACAAACCGGTACCAGCGCCGTGTCAGCAGCGCCTTCCACCAGGCTTCGCTGGCGGCCAGGGCATAGTCGTGATCGATGGCGATGGGGTGGTGCAGGGTGGTGATCACCGGCAGGCGGCGCTCGATCCGCAGGAAGGGGGTCGAGAGCGTCTGGTTGTCGTGCACGACATCGTATTCGTCTGCATTGTCGGCGAGATAGCGGTCGAGGCGGCGGCCGAAAGCATAGAGCTCGCCGAAGGCGCCGGAATTGTGCGCCAGCCATTCCGACAGATCGGCCCAGGAGGCCAGATGCTTCGCACGCAGCGCCATGAAGGCATTCTCTTCGGCAAACAGGTCGAGCGAGGGCAGGCGCACCAGGTCGATGCCGGGGTCGAGTTCGGGATAGGGCGGACCGGACGCGACGGTGACCTTGTGGCCCAGCGCGGCCAGCCCGCGCGTCAGCTCGCGGATATAGACGCCCTGGCCGCCGACATGCGGGTGCGAGCGATAGCCGGTGACGAGCACGCGCAAGGGCCGGACGGGGTCCGCGTCCGGTGTGTCTTCCAGCTGTGTGGAAACAAGGGTATCTCGGCCCATGACGCGTGATTCCGGCGGTGGTGTTCGAACCGCGAACCTATAGAAGTGAACATTGTTCGCCAAGCATGCCGTGCCAGCATGCTGCATTGCAGGAACCGCAGCGACGCCAGGAAGGCAAGATGATCCGCACGCCCGCATTCCGCTTTGCCGCCTACTACGGCGCCTTCTACCTGACACTGGGCTGTTTCCTGCCCTATTTCCCGCAATGGCTGGACGGGCGCGGACTGTCGCCGGAATGGATCGGCTGGATCGTGGCGGCCGGCATGGCCGGACGCACACTGGTCTCGCCGGTCGGCGCGCGCTGGTCGGACCGGGCGGTGCGGCGGCGGGATCCGATCCTGGTCTTTGCCATTGGCTGTGTCGTGGTGTTCGGCCTGCATGGCCCGTCATCCCTGCCGTGGGTGCTGCTGGTCCTGTCCTTCCTGTCCGGTGCGCTGCTGTTCGGCCAGATCCCGGTGATCGATGCCTTCGCCATGCGCGCGGCCCGCGATGACCGTTTCGCCTTTGGCCCGGTGCGGGCTTTCGGCTCGGCGATGTTCATCGTCGCCAACTTCTCGGCCGGTGCGCTGATCGACCGTTTCGGCACGGAGAGTATTCTGGCCTGGCTGATCCTGGGGGCGGGCCTGCTGGCACTGGCCGCGTCCTGGCTGCCCGAGGGGCGCCGTCCGGACACGCACAGCACGGATCATGCCCGGCTGGGCCATATCCTGGTCATGCTGGGCGGACCGCTGGGGATTGCGCTTCTGGCTTCGGCCATGGTGCAGGCCGGGCATGGTTTCTACTACGCATTCTCCGCCAAGGCGTGGAGCGAGCAGGGCCTGTCGGGAACCGCGATCGGGGCGCTGTGGGCGACCGGTGTTGCCGTCGAGATCGGCTTTCTATGGCTGTCCGGGCGCGGTCTTCTGGGGCGTGCAAGCCCGGCCATGCTGATCGGGGCCGGGGCCGTCGCGTCCATCCTGCGCTGGGGGCTGACCGCGTTTTCCCCGCCGCTCTGGGCGCTGTTCGCACTGCAATCCTTGCATGCGCTCACCTTCGCCGCCACCTATGTCGGGTTCCTGCGGTTCGCGTCCGACCATGTTCCCGATGAACACGCGGCGCTGGCGCAGGCGCTCAATTCGGCGCTGTCCGGCGGGGTTGTCATGGCGGCCGCGTCTGCAGTGTCGGGATATTTCTATGCCCGGATCGGTGCGGGCGGGTTTGCATTGATGGTGATTCCGGCCGTGTGTGGCCTGGCTGCCGCAGTTTTGCTGCACCGCTTCCAGGCACTCCCGCGGGCGGAGAAATTCGACTAGGGTCAGGGGCATGAGGGGAGAAACTGTCATCACTGCTGACCCGGCGGGCCTGACCGTCCGGGAGGACGGACGACGCACCGTGCTGGAGCCGAGCGGCGACTGGCTGGTCGATACCGTCGGCGTGCAGGATGCGGCTATCCGTGCTGTCGAAGAGAACAGCGAGCCGGGCGATATCGTTATCGACCTGGACGGGCTGGGCCGGATCGACACGGCCGGGGCCTATCTGCTCGGCCGGGCGACACGCCGCTGTAGCGAGCCCGATGGCGATATCCATTATCGCGGCGATCATCCCACCGCCCGGCGGCTGATCGAGGAGGTGCGCTCGCGCACCACGATCTGCCAGCCCGAAAGCGAACCCGCCTTCGGCTTCATGGGCGCAATGGCACGGATCGGCGCCGGTCTGGAAGCGGCCTGGACGGAGGCCGTCGATACGATGGCCTTCTTCGGTCGCACCGTGACAACGGGCCTGCGCATGGCAGCCCAGCCCTGGCGTTTCCGCCTGACACCGACCGTCTGGGTGATGGAAGAGGTGGGGGTGAATGCCCTGCCGATCGTCGCCGTCCTGTCCTTCTTCATCGGCGCGGTGGTCGCCTATATGGGCGCCAATCTGCTGCGCAGTGTCGGCTTCTCGGTCTTTACCGTCGAACTCGTCGGCATCGCCGTGCTGCGGGAATTCGGCGTGCTGATCACCGCGATCATGCTGGCAGGCCGGTCCGACAGTGCCTTCACCGCCTCGATCGGGGCGATGAAGATGCAGCAGGAAATCGATGCCATGCGCGTGCTCGGCCTCGACCCGTATGAGGCGCTGGTGATGCCGCGTGTCGTCGCCTGTGTGCTGATGGCGCCGCTTTTGACCTTCGGAGCCATGATCTCCGGGATTTTCGGCGGCATGCTCGTCGCTTGGTCGGCGCAGGATATCTCGCCCACCCTGTTCATCACGCGTCTGCATTCGGAGCTCGACTGGAGCCATTTCTGGGTCGGCATGTCGAAAGCGCCGGTCTTCGGGCTGGTCGTGGCGATCATCGGCTGCCGGCAGGGCATGCAGGTGCAGGGCGATGTGGAGTCGCTGGGGCGCCGGGTGACGGCTTCGGTGGTGCAGTCGATCTTTGCCGTCATCGTGCTCGAGGCGCTGTTCGCCATGATGTATCTGGAGCTGGGCATATGAGCGGAGAGGACATTCTCATCTCCGTGCGGGGGCTGCGCTCCCAGTTCGGCGATCATGTGGTGCACGACGATCTCGACCTCGATATTCGCCGCGGGGAAATCCTTGGCGTGGTCGGCGGGTCGGGCACGGGCAAGACCGTGATGATGAATGCCATTCTTGGCTTGAGAAAACCGGAAGCCGGCGAGATTCGGCTCAACGGGCGCCTGTTCAGCGAGATGAGCGCGGCCGAGCGGCGGCGGGTGGACAGCCGCTGGGGCGTGCTGTTCCAGAACGGGGCCCTGTTCACCTCGCTCAACGTGCTGGAAAATGTCATGGCGCCGCTGCGCGAGCATGTCGACATGCCGATCTCCCTGATGGAGGAGATCGCCGGCATGAAGATCGGCCTGGCCGGCCTGCAGCCGGAAGCCGCGACACGCTTTCCCGCGGAACTGTCCGGCGGCATGCGCAAGCGCGTCGCCCTGGCGCGCGCCCTGGCGCTGGACCCGGAAATCCTGTTTCTCGACGAGCCCACCGCCGGGCTCGACCCGATCGGTGCGGCGGCCTTCGACAGCCTGGTGCTGGAATTGTCGCGGGCGCTGGGCCTGACCATCATGATGATCACCCACGATCTCGACAGTCTTTACGCGATCTGCGACCGGGTGGCCGTACTCGCCGACAAGCGGGTGGAGGTTGTCGCTCCGCTCCGCGAACTGCTGGACCATCCGCATCCGTGGATCCAGGAATACTTCCACGGACCGCGCGGCCGCGCCGCGCTGGCCGGAAAGGAGATTTAGGCATGGAAACCAAAGCCCATCACGCGCTGGTCGGCCTGTTCACCGTCCTGCTTGCCGCCGCTCTCGGCTTCTTCGCCCTCTGGCTGGGCAAGGTCTCCTTCGACGAGGATTATGCCCTCTATGACATCGTGTTCGACGGTCCTGTCCGCGGGCTGCGTGAAAGCGGCGAGGTGCGCTTCAACGGCATCCAGGTCGGCGAGGTGATCGAGCTGGAACTGGACGAGCAGAGCCGGGTGATCGCCCGGGTCCGCGTGCTCGCCCAGACGCCGGTCAGGGTAGACAGTTTCGCCCAGCTCGAACCGCAGGGCCTGACGGGCCTGTCCTACATCCTCATCTCCGGCGGCTCGCCCAATGCCCAGCGCCTGCTCAGCCCGCCGGGCCGCCAGCCGCCGAAAATCTTTGCCCGGCGTGCCCAGCTGGAAGGCCTGTTCGAAGGCTCTGAAGACGTGCTCGATGCAGCCCAGACGGCGCTGTTCCGCCTGTCGGCCCTGCTCAGCGAGCAGAATGTCGACGAGGTTTCGGAGACCCTGTCCAACCTGCGCGCCCTGACCGAGCGACTGAGTGCCGAGGATGCCCTGATCGCCGACATGCGTCAGGCGATCGGCCGGATCGATACGGCGGCCGGCGATATTTCGGCCGCGGCCAATTCGCTGGAACAGTTCGGTGCGACGGCCGAGCGTTTCCTGGTCAATGATCTGACGCCCGCGGTGAACGAGACGACGCTGGCCGCCCAGGCGGTGAATGTGGCGGCCGTGAACACCGACACGATGATCCGCACCATCACGCCGCCGCTGGAAGACTTTGCCGACAGCGGGCTGCAGGATCTCAACCGGGCCTCGTCCGACCTGCGCCGCCTGATCGCGACGCTGGAGCGCATCGCCCTGGAAATCGAGAGCAATCCCGGTGCCTTCGTTGCCGGCTCGCCCCGTGAAACCGTGGAGGTCCCGCAATGAGCGGAACACGTTTCCTCAAGCCGGCGCTGATCGCGCTGAGCCTGCTGCCGGTGGCAGCCTGTGTCTCGCTCTTGCCCGAGAGCGATCCGGTCTCGGTCTACCGCCTGTCCTCGCCGGAACCGCGTGAATGGAGCGGCAATAGCGAGAACTGGACGATCATCGAGATCGAAATGCCGCAGGCGCCACGCGGCCTGTCCGGCGACCAGATCGCGCTGGTCCGCGACGGGCAGAGCCTGGCCTATGTCCATGGCGCGCGCTGGATCGCACCGGCACCGGGCCTGCTGCAGAGCCTGGTGATCGACACGTTCAACGCCGATCAGGCACGCCTGGCACCGGCCCGGCCGGAAGACGGGGTGCGGGCCGATTACGAGCTGCATCTCGATCTGCGCCAGTTCGAGGCGGACTATGATCACGGCGACAGCGCTGCGCCGACCGTGCGTGTGCGCATCGCGGCGCGGCTGGTGGCCGAGCACGGCCGCCGTTTTGTCGGGGCGCGGGTGTTTTCGGCGGAACGCCGGGCATCGGACAACCGGACCGGGGCCATCGTCGATGCCTTCGATGCGGCCGCGATCTCGATCAGCCGCGATATCGCCGGCTGGACCGCCATGGCAACCGAGACGCCGGAGAGCGAAGCCGGCAGCGAATAATCGCCGCCCGGCCGCGTTCCGGTCTAGTCGTCGGAGCGCTTCTTGCGGTCAGACGGTGATGGCGCGCCATCCTCGTCCTGCGGCATGTTCGAGAGCAGGTCCTTCCAGCGCCAGCCCGGATCGCCCTGACCCCGGCGTCCGCCGCGCTCGGGGAAGCCGACACTGTTGTCGCTGCGCGGACGCTCCTCGGCCGGTGCTGCCGGCGTCTCGCTATCCCGGGACGGGGCGTCATTGGCGTCCGGATCGGCGGCATCCGCATCCGGCGCAGGCGATGAACGCCGCCGCTGCAGCGGATCCGGCAGTTCGTTGGCGCCGAGGTCGGGCACGCGCCGGCCGCCGGCCACACTGCCCATGCGCAGCATGAAATCGCTGAGCAATTCGTAATTCTGGCGGATGCGCGACTGGAATGCGGCGTCGATTTCCTGCGCTTCCTCGGCCGCCGCCATGGCGGCGGCATTCAGCCCGTCCAGACCGCGGCGCAGGGCGTCGGCGGCTTCCTGGGCCCGATCGCGCGCCATGACGGGCATTTCCGCCAGACGCTGCGTCATGGTCTCGATCTGACGCTCGACCGACTGGCTCTCGGTGCGCGCGGTTTCCAGAACGGCCTCGAGGCGGCGGCGGACGGAGTCGGCGGCATCGTCGGCGGCGCGCGATGCGCGCTGGGTGAGTTTTTCGGCTTCGGCCAGGCGGGCCTCGAAGGCCTCGTCCGAGCGGCGGGCGGCTTCATAGGCCGTCTCATTGGTCTTCTCGACCTTGGAGGAGACGATATCGGCCTGTTTCTCGATCGCCTCGATCGCGGCCTCGGAGACCTCCTTGGCCTCCTGCGCGGAGGCGATCAGGCGGGCGAGCGCGGCCTCGTGCTCGCTGGCGGCGTGCTCGGTTTCCAAACGGACCCGACCGGCCATGTCGTCGGCCCGCGCCAGGGCAGCATCGACCGCCTCGCGGAACGCCTCCGCACCGGAGGACGCCGCCGACTTCAGAGCACCGGCGCCTTCCTGGGCGGTCTTGGCCATGACTTCCAGCTCGGCTTTGTGGAAGTCCAGCGCAGCAGCGATCTTTTCCTGTTCCTGGCGCAGGGCCTCGCTGGCCTCGCTCAGGCGCTGGCGGTGTTTCACATAGGCCGCGTCGAGGTTTTCCGAACGTTCCTTGAGACCGTTGGACAGGTCGCGCAGATGATCGGCGCGTTCGCTGATGACAATTGCAGCCTGGTCGCTGCGTTCGACGATTGCCGTGCCGGCCGCATCCAGATCGCTCAGGCTGGCACGGATGCGCTTCTCGCTGTCGCTGGCCTGGGAGGCGGCGAGCTCGGCCGCGGCGGCGACCATTTTCGACTGGTCGGAAATCGCGGCGGCAATCAGGGCCGCCTTGTCGTCGAGGGATTCAGACACCTCGCCCAGGCGCAGGCGTTCGCTGCGCAGATCCTTCAGCAGGCCTTCGGCGCGGTCGCGCGCATCGGTCGCCGACTGTTCCAGCGTGTCGGCATGGTGCGCGATCACCTCTTCCATGGCGGCGAGGCGGGCCAGGGCGCTTTCCAGCGCCGCATTGATCCGCTCGACCTCGTCGGACACGGCATCGGACAGGCTCTGGACTTCATGTTCGGCATAGCGGGCGGGTTCGACGAGCTTGCGCAGGGCGATCTCGACGCGCCGTGTATTGCGGCCGCTGCGGACGACTTCACGCGCCATCAGACCGCTCATGATGAAGAGCAGGGCCGGGGCGATAGCGAACACGGACAGACCGGTCAGCTGGCCGAAACCATAGCGCGTCAACGCGTCCAGTGACTGGATACCCAGATAGCCCCAGATGAAGGCGCCCGCGGCGCCGATCCACAACAGTGCGAACGTATTGCCCAGCCAGACCATCCAGTTGCCGCTGGACTTGCCGCCGGCATCGTCCCATTGCGGGTTCTGTGAAGCCTGGGTGGACAGCGCATGGGATTGCGCTGTGGCGACCGGTGAATCCTGAGCGTCATCCGCCATATTCATCTCCGCCAGTTCGATCGTCTGGTCCTGGGTGTGTCTGGTCATTCCGGGCCCGATTGGCTGCCTTGGTCCGGCGCCGGATCAAGCCCTGCGCGCGCCGGATTGTTCATTATGGCAGAGAATAGGCGCAAATGCGCGCCGCACACACAGATAATCTATGCGGAACCGGTATTTGCCGGGAAAACCTGCGGTCGATAGCGGGGATCAGCTGCGGTAGGATTGGCGCGGTTCTGCGACCAGGAGGGGCGTGTCGTCAATCCGCAGAAGGCTGCCGGCGGCACCGGCGCAATCGCTCAGCGAAGTGCTGTTGAGGCTGGTATTCACGAACACAGCGTCCGGACCGGTGACATAGACCGCCGAGATGGTCCGGTACTCCGCCGGGCCGGCAGCGGCAGCACAATCGACCGCCTCGACCTCGATACCGACGGACGACAAGGCTGCCAGTGCGAGCCATTCGATCAGCGATGAGAGAAACTGGATCATCCCAAATGTGCACCCTACGATCCGATTCAACCCCTCACGAGGGTATGACGCGTTATATCCAATGCGTATTCATGGAAGATGGGAATTTTGTGAATTGTTTGTAAGCAAGGTGGCGGAAATGGGGCAGGGGCAGCACGATCATGACTGACCGCGACGGTGCAGGACTGCTCCGCCTTCTCGGGCTTTGTGCCTTCGGCCTTCTGCTGGCCAACCTGCCGGGCATGGCGGGCGTGTGGCCCTCCGCCGACCTGCCGGAGATCGGCGGCCGGCCGCTGGGCGCCGTCGGCGCTGTGGCCTGGTGGACCGGCCAGACACTCGTGTCCTGGACATTCAATATCGTGCTTGTTGCCGCGTTCGGAGGCTGGCTGGCCTGGCAACAGGACCGGGGCTTGCGGGTGCCGCTGGGCTGGATGCTCCTGCTGGGCCTGGTTCTGGCCTATTTCGTCTGGTTCGGAGAGCTGATCTCGATCCTGGCGATCGCGAGCATGATGGCCTTGCCGCTGCGGGCCATGCAGCCGGCATCGCGCCTTGTCACCGCGCTGGTCCTGGTCGGCGGGACGCTGCTGATCGTGGTGGCAGGGTCGGCCGTGACCGCGCTTCTGCCCGACACGATGGAGCCCGGCCAGCTGCTGGGTTTCGGCGCCCAACAGGTCACCGAAGCCCAAGCGGCACACCGGGCGGGCTATTTCGCGCAATTGCCACGCAATATGGCAACGGCGCTGCAATGGCATCTCATGGAGGTCGTTTTTCTCGGCGGCGGTGTTCTGGGGCTGGCAATGATCGGCATGCTCGCGCTGGAAAGCGGATTTGCCGGCGGGCGGTGGCCGGCGATGCATTATGTCCTGGTCGCAGCTGTCTGCCTGGGCCTCGGCCTGCCGCTGACCGGATGGGCGGCCGCGGCGGCCCTGGCGCGGGACTTCGCCCCGTCCGGCCTGTGGCAGAGCAATGGTGCGCATGCGGTTGGGGCCTTGCTGTGTGCGGCCGGGTCCGCGGCACTGGTCGTCCTGGCGGGCAATCAGGCCCGCCTCGCACCGGTGACCCGACTTCTCGAACAGGCCGGTGAGATCTGGCTGAGCCTCTATACCGGCCAGCTCCTGATCGGGCTTGCCCTGTTTTCTTTCCTGCCCGGCCTGTCGCTCTACGGACGGCTGGGCCCGGCCGGGCTGGCGCTGACCGGCTTTCTTCTTTGCATTGTGCAGGCGCTCGCGGTCTGGGCCTGGAGCCGGTCTTTCCGGACCGGCCCCGTGGAATGGCTGCTGGGCGGGCTGTCCCGCCGGCAGTTCGGCCCGCTGCGCCGTTTGTCCTAACCTTCTGCGTCGGGCTGGTTTTCCGGTTCGGCATCGCGAAAGGCGGGAAGTGCCCGTGCCGCTTCGTCCGCCGCCACCAGCGTAGGGCAGTTCGAGATGTCGGCGCCCCACCGGCGGGCATTGTACATTTGCGGCACCAGATACACTTCGGCGAGACCGGGCGCGTCGCCGTGCAGGAAGGGCGTGGTGCGCGGGTGTGCGGCGACCATGGTTTCCAGCGATTGCAGACCGGAACCGATCCAGCGCTGGGCCCAGGCCTTCATGCCCTCCGGGCCCTGGCCCAGATCGCCGGCGATGGCCTTCAGGATGCGCAGATTTTGCACGGGATGGATATCGCAGGCGATCACCGAGGCCCAGCCGCGCACGAGGCAGCGCGCTTGCGCGGATGAGGGCAGCAGCGCCGGTTGCGGCCAAGTCTCCTCGATCCATTCCAGGATCGCCGGCGATTGCAGCAGGCGCTGGCCGCCATGCTCGAGCACAGGCACCAGGCCCTGCGGCTGGATGCGCCGCCAGTCTTCGCTGTTCTGTTCGCCATCCTTCAGATTGATCGAGACCTGCTCATAGGCAACGCCCTTGAGATTGAGGGCGATGCGCAGGCGGTAGGCGGCGCTGGAGCGCCAGTAGCCATAAAGCGTCGTGGTCATGAGCGGGCCTCCGCGACGGAGAATTCCAGTGCCGGCAGGCCGGCGATCTCCGCCTTGACCGTGTCGCCGGCCTTGAGCGGGCCGACACCGGCCGGCGTGCCGGTGAAGACCAGGTCGCCGGCGCCGAGCGTGAAGAAGCGGCCCAGTTCGGCCAGCAGCGCCTGCGGTGCCAGGATCATCTGGTCCAGATCGCCCGATTGCCGGGCCTCGCCATTGACCGTCAGGCCGATCGCACCGGACGCCGGCGGCGGTCCGGCGCGCAGCGTACCGACCGGCGCGCTGTCGCGAAACGCCTTGGCGATCTCCCAGGGGGCGGACTTTTCCTTCAGCCGGGCCTGCAGGTCGCGCTTGGTCAGATCCACCCCGACGCCGCTGGCGGCAATGGTGCCTCCTTCGCCCAGGGCCAGCACCAGCTCGACTTCGTGGTGCAGATCCGCGGTCTCGGCCGGATAGGCGATGGTGCTGTCCGGTGTGACGGCGTCGGCGGGCTTCATGAAGAAGATCGCTTCCGCCTTCGCGCCCATCTCCTTTGCGTGATCGGCATAATTGCGGCCGATGCAGAAAACGCGGGCAACCGGGAAGGAACGGCTGTCGCCGTCGATGGCAAGGCGGGGCCGGGCAGGCGGCGTCACAAAGTCGGTCATGGTGTCTGAGATAGCGCGAGCCGTGCCCGGTCGTCGAGACAACAATCGCTTGCGGCCTGCGGACCTGTGTTGCACCACTGCGGCATGACCCGTCCGACCGTATCCGATACCCCGTCACACCTGCGCCTGCAGGACTATCTACCCTACCGTCTTGCCGTGACCTCCAACCTCGTGAGCCGGCTGGTGGCGCGAGCCTATCAGGACCAGTTCGGCGTGACGATCTGGGAGTGGCGCGTGATTGCGATCCTCGGTGAGGGCGTGCCGATGACGGCCCAGGCGATCAGCGACAGTGCGGCGATGGACAAGGTGTCGGTCTCGCGTGCCGTGCGAAGCCTGGAAGAGCGCGGACTGGTGGAGCGCGAGAATCACGCAGCCGACCGGCGGTCACGGATGTTGCACCTGACGGCTGACGGGCGGCGCGTCTATGACGAGATTGCGCCGGTCGCGCTGGCGCAGGAAGCGGCCTTGCTGGCCGAGTTTTCGGACACGGAAATCGAGATCCTCGCCGGTTTGCTGGACCGGCTGAGACAACGCTCCAGTGCGCTTTCCGGCATGTGACAGCACGGAACTCGCCCAGAGGTTGAGGTTTGTAATCTATACTTGCCAATTTGTGATCAGTTTGAGAATAGGAAGCATGGTTATCGAAAGCTGTAATAATCTATGAGCTTTTGAAATCTTTCCGTTAAGGCCTCGATTCTAGGACTAGACCCCGACGACGCCAGGTGGCGTTCCCCAAAGACAAAGGGCAGGGGCCTTACATATGCGTTTTCTCATTCTGCCGGTGATCGCCGGCGCTCTCATTTCAACTCCGGCTTTCGCCGAAACCTCGCAGCGTGACCTTGAAGTGATCGGCCGTGCGCTGGGCTTCATGGAAGGCGTCAGCGGTTCGGACCGGACTGTTGCCATCGTTTACGACGCCGGCAGCGAAGCCGAAGCGCAGGCTCTGGCCGGCGCCATGTCCGGCGGCCTGTCGGCTGGCCGGGTCACGCTGAATGCTCGCCTCGTTCCGATGGCCGATGCAGGCAGTCTGTCCGGCGCCCACGCCGCGGTGCTGCTGGGTTCGGCATCCGGCAATGCCGGTGTCTTCTCCGCCGCCAGCTCGGCCGGAGTGATGACCGTTTCAACCGATATGGGCTGCGTCGAGAGCGGCCAGTGCGTGATGGGCGTCCAGAGCGCCCCGTCGGTCCGCATCGTCGTCAACCGCGGTGCCGCCGATGCCTCGTCGGTCTCCTTCGCGGCCGCCTTCGCGATGATGATCGAAGAAATCTAGACCGGACAGGATCCAGAAGAGTTACGACCATGAAAAAGCAAATTCTTACCACTTCCATTTCTGCACTGGTGGCCGGTCTTGCCTGGCAGGCCGGTGCTTCGGCTCAAACCCTCGACTACACGGCGATGAGCGAACTGTTCGGCGAACCGGTCACGGCCGGTGCCACGGGCGCCCCGCAGCGCGCTTCCGACGTTCCCGCCACGATGGTGATCATCACCGGCGAAGACATCCGCCGTTTCCCGGAACGCGATATCCCGGGCATCCTGCGTCACTATGCCGGCATGGACGTGACCCGCTACGGCTTCGGCGACGGCCAGGTCAATATCCGCGGCGCCGCGACGGGCTATACGCCGCGCCTCCTGGTGCTGGTGAACGGCCGTGAAGTCTATCTGGACAGCTATGGCTATACTGCTTGGGCGACCCTGCCGGTGCAGCTGGACGAGATCCAGCAGATCGAAGTGGTCAAGGGCGCCCAGTCGGCGCTCTACGGCTTCAACGCCGTGTCCGGCGTGGTCAATATCATTACGCGCAATCCGGAACTGGGCAATTATGCCACCGCGCACGTCGATGGCGGCACGGACAGCTATACCGACCTGTCGCTGGTTGCCGCCTATGGCTTGGGCGACCGCGCCTCGGTCCGCTTCAGCCTCGGCTCGACGCGCGCCGACGAGTTTGGCGGCTTTCCGGGCAATACCGGTGCGGCCGGCTTCGGCGATGTCGAATTCTCCCGCGACACGCTGGCGCTGGAGGGCCGTTTCGCCCTGACGAACAAGGTGAACCTGATCACCGAGTTCACGCATTCCGAAGTGAACCAGGTGGAAAGCACCAGCATCGCGCTGGCGGCCGAGAGCGAATACGAGATCACCTCCTATCGTGCCGGTGTCGAAGCCGACACCGATCTGGGCTTCCTGACGATCTCCGGCTTCCGCAATGAGGTCGAGGTGCTCTACAGCTTCGGCCTGAACGAAACCTCGCTGACGGCCTTTGCGATCGAAGACCTGTTCAAGGTCGGTACGCGCAACACCATCCGTCTGTCGGCCGAGTATCGCGACGGCGAGTCCAACTCCTTCCCGGCTCCGGGCAATGGCGATTTCGGCTATGAGACCCTTGCCGCATCGGCAATGTGGAACCGCAAGTTCTCCGACAGCATCGAGCTGACCCTGGCCGGCCGCTACGACCATGTGGACTGGAGCCGTGACGGCGATATGGATCCGGCGCTCTACCCGTTCTCGCGGGAAGACTATGACGTCACGATCGAGGAGTTCAGCTACAATGCCGCGCTCGTCTGGCGTCCGGAATTCGGCGGCACGATGCGCTTCTCGACGGGTCGCGGCGTGCTGGCGCCGACGATGTTCGACATCGGTTTCGGTCTGCCGGTAACGGTGGGCGGCAATACGCTGGTCATCTCCGGTGACCCGAATATCGAGCCGGCCATCGTGACCAATTACGAGATCGCCTATGACCGGTCCCTGTCGCCGACTGTCGATCTGCGCGCAGCGCTCTTCTACCACGAGACCGAGAAGGACCGCGGTGCTTTCGGTCCCGTGCCGGATCTCTTCCCGCCGGCCGTCAACGCCCCGGCCTTCCTGTTCGGAAACCGTGGCGACACGGCGACGACGGGTGCCGAGGTCACGCTCAACGGTAATCCGGAAGGCCCCTGGAACTGGTCGGTGAACTACACCCTCCAGTCCGTCGAGGACGATCTGTCGCCCTTCGGTGTCAACACGGTCCGTGACTATGAAGGCGCCACGCCGAGCCATCTGGCGAACGCCCGTGTCGGCTGGACCGGCGAGCGCTTCCGCGCCGATGTGCTGGTCAATTATGTCTCGAGCACGGATGTGCCGATGCAGCCGGCCTTCGGATCCGTGTCGCGCGTGTCTGTTGACGATGTGATCTCCGCCTCCTTCCGCGGCGAATACGTCATCAACGACCACCTGTCGGTCGCGCTGAACGCCCAGAACGCGAATTTTGGCGATGGTGAACAGACCAATGCCAATACGTTAACTGAATCGCGGTTCTGGTTGTCACTCCGCGCAGGTTTCTAGCGGTGACTGCGTCCCGCCGCACGGGTGTGCGGCGGGACGTCCAACCGGTGGGTACCGGAAGAGGAGAGGGAATATGGGCAAGGCATCACGTTTCAGTCTTTCGATCGCGCAATCCTTTGCGGTTGCGCCGATCGCGGCCATTCTGGCACTGACCGGCGTCGCGGGTCTGGGGACCTGGGCGCTGCTCAATGCGTCGCACACCCAGGACGCCGTCATCGGCGACATGAATGCCGGACTGCGGCTCACCGAATTCCAGGCCCGGCTGGAAGCCATCAATGCCGATGTGCTGAGCATCGTCACGCGACAGGCTGCCGGCGACAGCGTCGACGTCCTCGCCGGCTTCGAGGCCGTGGCCGGACGGGTGGATGGTCTGTCCGACAGTATCGAGACCCTGCGTCCCTTTGCCGAAGAAGCCGGCCGTGGCGACACGATCAACGAGCTGGTCGAACAGCTCGCGCTCTACAAGGATGCGCTGGATTTCGTCGGCCAGATGCTGGAACTCGATTTTGCCAGCTCGGTCGCTTTCCTGCAGCCCTTCGACGAAGTGTTCGACGGTATCAATGCCGATCTTACCGAACTCGCCACACACGCTGCAGAGCTGTCGGCTGAAGACGTCGCGACGGCTCAGCGCACATCGAACACCTCGATCGCGATCTTCCTCTCGCTGGTCGTGATTGCCGGTACGGGCCTGATTGCGGTTTCCGTTCTCTTCGGCCGCCGGACCGCGAAATCCGTGCGGACGATTGCCGATGCCACGGAAGTCCTGGCGACCGGCGACTACTCGCTCGATATCGACGCGCTGCAGCGCTCCGACGAACTGGGTGCTGTGGTCGAAAGCCTCAAGCGCTTCCGCGACAACGGTCTCAAGGCCGAACAGCTGGAAGCGGACACGCGCGCCCAGGCGGAAGCCAATGAGCGCCGGGCCGCCCGCCTGAACGAGCTGGCCCATGGTTTCGATGCCGATGTCCGGGCGATGCTGCGTGAAGTCAGCGAAGCCTGCAGCGGCATGGCGGCGATCGCCCAGCAATTGTCGCAGGCCGCATCGGAAGGCTCGCAGCAGAGCGATCTGATGGCGTCCTACGCCTCCGAAGCGTCGTCCAACGTTGAGTCCGTGGCGGCGGCGGCAGAAGAGCTGTCAGCCTCGATCGCGGAAGTGACCCAGCAGATCCAGGGCTCTTCGACCATGGCCTCGCAGGCCGATGAGCGCGCCAAGAGCGTGCGCACCGTGGTCGGCAATCTCGGCGCTGCGGCGCAGGAGATCGGCCAGGTCGTCCAGCTGATCAACGACATCTCCGAGCAGACCAATCTTCTGGCCCTGAACGCCACCATCGAGGCGGCGCGTGCGGGCGAGGCCGGCAAGGGCTTCGCCGTGGTGGCATCGGAAGTGAAGTCGCTGGCGGCCCAGACCGCCCAGGCCACGGACGATATCCGCGAGCGTATCCAGGCGATCCAGGATGCGGCGGCAACCTCGTCGGCCTCGATCGAGGACGTGACCCGCGCGGTCGGCGAAATCAGCCAGACCTCCGCGGCCATCGCGGCGGCGGCGGAAGAGCAGAGCGCCTCCACACGCGAGATCTCCTCTTCGGTGTCTCAGGCGGCCACAAGTGCGCGCTCGGTTTCCGAGAATGTTGGCGCGGTTTCGGCTTCGGCCCGTCAGACCGGCGAGGCTTCGCAGGACGTGCTGCAGGCCGTGCAGACCGTGTCCGAGCGCGCTGAACGCCTCAACAAGACCGTGGAAAGCTTCTTGACGGAGGTTCGCAAGGCCGGCTGATCTCCCCCCTCCTGAAGTCGCCTTGCAACGTTGAAGGCCCGGCACCGGCTCCCCTCCCGGTTCCGGGCCTTCTTGTTTTTTCGGCTCAGCGTTCGCCCAGGGCGCGAGCGGGCAGATAGATGATCTGGGCGGCCAGATCGGTCAGCACGCCGATACCGGTCGAGCGCACATGGGTCGACTCGCCCATCAGGGCGTCGTTGAGAACGCCGCTGGAGGACAGGCGCATCAGGGTCGGTGAGCTGGCAAAAGTGGTGTGGTTGATGAAGCCGCGGCCATCGGCGATCGGTGACAGGTCGATTACGGCCACGCCCAGCGCGTTGAGCTCGTCGCGATAGGCGCCGGATCCGATGCGCGGATGGCCGCCGCCGCGAAGCTGCTGCGACAGGAAGAGCGCCCGGTCCCGGCTGGAAGAAAATACAGCCAGATGCTGGGGCGGCGGATCGAGCGAGGCCAGCTGCATGCGGAAGACGTCGAAGTCGATGTCCGGGGAGGCGAGCAGGACCGGGTCTATCTTTTCCAGCACATCGCTGCGGCCGCGCAGGCTGAGTTCGCGCAAGGCTTCCATCGTCACCAGCGCGCCCATGGAATGCGCCAGAACGGTGATGCCCATGGTCTGCGTGTCGGCCAGCATGGTCAGCGTTTCGGCCAGCCCGTCGCGGGCAAACTGCGCGCTGTCACGGTCATAGAGATAGGCAGGCAGGCGCCCGGCCGACGGCCAGGCATAGTGAACGCCGACACCGGGAATGCCGAAATCATTGAGCACCTGGGCGTTGAGATACAGCCCGTCGGAGAATGGCGTATTGAAGCCGTGCACAAACAGGAAGATGCGCCGCTCGTCCAGCGCGATCGGGGCGAGGGCTTCGTCGATCCGGCTGATGAAGTCGGACCCGTCCGCGAGGTTTTCAAACCCCGTCAGCGCGAACTCCCGGGCCGGATTGACGCGGCTGGAGGGCAGGTTGACGCTGCCGGGTTCGCGATTGTGCGGCACCCAGACACCGGCTTCGGCAAAGTAGAGGTCGTCGCCGCGGCCGGGACCGAAACGGATCGCCGGATCGTCTGACGGGGTTCGGGTCGTGGCGATGAAGACCGTTTCGTCGCTGCCCTTGGCCTCTCCCGGGTCAACAACCGGCAGACGCGCCGGGTTGGATGCACAGGCGGCCGTCATGGTCAGGACGGCAAGGATCACGCCCAGCAGGCGGGCTGGCGATGCAAGGGAGGGCATGCGGGACTTTCCTCGGGCCAGGCGAAACGCTGCGCGCATCCCTAGGCATTTGCGTGCGCCGTGGCAACGTCAAGCCGGACCGCGCGGGGACGGGACAACCCGGTTTTCCGGGAAAACGAGGAAGAGTGTTGGTGCGCCCACTAGGATTCGAACCTAGGACCCGCTGATTAAGAGTCAGCTGCTCTACCAACTGAGCTATAGGCGCGCCGGTCGGGAGCGCGGAAAATACGCAGGATCGTGACAAAATCAAGTCACTCCTTGCGCGCCTCGCACATGGCAGGCATGCGCGAGGCGCAGGGCTGGGTAGATGGCCGTCTATTCGACCTGTGCGCGCCCGATCGTTCCCATATCCGAACCGAACCAGATCTCACCGGTCTGCGGCAGGTATTGCATGTGACGCACGACACCGCCGCCGGACGGGACGGCTGTTACCGAGAAGAAGCGCTCGCTGGCCGGATCGAAACCGACGAACCAGTTGGGATCGACACCCGTTTCGACAAACCAGATCCGGTCCTGACCATCGACCGCCAGGGCGTAGGGACGGGCATTTTCGCCCGAGGGCATTTCCCACTCGGTCGCGCTGGCGCTTTGCGGATCGTAGACGCCGAGATAGCCGCCATTGTAATCGCCATACCAGATGCGGCCGTCCGAGGTGATGCCGATGCGGCGCGGACGGCTGTCCTCGCGCGGCAGGTCATGCTCGGTCAGCTCCATCGTCTGCGGATTGATCGAGGCGAGCTTGTAGGTGCCGAACAGGGCGACCCAGACCGTGCCGTCCGGCGCGATCTTGATGCCGTAGGGGCGGGCGCCCTCGGTCGGCACGGGCAGGATCTGCACCGAGCGCTCCGACACGTCGAGGAAGCCGACCGAATTGGCCTGCTGGCTGGAGAACCAGATATCGCCATTGGCGTCCCAGACGAGGGTGTGCGGATCGCGCGCGGTCTCGGCCGGCGTGTCGATGAACTCGAATTCGCCGGTCTCGACATCATAGCGGCCGATATGGGCATCGCGATTGCCGGCATACCAGACGTCACCGTCCGGAGCGACGATCAGATTGTGCGGCCCCGCGCCTTCGCGCAGGTCGATCCGCTCCATCTCGCCGGACGCGACATCAAGGCGGGCGATGTAGGAATTCTGCTGGCCGACGAACCAGACGGTCTGGCCGTCCAGCGTGTAGGGATCGCGCGGGCGGCCGTCCCACGGCACCTCCCATTCCTCGATATCGATGCTGGCGGTCGCGGTCGCTTCCCCGGCGGTATCTTCACCGGCCGCCTCTTCGGCAGCCGGCTCGACCGGCGCGGGATCTTCCGCAGACCGGCTTTCCGGCATGCTTTCGGCTGCGTCGTCATCCGCAGGCGCGGGCGCATCCTGGGAGCAGGCCATCAGGGCCAGGCTGGCGAGGACGGCGAGCGGCGTGAGTGTATGGCGCATGGTTATTCTCCCCTTTGGGGCGAACACTAAAGGCGACGGGGCGTTGGCGGCAAGGCGAATCGCTCCCGACGAGGGCGGAAAATTCGCGTCCGGCGCGAACCTCAACGCGTTGTTCACCGTGACCGTAATTCACCGGTCTGGCCGTCCGGCGATGAAGGCCGTTGTTAAGACTGGCCGGTTACAAGGGCCGCATGCTTGCTGACAGGAAATTCTCCGACCGGCCCCTGTTCGATCAGGCGCATCTCGACCGCTATACCGGCGGCGACGAGGCGCTGACGGCCGAACTTCTGGGTCTGATGTGCGAACAGGCGGCCCGCTGTATCGGCCTGATGGCCGATGCGCGTGACGAGACGGCCTGGCAGGCGGCAACGCATACGCTGAAGGGGGCCGCGCGCGGCGTTGGCGCGTTTGCGCTGGCGGACGTCTGTGAGGAGGCCGAACATCAGCCCCAATCGGCCTGGCCGGGCGCGCGGCTTGCCATTGAGCGCTGTTTTCAGGAAACCGAGATGGCGTTTCGGACGCCGCGCTAGCGGGTCCGGTCCCAGATCTGGAATTCGTAAGCGATCGAGCGCTCGACCAGTTCGCGCCAGACCGGTTCGGCGATGTCGAGCGACAGGCCGACACGGCTCGCCTCGGCCTTCACCTTCGACACCACATCCTCGATCCGCCATTCGTCACGCACGGCGTCACGGTCCGGCTTGATACGCGCCGCCGCTTCCATGTAGCGGGCACGCTTGGCGATCAGGCCGACAAGCTCCCGGTCGAGCGCATCCACGCCGTCGCGGACTTCGGCCATGGTGCGGCAGTCTTCCGGAGAAAGGGGAGAGGTCGACACTGAGCTCATCGGGCAACCCTGCGAAGTTTAGTTCCTTATAGGCGGGCGCGCCGCCAGTCCCAAGCCGTCAGCTGTCAGAGGTGGTGAAAACCGGTCCGGCAGGGCTCGCCATCCCCGCGGGTGGCGTTATGGTGCCATCCAGCACGAGGGAGTCTCTGTCATGTCTCAACCCGTTCGGATCTATGGCGACCGGCGCAGTGGCAATTGTCTCAAGGTGAAGTGGACCGCGGATTATCTCGGTCTGGACTATGACTGGCACGAGATCGACGTCGTGAAGGGCGAGACCCGGTCCGACGATTTTCTCGCCATCAATCCGGCCGGCCAGGTGCCGTGCCTGGAACGGTCCGACGGGCGTATCCTGGCCCAGTCGAACGCGATCATCTTCCACCTTGCGCGCGGCTCGGCGCTGATCCCGGACGACGAGTTCGACCAGGCGAAGATGCTGGAATGGATGTTCTGGGAACAGTACAGCCACGAGCCCTTCATCGCCGTCCGCCGCTTCCGCAAGGCCTTCATGAATACGCCGGACGAAGAGATCGAGCCCGATCTCATGGCGAAGGGACGGCGGGCCCTGGGCGTGATGGAAATGCGTCTCCTGTCGCGTGACTTCATCGTGCGCGACCAGGTGACCCTCGCCGACATCGCCCTGGTGGCCTACACCCGGGTCGCGGATGAGGGCGGCTTCGATCTGGACGAATTCCTCGGCGTACGCGCCTGGGTAGCGCGGGTCGAGCAGGAAATCGGCATCGATATGGATGACGGCCGCATGAGTCCGCTCGGCTAAGCTGGAACGCCGGATTTGCGGGTGCCGGACCGCACTCGGACGCGATCCGGCACCCGATCCGGCCCTGTCTGGGGGCAGGTCCGGAAAGTCGACGCGCTCTCAAAAGGCGTCGTTCAACCCCTTTTATGCGAATGATTTTCAAAGTCAACAGGGGTCAGCGGGGACCGAAGGCAACCCAGCCGATCTCATACAGGATGCTGTCCCGGATGATATCCTCGTTGGGGACGAGGCCGCCCAGATCGCTGATGCGCGTCCGGAACCAGTAGACCGGCCCGTCCGGCTCGCCGGCCTGCTTGCAGAAGAGATCGCCTTCGCGGCCCGGGATCTCATTGGTCGCGAAACAGTCGTCCGGGCGCAAAAGCGTGTCTCCGAACCGGCTGCCGACATGCCAGGCATTGGCGATGCGTCCCGGTTCCCGAACGCGGATGGCGACGATGCCGGGCGTGTCGTCATGACCGAGGAAGTCGATGGTCGGGGCGTCTGCGCCGGGTGGGGTGGCTGCAATCCGTCGTGCGCCGGACGGACTGCCGGGGTCAGGATCGACGGTCCGGAAGGTGTAGCCCGGCAAATGCACCGCGAAGCGCTCTTCGCCGAATGGCGTTTCATGCGTGAACGGGCCCAGCGCTGCGCGCGACCACATCCACGCATCCGCGGTCATCGTCCGACCGTCCGCCAGACGATCTCGTAGACCGTGCCGGCGGCCATGATATCGGCCGGCGGCAGCACGCCGTCCGGGCCGGCATAGTCGACCGACATCCAGTAGGACAGGCCTGCAATGTCCGGGTCGTCGCAATGTATGTCACCGGACCGCTCCTCCATGCCGGCCACGCAGAGCGGTCCGACAAGGCCCGCTTCCTCGGCGGCATCGCCGATATCGGCGGAGGCCTCCACGAGCCCGGCGGTGCGTACGCGCACGGCCAGCAGGCGTTCGCCTTCGCCGTCGAAGACGATCTCGGCTTCGCCGTCAGCCGTGCGCCGGGCCTCGATGACCGGATAGGCCACGCCTTCCGACCAGGCTTCCGCCTCAATCACGTCGAAGCCGGGCAGGAGGCCGGCCAGCGTGTCGCGGTCAAACGCGGTGCGGGCCGTGACCGGGCCGATCTGGCTGTTGGACACGCTCCAGCGCTCCGCGGCTTCACCGTTGCTGCAGGCCGCAGCGGCCAGCGCCGTTGCCGCGAGTGCGGGCAGGATGCGGATGGTTGAAATCGTCATGAAGCGCCCCCCCTTGCGCTGCCGGTAGCGGTCTGGATTGCACAGGGGCGCCGCTGCATCAAGCGCAGGCCTAGCGCGCCAGTTCCTTCATGGCCTCATCAACACCTTCCAGCGTCAGCGGGAACATGCGGTCGGCCCCGATGATCTCCTGCACGAGGCGGGTGGAGTAGGAATGCTCCCACCACTTCTGCGGCGTCGGATTGATCCAGATGAGGTGGGGCCAGGTGTCGACGATGCGCTGCAGCCAGGTGGCGCCGGCTTCCTCGTTCCAGTGCTCCACCGAACCGCCTTCATGGGTGATCTCGTAAGGCGCCATGGCGGCGTCGCCGACAATGATCACCTTCCAGTCGTGCGGATATTTGTGCATCACATCCATGGTCGGCACGGTCTCGGTGCGCCGGCGCAGGTTGGAGCGCCACACGCCCTCATAGGGGCAGTTGTGGAAGTAGAAATATTCCAGGTTCTTGAAGGTCGAGCGCGCGGCCGAGAACAGTTCCTCGCACAGCTTCACATGCGGATCCATCGAGCCGCCGACGTCGAACAGGGCGAGCACCTTGATCGCATTGCGCCGTTCCGGACGCATGACGACATCCAGCCAGCCCTGGCGGGCGGTGGCGCTGATCGTGTTGTCCAGGTCCAGCTCTTCATGGGCGCCGTCGCGCGCAAATTTGCGGAGCCGGCGCAGGGCGACTTTCAGATTGCGCGTACCGATCTCGCGGTCGCCATCCAGATCCTTGTAGCGGCGCTGCTCCCAGACCTTGGTGGCGCGCTTGTGCTGGCTCTTGCCGCCGATCCGCACGCCGGCCGGATTATAGCCGGAATGACCGAAGGGCGAGGTGCCGCCCGTGCCGATCCACTTGGAGCCGCCCTCGTGACGCTCTTCCTGCTCCTCGAGCCGCTTTTTCAGCGTCTCCATCAGCTCGTCGAAATCCATGGCCTTCAGCTCGGCCATTTCCTCCTCGGTCAGAAGGCGCTGCATCATGGCTTCCAGCCATTCGTCGGGGATTTCCTTCTCGCCGAACATCTGGGTCAGCGTCTCCACGCCCTGGAAGACGTGCGAGAAGACCATGTCGAACTTGTCGAAATCCTTCTCGTCCTTAACCAACGCGGCGCGGCTGACGGAATAGAAATGGCCGATCTCCGGCTCGATAACGCCCTTGTCGAGCGCTTCGAGCAGGGTGAGATATTCCCGCGTGGTGACGGGAATCCGGGCAGAGCGCAATTCGGTGAAGAAGTGATGCAACATACCGCGCAAACTAGGCGGGAGCTGTCGCGGGCTCAATAGGCGAGGGCGGGGGCGTCAGTCTTCCAGATTCTGGCCGAAGGTCACCAGAACGCCGAACGGGTCGAGAATGGCGAATTCGCGATAGCCCCAGGGCTTGTCTTCCAGGCCGCCATTAGGATGGATGCAGCCGGCGGCGAGGGCCTGTTCGTGGATGCCGTTGATGTCGTCGACATCGACCCGGCAGGAGGTCCACTCGCACACCTCCTTGCGATCGGTCGTGAAGAAGTGCAGCTCGGCGCCATCGCGTGTAACACCGCCATAGCTGGGCGGATCTTCCCAGGCCCAGGCCGAAAAGCCCAGCTGTTTGAAGAAGGCCAGGCTGTCGGCCACTTTCAGCGAGGGAAGGACCGGGATGGCCCGGGTCAGCCTGGTCACGGACATGCCTGTCTCCTGCCTCCGGATGCGCACCCGATCCGAGCACGCACCGGAAGACAGGACCAGTTAATTCGGCGACAGGCCGGGCTGCCGGCGGATCAGTCCACCGGCGTCAGCGCCGGCTTGATGACTTTCTTGCGGCTGTCGAAACGCTGGCCGAGATCCTCGGCTTCCTTTTCGGAGAGGTCCTTCCGGGCAAGCGTGAAGAACTCTTCTTCCTCTTCTTCCATATGGTGCTCAAGCAACTCGGCGAGCGTGTGGAATTTCTGGCCCCACTCGGTGTTGTCCTTGGGCATGGTGTCGAGCTCCTCGATCAGCGAGTTGATCATGTGGTGCTCGTTCTTGGCCTCGAGGCTCTCGGCCTCGTCGCCCTTCTGTTCCAGCTTGGCGTAGAAGGTGGCTTCCTCGACCTTGTTGTGCGTCCACAGTTCCAGCTTGAACGTGTCGAACAATTCCTGGCGCGTCTTGGCCGCGCGGTCGGTCGTGTCCTCGATCTGGCCGATCAGGTCACGGGCCTTGTCATGGTCCTGTTTGATCCGGTCGAAAATGTCGGTCATGGAAACCTCCTCGCGCGTGTTGACGGATATGCAAGCAACGCGCGCGAGGAGGAGATGTTCCGTGGCCAAGACCTTAGAATAGGGCATAAGCTGCATCGAACGCTCTAGCGACGAGTAGAATTCGCTCGAATTATAGGAAGAAATTCAGCTTCAAGATTCGATGTTGCACGATTTAGTCGCTCTGATATTTCGTCTTTTTTGAATCCTTGATAGAGAATTTTTCTAGTGCTTTTCATTATATTTCTTGTTTCTTCACTAGGGTTATCATCGTCAAAATCGACATAATTGTGTGCTGCGTTTATGATGTCATTTCTGATTTCAAAAATTATCATGTATTCTTTATATTGGTTTGTTCCGAAAATCGATTTTATTCTAGGTGCAATATTTCTAGCTCGTTCGAAAAATTCTTTGTTATCATTTATTCTTTGAAAGGTGGTTTTTGCAGCTCGAATCGAAGCTCTTTCATTAAGATCCTCGACTGCGACGCGAGAAAAATTTTGACGAATATACATGAAAACGTCTTCTGCTTCGTACATGTTCGAAAGAGCGTCTTCCGCGACTTCAGCCATACGGTTGGCAGTTCTTTCACGCCAAACTCTGTTGGCGATTGTGCGAGCCGTCCACAGGCCGATCACCAAAACTAAGACGTTTGCCGCCTCAAGTGCCAAACTCCAATCGATAGTGCACCCCCAATCCATGCCTACGCCGCCCCCGGCCCCCGCGGTCCGCCGCCGGGGCCGCCGGCGCTACCCGGGCCGCGGCGGGCCATGAAGGCGAGCTTTTCGAACAGCATCACGTCCTGCTCATTCTTCAGGAGCGCGCCGTGGAGCGGCGGGATCAGCTTGCGCGGATCGCGTTCGGTCAGCACGGCCGGGTCGACATCCTCGACGAGGAGGAGTTTCAGCCAGTCCAGCAATTCCGAGGTCGACGGTTTCTTCTTCACGCCCGGCACATCGCGGATGTCGTAGAAGAGCTTCAGCGCATCGGCGAGCAGACGGCCCTTCAGGCCCGGGAAGTGAACCTCGACGATCTTCTTCATCGTGTCCTCGTCGGGGAAGGCGATGAAGTGGAAGAAGCAGCGGCGCAGGAAGGCGTCCGGCAATTCCTTCTCATTGTTCGAGGTGATGACGACGACGGGGCGGGTTTCTGCTTTCACCGTCTCGCCGGTCTCGTAGACATGGAACTCCATCTTGTCGAGTTCCTGCAGGAGGTCGTTGGGAAACTCGATATCGGCCTTGTCGATCTCGTCGATCAGCAGCACCGAGCGCTCCGGCGCGGTGAAGGCTTCCCACAGCTTGCCGCGGCGGATGTAGTTGTCGATGTCGTGGACGCGATCATCGCCCAGCTGGCTGTCGCGCAGGCGGGCGACGGCGTCGTACTCGTAGAGGCCCTGGCGGGCTTTGGTGGTCGACTTGATGTGCCATTCGATCAGCGGCATGCCCATGGCGCGCGCGACCTGTTTGGCCAGCTCGGTCTTGCCCGTGCCCGGCTCGCCCTTGACGAGCAGCGGACGCTCGAGAGCCACTGCAGCGTTGACCGCAGCGCTCAGTTCGTCGTCAGCGACGTATTGATCTGTACCTTCGAAACGCATGACTGCCGACTTAGCGCGTCTGGGCGCCGCCGTGTAGTCCCGCCATACCGATTATTTTGATGCGGATGCAGATCGGTTCCAGTCGACCATGTCCATGGCCAGCGGTTCACCGCGTTTCAGGGCGCGTGTGGCCGGCCGGCCGATCACCTCGCCATACCATTTCGGCGCCAGCCCGTGACCCGGGCGGATCGAGCGCACATGGTCCGGCGTCAGGACTTCGCCGGCCTCGATATCCTTCACGACATAGAGCGAGCGGCGATAGGTCACCGAACCGCGCTCGCAGCCGGCCAGGTCGTAGCGCACGCGGCCGAGCGCATGGAAGGCGGCGGTGCAATCCTCGACCAGGCGTTTCATCTCGTCCGGCTCGAGCGAGAAGGCGCTGTCCGGGCCGCCATCGGCGCGCGACAGGGTGAAGTGTTTCTCGATCACCCTTGCGCCGAGGGCGACGGCCGCGACGGCGCAGGCGGTGCCCGGCGTGTGGTCGCTGAGGCCCGGGATCGCGCTGAAGCTCTCGCCCAGATGGGGCACGGTGCGCAGGTCTGCTTCCTCGATCGGCGCGGGATAGGAAGACAGGCAATGCAGCAGCGCCAGGCCGGTATTGCCATGCTCGCGCGCGGTGCGGACTGCATCGTGGATCTCGGCCAGGTTTGCCATGCCCGTCGACAGGATGATCGGCTTGCCGGTCTGCGCCACGCGGGCGATCAGCGGCAGGTCGGTCACCTCGAAACTGGCGATCTTGTAGGCAGGGGCGCCCAGGCTTTCGAGCAGGTCGACGGCAGTGTGATCGAAGGGTGTCGAGAAGAGCGGCACGCCCAGTTCGGCCGCGCGGGCGAACAGGGCTTCATGCCATTCGAAGGGCGTCTCCGCCTCGCGATAGAGCGCGTGCAGGGTGCGGCCTTTCCACAGACCCTCCTCGATCCGGAAACCGGGCCCATCATGATCGATCGTGATCGTGTCGGCGGTGTAGGTCTGGATCTTGATGGCATGGGCGCCACAGGCTGCGGCCGCCTCGATTGTCTCCAGGGCGCGGTCGATCCGGCCGAGATGATTGGCCGAGACTTCGGCGATGACGAGCGGCGGATGGTCGGGGCCGACCAGGCGTCCGGCGATATCGAAAGAGGTGGGTTTCATCGGCTCAACCAATTGCCTGCTGCCGGCCATCACCGGCCCAGCGGTCGCGATGCAGTTCCAGGCAGATCGCGGCGACCGGCCGGCCGTCGCGGCGGACGCGGTTTTCGATGCGGTCCGTTTCCTCAAAGCCGAACTTGCGATGCAGACCGAGCACCGGCGCGTTGAACTCCAGCACCTCGCAGCGCAGCGTTTCCAGGCCGAGCGTGGTGAAGGCATGGTCGATGATCAGGCGTTCCACCGCGCTGCCGACACCGCGTCCGGTCAGATCCGCTTCGCCGATATAGAAGGCCCAGCTGGCCGAGCGGTGGCGCGGTTCGATCTCGGACAGGATCACCACGCCGATATCCTTGCCGTCGCACTGGATGATGCGGATTTCCCGCTCCGGATCGCCCAGGGCAATGCGGTACCAGGTCTGGTGTTCCCAGGGCTCGATCGGATGGTCGGTATACATGTTGCGGCGGACATGCGGTCCGTTCCGCCAACCATGGACAGGCCACATATCGGTCATGGTGGCCGGGCGCAGGATGATGGCGCCGTCTGTGAGGACAGGCTTTTCCGGCAGCGGATCAAACGGGTTCATGACCGGCCTCCCGCTGGCGTTCGATCCGTTCGACCAAGGCCTGGGCAACCCGCTGTGCGCCGCGTCCGTCGCAGACGGCGGCGGCGCGTTCGGCCATGCGGGCCCGCGCGGCCGGGCGTTCCAGCCGCCGGATCAGGCCGGGCAGTTCGGCGAGCACGTCTTCCGGACTGGCAATGGCGGCCAGGGCGCCATCGGTATCCAGAAGACCGGTCATCTCCTGCTGGTTTCCGGCCAGCACGACAGCGATACTGGGCAGGCCGACGACGCAGCGCTCCAGCGCGGTGCCACCGCCGGCGCCAATGGCGAGATCGGCCTTCGCCATGCGCTGGGCCATGTCGTCGATATCGATGTGAACCGTCAGGCGCGGCTCGGTGCGGCACAGGGCTTCCAGTGCCGCCCGGCTGGGCGCGCGAGGTCCCAGGATCACCTCGACAGACGCCTCGGGCAGCGTGTCCAGAACGAGGCGGGCAACCGGTTCGGAGATGCCGCCCAGATCGGTCAGGCCCATCGACACCAGGACACGCTTGACCGGTCCCGGCTTGACGTGGCGGTCGAGGGCGCGCTGGCGCTGGTCGGCGAATTCGCTGCGCACCAGGGCAAAGGCGCCGCCGGCCATGATGTTGCAATCGCCGGGAACACGCCCGGCATAGTCGAACGGGCTGCCGCCGGGCATGGGGTCGACCAGCAGGTCGCAATCATGCGTGCGTTCGGGCAGGTCCTCGATCACGGCGATGAGGCCGGCGCGGTCGCGCATGCGGGTCTCGTCGGCCCGGGTCGAGGTGTAGAGATCGACGAAAATCGCGTCGGCGCGGCCGTCCCAGTCGGCCGGAAAATCGAAGTCGGCTTCGCTTCGTGCGGTGGTCACGGGAAGGCCCGAACGGGCCAGCGCAGGTGCTGCATCCAGTGTCCCTTCGCGACACGTAAAGGCAACATTGATGCCCCATTTGTGTAACATTGGGTGACACAAGGCGCGCGCCAGCGCCAGGCAACGCATCACGTGTCCGCCGCCCAGGCTGGGCGAGGCATCGGCACGAAACAGGATGCGGGGGGCGTGGCGTGTCATGATGGGCCCGATAATACCATGGTGCAGAATGGGGGCGGACGAGTTAATGCGCCGTTAGGTGCAGGCGCGAAGATTGGGTGATCCGGATGGAGGATAAGTCATGACGCTCGCCGTCATTGTCCAGGCCCGCGCCGGATCGTCCCGGCTGCCGCGCAAGGTGCTCGAACCGCTGGGTGACAAGTGCGTGCTGGACCGGGTGCTCGACCGCTGCCGGCGTATCGCGGCTGCCGAACATGTGATCTGTGCGATTCCCGAAGGCGAGGCGGACGATCCCGTTGCCGATGCGGCGCGGCGGGCCGGCGTCGCGGTGTTCCGCGGCTCTGAACAGGACGTGCTGGCGCGCTATCTCGGGGCGGCAAGAATGGTCGATGCGGACGAGGTGGTGCGGATCACCAGCGACTGCCCCTTTATCGATCCCGGCATGGTCGATCAGCTGGTCGCGCTCTATCGCGAGAGTGCGGCGGATTATGCCAACAACACGCTCCTGCCGGGTTTCCCGCGCGGGCTGGATTGCGAGATCGTCTCCACGGCTTGGCTGGAGCGGGCCGATGCGGACGCGACCGATCCGGCCGACCGTGAACATGTGACGGCCTGGATCCGCAACCGGCCGGGCCTGAAGCTCGCCTGTCTGGAAGGGCCTGGCGGGGAGGCTGCAAACTGGCGCTGGACGCTGGACTATCCGGCCGATCTGGCCTTTTGCCGGACCGTGTTCGAACGGGCGGGCGAGGCGGCGGCAGAGCTGGATTTTCCCGCGCTTTCAGAACTTTGCCGCAAGGCGCCGGACCTGGTGGCGATCAATGCCGTGCATGCCGATCCGGCGCGCCCGGATATCCGGCGTCCTGCCGCCATTGTCCGCGACTATCTGCCCGCTGACGCCATACCATCCGCGCGCTAGCATGCGCGAAAGGATTTGTTCACCGACACACCCGAACTTGCTGGCAATTCTTGATGTGGCGCCAGGTGATTCGGGGTGCCGAACCGACGAGGTGCAGCGATGGCTGACGGGATGGCCCGGACCCAGAATTTCTTCGCCTTCGAGTGGACGACCGGCAAGGTCGCCGATTGCGACCCCAATTTCCCGACCACGCTCTATGCCTGGGACGGTGAAGCGCTGGCGCTCGATGCGACGGAGACGGCCTTCTTCGGCTTCGTGCAACAGGGACCGGCCGAGCTGACGACGGCGTCCGGCACCTTCACCCTGGGCACCGGCATGTATTTCTCCGCCAACAACGTGCTCTCGGTCAAAGGCGGCCAGGGCATCGTGATGGCGCGCGAGCACCACCAGGCCTTCTTCATGGTCGGCGGTCCGGTCGAGCCGCAGGGGCGTCTGAAATACATCGACGGCTGCACGGACAGCCTGCTGATCGCACCGGTGAAGATGGGCGATCCCTGCCTCAATCTTCTCTACTTCCCGCCGGGCATCGACCAGACCTCGCACACCCACCCGTCCGACCGGATCGGCGTGGTGTTCTCCGGCGAGGGCGAATGCGAGACGCCGGAAGGCATCATCCCGCTGAAACCCGGCGTGATGTTCCGCATCCCCTATGAAGGCCACCACAAATTCCGCACGGCCGGCAGCGAGATGCGCGTCATCGCCTACCACCCCGACAGCGATTTCGGCCCGCAGGACGAAAACCACCCCATGATCAACCGCACCATGGTCGAGGGTGTGTCTGCCTCAAAGATCGACGCGATCCGCACGAAGTAGGGGGGCGTTGCTCCTCACCTGCCTTCGTTCGTCGGGATGACGGTGTGTGGGGTGGCGGTGATGCTGATCTTGAAGCCGCAGCGACAGCCGCAACCGTGTTGAACCCTCGCCCTCAAAGAGCGTCACCCTGACGAAGGTCAGGGCCCAGATCGGAAGGCGGGATCGTGCCAGACTTGGCTCCAGCTCACTTTGTGAACTGGGTCCCGACCTTCGTCGGGATGACGGTGTGTGGGGTGGCGATGGCGCTGATCTTGAAGCCGCATCGACTGCCGCAACCGTGCTGAAGCTCCCAAAGGTCGTCACCCTGACGAAGGTCAGGGCCCAGATCGAAAGGCGGGATAGCGCCAGACCTGGCTTCAGCCCGTTCTATGAACTGGGTCCCGATCTTCATCGGGATGACGGAAAAACTGCGGGATAAGTATGATGTCGGTCACATCGCTGCCGTTTGCCAGACCTTACCCTCATCTCGGCGATCATCAGGAGAAAAACAGGTCATGGCCAGACATCCGTGTGTCTACATGATGGCCAGCCAGCGCAGCGGGACGCTCTATATCGGCGTGACGGGCGACATCGCGACGCGGGTCATGCTGCACAAGCAGGGCAAGGGCTCGGCCTTCGTTCGCAAGTACAAGGTCCATCGCCTCGTCTGGTATGAGTTTCACCAGGACTTCGGATACGCCATCGAGCGCGAGAAACGCCTGAAGAACTGGCATAGGGCCTGGAAGATCAATCTCATCGAAGCGACCAATCCCGATTGGGAGGATCTCTACGGGACCATCCAGATGTGGGCGCCGATCGATTGAGGGGGATTGGCGAGGTCTGCGCCTACTTCCCCGCCCGTTCGTCCGGTTCCCATTGGGGGCGCAGCCAGACATCACCCTGGGCGTCTGGCTTGCCGTCGGAACTGTAGCGGCCGCGGCGGAGATTGCGGCGGCGGTTGATTTCGCTGGGGGCGGGCTTTTTTTCGCCATCGCCTAGGGCAGATTCCAGGATGCGCAGATCGGCGATCATGGCGGCGAGTTCGTCGAATTCCATCGCGAAGGGGTGATCCGGTCCGTCGAGCGAACGGTCGAAGGTGACGTGTTTCTCGATCACCGTGGCGCCCAGCGCGGCGGCGGCGATGGGGGCGGTGTGGCCGGGCGAGTGATCGGACAGGCCGACCGGACGGCCCAGCGCGGTTTTCAGCTTGGTGATGGCGGTGAGGTTCATGTCGTCCCAGCCGGGCGGATAGCTGGCGGCGCAATGCAGCACGGTGATGTCGTGACAGCCGGCATGCTTGAGCGTGGCGACGGCCTCCTCGACCTCGTCGAGATAGGCGGCGCCGGTCGACAGGATGACCGGCTTGCCGGTGCGGCCGAGCTTTTCCAGCAGCGGGACAAAGGTGAGATCGCCCGAGGCGACCTTGTAGCGCTTGACCCCGATCCCCTCCATCAGATCGACGGCCTCCAGCGAGAAGGGCGTCGACATGAATTCGATGCCATTCTCCTCGCAGCAGGCCTTCAGCGGGGCATGCCAGTCGTCCGGCAGGCCGGCATTGGAAAAGGCAGCATGCTTGGGATTGGCGACGATCCCGCCGCTTTGCGGATCGTGCACGAAACGGGCGATCAGCCCGTCGCGGGTCAGGGTCTGGAATTTGGCGACATCGGCGCCGGCGCGGGCCGCGGCCTCGATATAGCGTTTCGCCGTGTCCAGATCGCCGCCGTGATTGGAGCCGATTTCCGCAATGATATCGATATGGGGCATCAGGAGGCGAGGCTTTCCAGGCTGGCGTTCGGACCGCGCTTCTCGTCCATCAGGCGGCAGATATGCACCGTGTCGACGGGCCAGTTGCGGGCGTTGAGTTCGGCCAGGACCGCGCGGGCGCTGGCCAGATCGGCGGGCGTGTCGACCGACAGGTCGATCTTGGGGTGATGAAGCGCGTCGGGGAAGGTGACGGTGTGGATGCGGTAGGCCTCGCGGTTTTCCCGGATGCGCAGGGTGACGTGTTCGCGATCGCGCTCCGTGGTCGCCGGATCGGCTGCGATCTGGCGCAGCACGGCGGTTTCGACCACTTCGGCGCGCAGCCCCTTGGGCAGATGCCCGTCGGCCGGGCGGGTATATTCCGCGCCGTGAGCGCGATGCCCGGCGACACAGGCCTCGATCACGGCCGGATCGCGGAACGGGCTGTCGGAGGTGATGCGCACCAGCGTGGTGGCCAGCGTGGCGTCGGCGACGGTGAGGAAGCGGCTGAGCACGTCGTGCTCGGAACCGCGGAAGACGCGCAGGCCTTCGGCCTCGCCCAGCGCGACGAGGGCGTCGTCGTCCGGGTTTTCCGTGGTGGCGATCACCAGCTCGTCAATGCCGGGAATATGACGCAGGCGGCGGCATTGATAGGCGAGCAGCGAGGTGGCGCCCTCGATCGGTTCGAGGACCTTGCCCGGCAGCCGGTTGGAGCCGGTGCGGGCCTGAATGACGGCGACGGTACGGGTCACGTATCACCCTCCTGGAGCGGCGGGAGCGCTATGTCCTGCCAGGTGCGAACCATACGCGCGGGAGCGTAGGGCGGAAAGGTTGACGGGATATGGCCTGCCAAGTGTTCCCGGCCGGCCAGCATGCGCACGAGCAGGGCCGGCACGTTCAGCCCGGCCAGGGTCATCAGATAGCCGAACCCCCACATGCGCGGATTGATCTCCAGCAGGAAGGCCGGCTCGCCCGGCGCCGGGCGCTTCACCTCGACGGCGGCGAGCCCGTGCCAGGGACCGCTGGCGCGCAGCACGGCGAGGCCGGCATCGCGCAGGTCCTCGCAGACCACGGTCTCACCCGCGACGGCGACGCCGCCCGTGGGCGGGTTGGTCTGCAGTTTTCGGTGCAGGGTGGACACGATCAGTTCGCCGCGATCCCACAGCGAGCCGATCGTGTAGACCGTGTCCGCGCCGCCGGGGATATATGTCTGGACGACGCAGGGCCCGTGTTCCTCAGCGGTATCGGCCCAGATGCGGCGCAGCTCGTCCATGTCCTGCGGATAGGACACGCCGCGGGCGCCGCGCGAGCAGCGCGGCTTCACCACACAGGGAAACCCGCCGGTCCAGGCGTTCAGATCGGCCGGGCTTTGCGGCTGCAGGGTGACAGGGCAGGGCAGGCCGGCCTCGGCGGCCCGGGCCAGCAGCTTGCCCTTGTCGATGCCGAATTCGAGCACGTCCGGATCGGGCACGGGCACACGCAGGCCCTCGGCTTCCCACTGGCGCGCGACCGGGGCGAGGGCGGCGGCTTCCGCCTCGGAGCCGGGAATGATCGTGTCCAGGCCCTGCAGGGCGCACAATTCGCGAACGGCATGGAGATAGGCTTCGCGATTGCCGGCCGATGGCAAGACACAGCGCCCGGCGCCGGGCTCGTAGAGCCCGCCGGCGAGCGGGTTGATGTCGGCGGCGACGAGTTTGAGATCCGCATCGGCCTGGCGCAGCGAGCGCAGCGTGCCCAGGCCCGGCGGTGCGCCGACCCCGGTGACCAGCACGCCGGTGGAGAGTTCGGACAGCCTCATGGGCGCCGCCAGTCCGGGATGTCCCGGCCGATCAGGTCTTCCAGGGCGGCGATCTCCGGTGCGAACCGGTCTTCCAGCATTGCGCGGATGGCCGGATCCATGGGCGGCACGGTGACCTTGTCCTGCTGGATGGGCGGATAGACGCCATCGGCCGAGGTCGCGCCCGAAACCCCGCTGACCGGCGCGACGAGTTCGGCATGCAGGGTTTCGAAGGGCGTGTCCGCGCGATCGTCGCAGAGGCCGTCGAGGATCGGGATTTTCGAGGCGGGGATGCCGCCGGTATTGTAGCGCTTCTCCATCGCCACCGGCACCGGATCGAGTTCCAGAAAGCGGAAGATGCGCGTCATGACGGCCTCGCCATCGCGGTCGAGTTCGTCCTGCAGCAGGATCAGCGTGTCAAACCGGTCGGCATAGTGGCGCAGGCGGCCGGCATAGCGGCCGGTTTCGGTGTAGAGCCACTGGAAGCCCCAATTGTCGGCCACGCGCTGCGGCTCGACCTCCAGCGTCTTCGCGAAGGACAGGAATTCTGCGTCGCGCCGGACATTCTGGAGATAGTGGGACCAGGCCCGGTCGACCGGGTTGCGCAGGATGGCGATGATCTTGGTGGCAGGGCCGCAATAGCTCATCACCCGCGGTGCCGCGATGGGCGCGTAGGCGTAATAGTCCGGCGAGACGTCGCCGATGCGCGCCGCGCCGTCATAATCCGCGAACAGGGCCTGGTAGGCCTCGACCGTCGGCGCCGTGTCGAAATGATAGAAGGCGGGCCAGTAGACCGAACCGTCGCCGACGCCGGAGAAGAAACGGCCTTCCTTGCGCACCTTGGACAGGAAGATGTCCGGGGGCTGGCTGAGATAGTGGTAGAGCGAGGTCGTGCCGGATTTCGGCGCGCCGATCACCAGGAAGTTCGGCCACACCTCGCGGGGGTTGTCGGTCTGATTGTCGCTCGGATCGGTCACGCGGGGCTCTTTGATGGGCTGGGTCAGGACGGTCGAATCAGGAGTGGAACCGGGCACAGGAGCGCCCGGCCGGTCTTAAGAAATTACTGCATCGCCGCGCCAGCCGGCAGGACGAGATCGATCAGCTGGCGCGCGACCCGTTCGGCGCCCCGCCCGTCGACGAGCGCCTGTCCGGACCGGGCCATGGCGCCGCGGCGCCCGGCATCGGGGATCAGGGCCTCCAGCGCCGCCGACAGGCGTTCGTCGAACGCCTCGCCCGGTGCGATGGTGAGGCCCAGACCCAGCGGTTCGACCTGGCCGGCGCGGATGGTCTGGTTGCCGGCAATGGGCACGCAGATGACGGGCAGGCCGGTGGCGGCCGCCTCGTGCAGCGTCGTGCCGCCGGCGAGAATGCCGATATCGGCTTTCTCCAGCGCAGGCCGCAGGCGCGGCGGCATGCCGGGCCGGGCGGCGGGGCGGCGGATTTCCACTTGCAGGCCGTGCGCGATCGACAGGCGGTCGAGCACATGTTCGATCATGCCGAGAAGCGGCGTGTCGGTGCCGCCCAGGCTGACCAGGATGCGGCGGGCCTTGGGCGCGATCTCGCGCGGCGGCAGGCCGGCATAATCGGCGTGCAGCAGCAGGACTTCGGGGCCGTCGAGCACGGGGATGGCCGGCTCCGACGGGCTTGCGACGAGGGTCTGGCGGATCAGGAGATCGGGCGTGGCGCCATCGGTGCGGCCGCCGACCAGAACGGCGAGAATGCCGGAGGCCCGCACGGCGGCAACAAGGGCGGCATCGACCTGCTGCCAGTCGCCGACCAGCAGTGCGGTGCCGGCACTGGCGAGATAGCCGGTCAGGCTGGCCCCGGTCTCATCGCCGTCCAGGCAGCGGATATCGGCGACGGCGTCGAGGCCTGCGGGCAGGTATTCCGGTGTGGCGGTAATGAAGAGCGGGCGCTGGCCCAGCGCGTTGAAGGCGCCGGCCAGCGCGCTGCAGCGCATGACATGACCCAGGCCGATCTCCCCGCCACCATCGGCGCGAATTGCGATGCGGCCGGGGAGGGGCGGGGTCATCAGCGGGCTCCTGCCTCTTCGGCAAGGGCCTGTTCGACCTTGCGCATGGTGTTCTCCCAGTCCTGGAAGCCGGTGCCGAAGAAGGAGCGGCTCTGGGGATACCAGTGCTGCTGGCCGGTGCCGAGCAGGGTCCAGGCGCTGGAGCGGGCGTGGACGAACCACACCTTGCCGCCGCAGGCGGCGGCGAGGTTCGATGTGGCGTTCATCGGCGCGATCACCAGATCGCAGACGCTGGACAGGGCGGCGACCTTGTCGAGATCCATCTTCAGATCGATATCGCGCGGCTGGTGGATGGTGATGCCGAAGCGCTTGCCGGCCAGTTCGAGTTCTTCCTCGACCTCGCCGTATTGCAGGTTCACGAATTGCACGCCCGGCACGCGCAGAACGCCTTCCCAGGCATCGAAGGCCGAGAAGAAGCGCGAGCGGCGCGGATCCATTTTCAGCGACTTCCAGAGAATGCCGACCTTGAGCCCCTCGCCGAAACTGTCGAGCTGTTTGCGGAAGGCAGCCTGGTCGGCCGGATCGGCCTTCAGGAAGCCGGGTTCGGACGGGAAGTCCTCGATCTTGCTGCGGAAGGCGCGCAGCGGCGTCGCCATCGGGGTCCAGAAGTCGGCACCATCGCCGATCTTGGGCACGGCCCGCACTTCGCGGCCCTCGACCGTGGCCGACATGTGGTGGCCGACAACGGCCTGCGGGAAGGAGCGTTTGACGATCGGCATCAGGCGGTATTCGCAGGCGATGCGCAGCTCGCCGTCCGGGCCGATGGCCTCGATCAGATCCTTCACCGTGTTCATGAACAGGACTTCGTCGCCCAGGCCCTGCTCGCCGACAAGCACCAGGGTCTTACTGCGGATCTGTGCCGGGTCGGCCCCGTCCCACATGGGGGCGTCGATGGTGAAGAGTGTCGCCTGGGCGCGGTTCGGATCGAGGCGGGCAGCATTGGCGGCCCAGCCTTCCTCCAGCTTGCCGCAGGCCAGCAGCACCATGGAGCGGGAGTGGCGCATCGAGGCCTCTTCCATCTCGTCGGCCGGATCCTTCAGCGCCATTTCATAGTGCGGCAGCGATTTTTCCGGCTCGCCCAGCAGCTCGTAGACATTGGCCATATTGTTGTGGGAGCGGCCATAGCCCGGGTTCAGGCGCAGCGCTTCTTCATAGAAAGTGACGGATTCAAGCGGCCGGCCGGCATCGTTGAGCACGGTGCCCATCGAGTTCCACAGCTCGTAATTCTCCTGGTGCGCATAGATCGCGGTGCGCAGGAGTTCGATGGCTTCCTCGAACTTGCCCTGGTCGCGCAGCACGCCGGCCAGATTGATGATGGCGTTGGGATTGCCGGGCGCGAGCTGGCATTCCAGGCGGTAGAATTTCTCCGCCGCCGGCAGCATGTCGAGCTTCCAGGCGACGAGGCCGAGCTTCTGGTAGATTTCCGCATCCTGGGGGTCGATCTTCCAGGCGGCCTCGAAGAAGTCGAGCGAGCGCGACAGGCGGCCCAGCCGGTACAGCATCAGCCCCATGACGTGATTGGTCAGGGCCAGGTCGGGGGCGATCGTGACGGCCTTGTAGGCGATGCGCGCCGCTTCGGAATGCTGGTTCTCGGCGGAGAGTTTCAGCGCCCGCTTGGCCTGGGCGACGACTTTCTGATAGTCGCGGCGACGGTTCTCCGGGATGCGCAGGGCCGTCTTGTCGAGCTGCAGGGACGTGGCGTCCAGCGGGACGGCATCACGGGCCTCATTCTTCTCGACTTCGGCGTCTGCGGCGAGTTCCGCATCCAGATCCAGCGCGGGAGCGTGGGTCATGATCAACAAACCTGTCCTTATTTTCCTCGCATCAGGGCCGGGATTCGCTTTAAGAAGTTGCTAACGATACCGGCGCGGCAGGCTTTCAAGGCGGAAACGATTTCTTCACCCGGACTTGCCAACCTGCCGCCAGCTCGGCTGTGACCGCCGTCCTGCGCAACGGAGTTTGCTCATGCCCCTGAAGATCTCGCTCAAACCCGGCGAGAAGTTTGTCCTCAACGGGGCCGTCATCGAAAACGGTGACCGGCGTGCCAATCTTGTGCTCAAGAACAAGGCCGCTGTCCTGCGCGAAAAGGACATTCTCCAGGAAGGCGACGTCACCACGCCGGTCCGCCGCATCTATTTCCCCATCATGATGATGTACCTGTCCGACAGGAAGGATGACTCTCTTTACGACGAGTTCGTGCTGCGCATGAACGAGTTCATGGGCGTCGTGTCGGATCCGGGCGTGCTGTCGATCTGTGTGTCGGTCAGCCGCGATGTCATGGCGGGCGAGCATTACAAGGCCCTGATGGGCTGCCGCAAACTGATGACCTACGAAGCCGAGAGACTGGCCTGATGTCACTTCAAGCTTACCAGCAGGCAAGCCAGCGCAGCGAGGACCCGCGGGCGACCGAATACCGGTTGTTCGCCCAGGTCACGCGGGCGCTGATGGCGTCCAAGACGCTTCCCAAGGAAGACGTGAAGGGCCGGGCCGAGGCGCTCGACTGGAACCGCCGCGTCTGGAGCAATCTGGCGATCGACTGCGCCAGCCAGGACAACAAGCTGCCGGAGAGCCTGCGCGCTGCTATCATCTCGCTTTCCATCTTTGTGTCCAAGCATGCCAGCGTGGCGCTGCGCAATCCGGATGCGGTCGACGATCTGGTCGATATCAATCGCACGGTGATGCAGGGGCTGATGCCCCAGGCCAACGCCGGCGCTGAGGGCCAGGCCGTCGGGTAGGAATTGCCGCCCCGGCAAAAAACGACAGGCAGGAAAGGGCGTCTCCGGTGAGGAGACGCCCTTTTCCTTTTTCAACCCACTGAAATTTCAAGGTGATTTGTCAGGCCTGCGCGGCACGCCGCTTGCGAAGTCGTGCGCAGGACAAAACGTCCACGGCCGAAAAATTCGGTTTGGATACTTCCAGAATGGAGGACTGACAAAATGGCACTTTCTGTCAACACCAACGCTGGGGCGATGATCGCCCTGCAGAACCTGAACAAGACGAACTCGGAATTGGGAATGGTCCAGAACCGTATCAATACCGGCCTCGAGGTCTCGAGCGCGAAGGACAATGGCGGCATCTACGCCATCGCCCAACGCATGCGCTCGCAGGTCGCCGGCTATGGTGCGGTGAGCAACTCGCTCGACCTGGCGATTTCCGTGACCGATGTGGGCCTGGCTGCCGGTGAGGCGATTTCGGACCTGCTCGTCGAAATGAAGGAAAAGGCTCTTGCTGCAGCCGATGCGTCGCTCGACTCGGCCTCGCGCACAGCCCTGAATGAAGATTTCAAGGCCCTGCGGGACCAGATCACGACCATCACCAGCAATGCCGAGTTCAACGGTACGAACCTGATCAACGGGTCCGTCACCTCGATCTCGGCCCTGGCCAATGCCGATGGCTCCAACACCATCACAGTCTCCGATGCGAACCTTACGCTCGGCGGCGGTATCGTGACGGTGGCGGCCACGGCTTCCTTCGCTACGGCGGGTGACGCGTCCACGATGGTGACCACCATCGAGACCTCGCTCGACAACCTGAATGCCTCGCTGGCGAAACTCGGTACGGCGTCGAAGTCGCTGGAGGTCCACAAGACCTTCACGTCCAAGCTGTCCGACTCGCTGGAAAAGGGCATTGGCAATCTGGTCGATGCGGACCTGGCGAAGGAAAGCGCCCGGCTCCAGTCGCTGCAGGTCAAGCAGCAGCTGGGTGTCCAGGCGCTCTCGATCGCCAATCAGGCCCCGCAGACCATTCTGTCGTTCTTCGGCTAAGTTCGCCCGTCGGGACCGCCTTCTGGCGGTCCCGACATTTTTTTCTGCAAATCCGGCGCTGGCGCCTCGGCATGCCCGAATTCCGGAATTAACTCATTTTTAAGCATAAATTCTTGCCGATCGGCAAAATTTGCCGGCCATTTTTGCCGGTTTACCCGGCAGATTCTTCCCAGTGAATGGTTACCGCGGCAGGCCTTGCCGGGTGAAAAGCCCCAGCCGAATCAGGGGCGGCCGCATTAACCAGATATAGCAAGGAAAAATTGGCACCGGCTTTGCTCTCTACGTTGATGGGTCAGAAGACCTGGCGAGCAAAACGCTCGTTACATCACAAGAATGGAGAGGGCCAAGAAATGGCTACTATCAACACCAATGCCGGCGCCATGGTTGCGCTGCAGAACCTGAACCAGACCAACCGTGACCTGGAGCAAGTCCAGAGCCGCATCAACACCGGTCTGGCGATTTCCTCCGCCAAGGATAATGGCGGTATCTACGCGATCGCCCAGAAAATGCGTTCGGACGTTGCCGGCTACGGCGCTGTCCGCAACTCGCTGGACCTCGCGCAGTCGACGACCGACGTGGCCCTCGCCGCCGGTGAAGCCATCTCCGACCTGCTGGTCGAGATGAAGGAAAAGGCCCTGGCCGCTTCCGACACCTCGCTCGACACGGCCTCGCGCACTGCCCTGAACGAAGACTTCAAGGCGCTCCGCGACCAGATCTCCACGATCACGTCGAACGCCGAATTCAACGGCACGAACCTGATCAACGGTACCGTGACCTCGATCTCGGCCCTGGCCAATGCTGACGGCTCCAACACGATCACCATCTCCGACGCGAACCTGACGCTCGGCGGCGGTACCGTGACGGTTGCTGCCACCGCGTCTTTCTCGTCCGCTGGCGATGCATCGACGATGGTCACCACGATCGAAACCTCGCTGGACAACCTGAACGCTTCGCTGGCCAAGCTCGGCACGGCTTCGAAGTCTCTGGAAGTTCACAAGGGTTTCGTCGGCAAGCTGTCTGACGCCCTGGAAAAGGGTATCGGCAACCTGGTCGACGCGGACCTGGCAAAAGAAAGTGCCCGCCTTCAGTCTCTGCAGGTCAAGCAGCAGCTGGGTGTGCAGGCGCTCTCGATCGCCAACTCGGCGCCCAGCACGATCCTGGGCTACTTCCGTTAATCGCGGGATTTGGGATGGCGGAGCCTCGCTCCGCCATCCTCGTCCGCGTTTGACGTGAGGGATTAGGAGGCGTCGGCGCCTCCGCGTCGACGATTAGGACAATGGCAGAAACGGGGTTCAATCCAAGAACTGTTCCGGTGTCCGGCTACACCGAAAACAGAGATCTCAGCGCGGACCGTCCACGCGAAGGCGTGCGGCGGGTCGAACCGCTTGAGCAAGCCGACAAACCTGCCGAGGCCGGCATCGGCCAGGAGCAGCGCGCCGAGGAGATCGCGCGCATGGTGGAATCGGCGCTGAGCAATTCGCGCCTGAAAATCCTCCAGGACGAAACCGACGGCGACTATATCTATCTGATGGTCGACCAGGATACCGGTGAGACCGTCCGCCGCTGGCCGCCGGAAAAGCATGGCGACCTTCTCGAATATCTCCGCACCCGCCAGGCCGGTCTGATCGACCGTCTCGCCTGAGCCCGACCGGCAGGTCGGCGACCCGGCAAAAACTGACCGGTCCGGCCGACCTTGCTGGGCAAATTCCGCAAACCTCAAATCTGCCGCGCCGCAGGCAAATCCCTAACCTGCTGATTTTTATCGTTTTGCCGGTTTAACCATAACCGGCACGGCATTTGCGCTTGTGTGTTCGAACCGCCGCTGAAGGTGGCGAATTGGATACGCGGGAGAATGTCGCATGACGATGAGCGTCCACACCAATACCGGGGCCATGATCGCCCTGCAGAACCTGAACAAGACCTCCTTCGAGATGCAGGACGTCCAGAACCGCATCAATACGGGTCTGAAGATTTCGGGTGCCAAGGACAACTCGGCGATCTACGCCGTGGCCCAGGGTATGCGCTCGGATATCGGCGCGCTGGATGCGGTCAAGAACGGTCTCGACCGGGCTTCCACCATCGGTGACGTCGCCCTGGCCGCCGGCGAGTCGATCTCGGACCTGCTGGTCGAGATGCGCGAAAAGGCGACGGCGGCGATGGACCCCTCCCTCGATGCCTTCTCCCGCCAGGCTTACGACTCTGACTTCAAGGCCCTGCTCGACCAGGTGCAGGTGATCATCCAGAACGCCGAATTCGATGGCGCCAACATCCTCAACGGCTCGATCACCGGCGGTATCGAATTCCTCGCCGATGCCGATGCGGCCCGCACGGTCACGCTCAAATCCCAGGATCTGAGCGTTGGCGGCACGATCATCACGCTCGCGGCCACGGCCAGCCTGACCTCGGTGACCCTGGCCACGGCCGCGGTGACTGCGATCAAGACCAGCCTGGAGAACGTCAACCAGGCGCTCGCCAATCTCGGCTCCGACGTCAAGAAGCTGGAAGCCCATTCCGGCTTCGTCGACAAGCTGCGCGACAGCCTGACCGAGGGCGTCGGCAATCTGGTCGATGCGGATCTCGCGCGGGAAAGCGCGCGGCTGCAGGCCTTGCAGGTGAAACAGCAACTGGGTGTCCAGGCACTGTCGATCGCCAACTCCCAGCCGCAGACCATTCTCAGCCTCTTCCAGGGCTAACCGGCTCTGGCTACACACTCCACCACCACGGCGCGGCCTCCGGATTTCCGGAGGCCGTTTCCGTTTGGGCGACTCATTTCATGATCGCGGCTTCAAGGAGGCCCGCCGATGTCCGCAACCTTCCTGCCCTATGGCCGCCAGGCCATTGACGAAAGCGATATCGAGGCCGTTGCGGAGGTGCTGCGCGGTGACTGGCTGACGACGGGTCCGGCCGTCGATGCCTTCGATGCGGCCTTTGCCGAAGCCGTCGGTGCACGGCATTCGGTGTCCTGCTCGAACGGTACGGCGGCGCTGCATCTGGCGCTGGCCGCGCTGGGCGTGAAAGAGGGCGATACCTGCGTGGTGCCGGCCATCACCTTCATGGCGACCGCCAATGCCGCGCGCTATTGCGGCGCGGAAGTGGCTTTCGCCGATGTCGATCCGGATACGGGGCTGATGACACCGGAAACGCTGGATGCGGCGCTGGCGCGGGCCGAGGGCACGGCGCGGGTCGTGCTGCCGGTGCATCTGGCCGGCCAGTGCGGCGCGCTGGACGAGCTGGCCCATGCGGCGACGCTGGCCGGGGCGGTACTGGTCGAGGATGCCAGCCACGCGGCCGGCTCTTTCTATCAGGGCGAACCGGTGGGCAATGGCCGCTATTCGGCGGCAGCCACTTTCTCCTTCCATCCGGTCAAGACGATCGCGGCCGGCGAGGGCGGGGCGGTGACGACGAATGACGACGCGGTCGCTGCGCGGCTTCGTCTTCTGCGCAGCCACGGGATCGAGCGCGATCCGGCGCGTCACCGGCGCCAGGAGGGCGAACCCTGGTGGCACGAAATGCACGCGCTGGGCTGGAATTACCGGCTGAGCGACATTCATGCGGCGCTGGCGCATTCCCAGCTGAAACGCCTGCCGGCCTTCATCGAACGGCGCCAGGCGCTGGCGCGGGCCTATGACACGGCGCTGCAGGGCCTGCCGGATACGGTGCGGCCGCTGGCGCGCACGCGCGCGTGCAATCCCTGTCTCCATCTCTATCCGGTAAGGATCGATTTCGAGGCGGCTGGGCGCTCGCGCAGCGCCGTGATGGAAGCGCTGCGGGCGCACGGTATCGGCACCCAGGTGCACTACATCCCGGTCAATGAGCAGCCCTATTACCAGGATCGCTATGGCCGGCAGGACCTGCCTGGCGCGCGCCGGTATTACGAGCGCACGCTGTCGCTACCGCTCTTTGTCGGCATGGCGGACGACGACCCGCAACGGGTCGTGGACCGGCTGGCGCAGGTGCTGGGGCTCTAGAACAGGACCGCTTCCTGCGGAATCGCCCCTGCTCCAGACTCCTGAGCGGTCGCGTGATCGAACCGGTGAACCGGTTCCCACTTCACCTGATCACGCTTCAGGCCGCTTCGGCCTGTCCGATCAGCCGGCGCAGGGCCTTGCCGTCCAGCTGTTCCGGATTGGTGTTCGAGGCATAGCTGAACCCGTCCGTCACGAGATGCGCACCGGTGGCCAGATAGCGGGCCATCAGCTTGGCGCTGTGTGCGGGCAGGATGGCATAGCGGTCCTCGAGCTCGACCGTGGTGCGCGAGTCGTCCTCGGGGATCATGATCTCGTGCAGCTTTTCGCCCGGGCGGATGCCGATGATGCGATGGGGCAGGTCCGGCGCCATGGCGCGGGCCAGGTCGGCCGTGCTCATCGAGGGGATTTTCGGCACGAAGACTTCACCGCCGCGCGCCATCGCCAGGCTGGACATGACGAAGTTCACACCCTGCTCCAGCGTGATCCAGAAACGCGTCATGCGCGGATCCGTGATCGGCAATTCGCGGGCACCGTCTTTCAGGAGCTTGCGGAAATAGGGAATGACCGAGCCGCGCGAGCCGACGACATTGCCGTAGCGCACGACCGAGAAAACCGGTCCGCCATCGCCGCCCATGTGCTGGGCCGCCGTGAATATTTTATCCGCGGCCAGTTTCGAGGCGCCGTAGAGATTGATCGGGTTTGCAGCCTTGTCCGTGGACAGGGCGCAGACATTCGAGACGCCGCGCTTGATCGCCGCGCGGACCACGTTTTCCGCGCCCATGACATTCGTCTTGATGCATTCGAACGGGTTGTATTCGGCGATCGGCACATGCTTCAGCGCGGCCGCGTGGATGACGATATCGACATCGCGCATCGCCTGGTCGAGCCGCGACTCGTCGCGCACATCGCCGATGAAATAGCGCAGGAAGGGGTAATCGCTGGGCGAAAAATCCTGAGCCATTTCATACTGTTTCAGCTCGTCGCGCGAGAAGATGATCAGCTTCTTGGGCTTGAACTCGGCACAGATCGCCGCCGTGATCTGGCGCCCGAAGGAGCCGGTCCCGCCGGTAATCAGAATGGTCTTGCCGTCCAGCGGCATGCGCGGCTCGAGAAAGCTGCGCTGGGGCAGCAGTTTCTCCAGGGGCGTCTCGGGCGCAGTCCTGTCAGACATGCATGGCCTCGCGATTCGATTTCGATGACCGACGCTGCGCCGACAGGGTTAACGGCGCGTTAGGCCCCGCCGGAACGGCGATCCTAGCAGATTTCTGCCCCGCGGGCCGGAAAACCGGGGTCCGGCGTCGAAAAAAGTGTTTGAAGGCAAGTTGTTTACGCTGTCTGGCAACACTTTGTTTGCGTTCTGCGGCGACACTCTGCAACTAGGATAAAAGGGTATCGGATCGTGGCGATCGTCGGGATCAACCAGTCACTGCTGACCAGCTGGTATTCGGCTCGGGTGACCGCCGCCACGGTGGGCTCGTCGCCGCTTGCCCAGTCGGCTGCCGGCCGCAGCCAGGCGGGCGAGGATGTGGCTGCGCCCTGGGAGCTGGAATCCGAAAACCTGCAGACCCTCGAGGAGATGCGCCGCCGGGTGATGGCGACGCAGGATTTCTTCCTCGATCCGGGCCGTGAATTCTCCGACGTCGATGCGTCGGACGATCACAAGGCCCTGTTCTCCCTGCACCAGGGCCTCAAACGCCTGGTCTCGCTGGCCGAGGAAGCCCGCGACAAGACCACCAATGATGCGCGCCGGATGATCCTGGAAAAAGCTTTCCAGAACGGTCTGGGCCAGCTCGACGAATACTTCCAGGACATGCGCCTAGAGGAGCTGACCCTGCTGAAGGGCGAGGAGCTGCGCAAGATCGAGAGCGGCGTCGCCGTGTCGCGCGGCCTGTCGCAGTTCAAGTCGGGCATCATCCATACCGGCGAGTTCGATGCCGAAGTGCCCAGCCTGACCGGCGATGTGCAGTTCAATATCTCGGTGAAGAAGAATGGCGTGACGACGGATGTCGCCATCAATCTCGCCGATATGGGCGGCCAGACCCGCAATCTCGACAACATCGTCGCGCACATCAATACCGAGCTGGAAGCGGCCGGCATGGTGACGCGCTTCGAGCGCACCAAGGTCGGCGAGAAGAACGATATCGGCGTCATCCCCGGAAACGATCACGGCTTCCTGGTGCGCGGTGTGTCGACGGAACAGATTTCCTTCTCCGCCCCGGCGGCCCAGCCCGCGCTCTATTTTGCCGGCGTATCCGGCATCAACGAGACGGCGGGCGGCCAGATCGTCAAGCTGACCGACCTGGCCAGCGGCGATCCCTCGATCGGCTATTCCACCCGTTTCTCGGCCGACCCGACCAAGTCCGAAGTCAATGTGGTCGGCGGCGAGGAGGGCGAGACCCGCACCAAGCTGGTCGACAATCCGCTCGAGATCCAGGCGACCGCGGCTGCTGCCGATGGCGGCATCTTCGTGGTCGGCAAGACAACGGCCTCGACCGACGGCCAGACGCTGAAGGGCGAGCAGGACCTGGTCCTGGCCAAGTATGACTCAGCCGGCAATCGCGTCTGGAGCCGTGTGCTCGGCGCGGCCGACGATGCCGAGGGTGCCAGCGTTGCGGTCGATGCCGACGGTAATGTCGTGGTGACCGGCCAGGTGACCGGCGGTCTCGGCGACACCACCGATATCGGCGGATCCGACAGTTTTGTGGCCAAGTATAATGCCGCCGGTGTCGAGCAATGGCTGCAGCGCTTCGGCGGCACCGGCGACGACAAGGGTACGGCCGTTGCGGTCGGCGATGACGGCACGATCTATGTCGCCGGCAAGGCGGCCTCGGCCTTCGGCAACCAGCCGCACCAGGGCGGGGTCAGCGACGGCTATCTGCGCGCGATCGGCACCGACGGGCAGACGCTGTGGACCCGCCGTATCGGCGATGCCGGCGATGAAACGGTGTCCGCGATCGCGGTCGCCGATGACGGCAATATCCTGGTTGCCAGCAATGAGGGCGGCACAGCGGTGCTGCGCAAGTTCGATGCGTCCGACAATACGGCACCAGCCCTGTGGGAACAGTCGCTGGGCGATCTGGACGACGGTTCGATCGGCGGCATCGCGGTCGATGGTGCCAATGTCTACATCACCGGCGCGGCCGGCAGCGCCTTCGCGCCGAGCGCCCCGGTGGGCGCCCATAATGGCGGCGTGCGCGATGCTTTCGTGGTCAAGCTGACCGACGGCGCCAGCGCCAGTGTCGACTATACGACCTTTGTCGGCTCCGACTCCGATGACGGCGCGGCCGATATCGAGGTCTTCAACGGCAAGATCTATATCGCCGGCAAGACGCTGGGCGGGATCAATGGCGATACGCTGAACGGCGAGCGCGATGCCTTCGCGGCACAACTGGATGCGGCGACCGGCGCCCTCGATTGGTCGCACCAGATGTCCGGCCGCAACGGGCTGTCCCAGGCCACGGGCCTGGCGATCGGTGCAGGTGACGACTCGGTGCTGGACGCGCTGGGCCTGCCGTCCGGCACGCTGACCTATTCCGACACCCGCGTGGTGACCGACCGCAGCTCGGCCCGCGAGGGCGATCATTTCTACGTGTCCGTTGATGGCGGCCGCCGCAAGAAGATCACCATCGACGGCGACGACACGATGCGGTCGCTGACCTTCAAGATCAATGCGGCCCTCGTGCTCAACGGCACGGCGGATGTTCGCCGCTCGTCCGATGGCGATCAGCTGCGGATCAAGGCGGCCGAAGGCAAGACGATCGAGCTCTTCGCCGGCGGCGATGGCCGCGATCTGCTGGAGTCGCTGGGCATCCAGCCGGGCGCCATCGTCAATACCGGCTCCCTGCTGGACGATGACGAGAAGACCTCCGACGCGCCGCCGCTCTTCGCGCTGGAACTGCCGGTCTCGATGTCGCTGAGTGACGAGAAGTCTGCTGAGTCCGCCTTCGAGGCGATCCAGGATGCGATGTCCAAGGTGCAGCGTGCCTATCGCGAGATCACCATGGATCCGGCACTCAAGAAGCTGCTGGAAGGTCCGCAAGCGGGCAAGAAGGGCGGCACGGTTCCGGCCTATTACAGCGCACAGCTGGCCAATTACCAGGCCGGCCTGTCGCGTCTGAGCGCCGGCCCGCAGGGCGGCGGCCTCTTCCTCTAGTCCTGACCGGTCACGGTCAAAGCGGTTTCGAAAAGGTGAGGGCCAGCAGGCGAGGCGGGGTGTCCTCGTCCACCTCGGCGCCCGCCTCGATCGCCTCGTTGAGCCCGGTCAGCACCAGGCCCGCGGCTTCTGCGCCGGCGACATAATCCGATACGGAATGCACATAGGCCTCGACGAGCGTGGCTTTGCCATTGCGCTCGAACTGCGCCCGGCTGCCGCGCATCTGGCGGTCCGGATGAAGTTCGGAAATGAAGAGCAGGCCGCCAGGCTTCAGGGCGCGGCCGATCTCGGCATAGACCGGCGCCAGATCGTCGACATGCTCCAGCACGAGATTGCCGACGACAAGATCCGCCACCGCATCGGCGCAGGGCCAGGGGCGGGTGATGTCATGTTCGGCAAAGCTGACATGATCGCCCAGCGCGCGGGCACGGGCGCGTTCCAGCATGGCGGGCGAGAGATCGAGGGCGAGCACGGATGCGGCGCGTGAGGCGAGATACTCGGTATTCTTGCCGGTACCGGCACCGAGCTCGATCACGGCGGCGCCGTCGAGGGGAAGTTCTGTTGTGCGCAAGACGAGAGCATCGAGATCGCGGGTGCGGTTCTCGTTGCTGTCATAGATCTTCGCCCATTCAGAATAGGCGTCGCGGGTCGGAATCGGCTCGGTCATGATCGGCTCCTTCACCGTATGACCGCTTGCCGCGATTGGCCCGGCAAGTAAAGGCCGGGCCGGTTTGCGGCGGATGTTCCGGACAATCAGGCCGTATGATTTACCGCCATCGCGAAACCGCCGGTGGGGGCGGACGGACGGTTGCCATTGGCGCCATAGCCCGAGCCGGCATGGCGCTGGCGGGCGGCCTCGTCGGCGATGGCTTTGACCACGCCTTCGGTCAGTACTTTCATGGCGTTGACCACGCGTCCGTTTTCGTCGAGCGCGGTGTGGAAGGCCTTCGTGGCCTCGCGCAGCAGGGCCTTGGCCTGCTCGGGCGCGCCGGTAAACCGGCCCGGTTCCTGGCGGGCGCGGGCCACTTCGGCGCGGTAGATATTGGCGAGCTCGGTCTTTTCGGTCTGAAGCTCGATCGCCTCATGGGGGCGGCGGGCCTTGAACAGGCGCGTCTCCTCCTGGATCAGCGCGGTCAGGCGCTGGGTCAGCTTGAGCAGGGCCTGGGTGCGTTCCGACCCGTTTGCGGCTGCCAGTTCCGTCATATCAATTCCCTCCTCCGGCTTCCTGATAGCGCAGGATCTCGGCCGTCAGCCGGTCGGCCAGGCCCAGCCCGCCCGATTGCGCCATCACTTTTGCGTATTCCTCGTGCAGCAGTCCCTTGAAGGCCTTTTCGCCCGGACCGCCGCCAAACGGATTGTCCTCGCCCACGCCCGAGAACATCTGTTCCAGCATCTGGGAGAGGAAGAAGGCTTCGAACTCTTCCGCGGCCGCGCGGGCCTCGGTCTCGGTGCGCGCAGCGGCGGTGTTCGGGGCGCCCTGGGAGCGTCCCGCCGCGGCGGCATTGGCCATCTGGAGTTCGAACAGATTGTCCATGGTGCTTACAGGACCTCGATATCGGCCTGCAGGGCGCCGGCGGCCTTGATCGCCTGGAGAATGGTGATCATGTCGCGCGGGCTGACACCCATCGCGTTGAGGCCGTCGACCAGCTCGCTCAGCGAGACGCTGCCGCGGTCCAGCACGCCCAGCTGCATCGTGTCTTCCTCGGCGGTGACATTCGTGCGCGGCAGCACCACCGTCTCGCCGTTCTCGGCGAAGGGCGAGGGCTGGCTGGCGACCGGGGTCTCAGACACGGTGATGGTCAGATTGCCCTGGGCGATGGCGACGGTGGAGACGCGCACATGCTCGCCCATGACGATGGTGCCGGTATTCTCGTCGATCACGATACGCGCCGGCAGGTCCGGCTGCACACGCAGCTGCTCGACTTCGGCCAGCAGGTCGATCATGTCGCCGTCATAGCTGGCCATGCGGTTCAGGCGGACCGTGGACGGGTTTTCCGCCCGCGCCGCGCCGCGGCCGATATAGGCATTGATGGCGTCGGCCATGCGGCGCGCCGTGGTGAAATCCGGATTGCGCAGGGACAGGCGCAGGCTGTCGCGATTGGCGATCTCGGCCCACGGGTCGATGCCGGTGCCGTCGAACGGGTTTTCCACGATGCCGCCATTGGCGATCCGGCCGGAAGTCGGCACGCCGCGGGTGATCGTTGCGGCATCGCCGCCGGCTTCGAAACCGCCCACGGTCAGCGAGCCCTGGGCAACGGCCCAGGCGCGGCCATGGCTGTCGAAGAGCGGCGTGGCGATCAGCGTGCCGCCCTGCAGGCTGTCGGCATCGCCGATGGCGGAGACCGTCACATCGATGCGCGAGCCCTGGCCGGAGAAGGCCGGCAGGCTGGCAGTCACCATCACGGCGGCGACATTATTGGTGTTCAGGTTCGCGTCGCGGGTGTTGACGTTGAAATGTTCCAGCATCGCGTTCAGCGACTGGTTGGTGAAGGCCGAGTTGCGCAGGCTGTCGCCCGAGCCGTCGAGGCCGACGACCAGGCCGTAGCCGACAAGCGGGTTTTCGCGAACGTCTTCGACGTCCACCATGTCCTTGATGCGCGAGTTGGCCAGGGCCGGGGTGGCCAGGGCGAGGGCGGCGATCAGGGCGGTCAAGATGCGCATTTTGCGGTCTCCGGAACGGGTTCGCACACGTCCTTGCGAAGACCGTGCCAGACTGGCAAACTTGGTTAATATAATAAAACACTGAAAAACAAAGGGTTTGGCGCTAGGTTGGTTGCGGATGGGGCGGAAAACCTGACCTGTGCGGCCGATTGCCGGGCATAAATTGCCGGGCAAATCGCGTCGGTTAAGCCTCTATTAAGTGGCCCGGTTCATCCATTAACGCATCGCAGAGAGGCATCGATTCTCGCCATGAAGATCCAGGGACCCAGCTCGAACTCCGCCGTTTCGGCCGGCAAGCGCAAGACCACGTCCGGCGCGTCCTCCCAGGGATTCTCGGTCGATACGGGCAGCCCGGCGGGCCGCACGGCCTCGACCGGCGCCGCAGGTGCGACCTCGGCGGTCCAGTCTGTCGATGCGATCCTCGCCCTGCAGGGTGTGGAAGATGCGACCCAGGCCAAGAAGAAGGCGACCGAGCGGGCGATGAACCTGCTCGATGTGCTCGACGAGCTGAAGCTTGCCCTGCTCGAGGGCGGCCTGCCGCGCGCCAAGCTGGTGGCCCTGATGAACCTGCTGCAGACCCGCCGCGACCAGACTCACGATGCCCGGCTGGAAGCCGCGCTGGACGAGGTTGAGACGCGTGCCGCTGTGGAACTGGCCAAGTTCTCCTGATCGGGACCGCCTCGCGCAGGTCTGAAAACTCACACTATTTCTGATGCTTTCCGGTGCGGCCGCTGAATTGCAGGGCCGCCAACAGCGCCTGCGCGTTGACTTGCGGGGATCGGCGCATATTCTCCGGCCCGCTTTCAGGGGAGCGTGGGAAACCGTATTGTGGTGAGTGGAAAGCGATGAGTGAATCCGAACGCATCGAACTGCCCAAGAACTATTTCCCGTCGGACGACGAGCCGTTCATGAATGACCGGCAAAAAGAGTATTTCCGGCGCAAGTTGATGGCCTGGAAGGAGGAGATCCTCCGCGAGAGCCGTTCGACCATTTCCAATCTCCAGGAAGATATGGGCGCGCTGCCCGATCTGGCCGACCGCGCCTCGACCGAGACCGATCGCTCCCTGGAGCTGCGGGCCCGCGACCGCCAGCGCAAGCTGATCTCCAAGATCGACAGCGCCCTGCGCCGCATCGAGGAAGACAATTACGGCTATTGCGAAGAGACCGGCGAACCGATCTCGCTCGCCCGCCTCGACGCCCGCCCCGTGGCAACCCTGAGCCTGGAAGCCCAGGAACGCCACGAACGCAAGGAGCGCGTTCACCGCGACGAGTAGGGCGGCTCCGGCAAACGGCGGGCCTGTGCCCGCCGCTGCCGTGTTTCCGGTCCCGATCCGCTAGTCGCCCGCGGTCCCGAAGAGCGCCGCGGCCATGGTACGTTCCGCGCTGTCCGGATCGACCTCCCACTGGTCCGACGTCACCACTATCGCCACGCCCTGGTCAGCATAGTAGCGCCAGTGCCCGTTGAAGGCGCGGCTGCCGCCATTGTGCCAGTAGGTGCGGCCGAGACCGGGAATGTCCTCGACCACCAGGCCGTAGCCGTAATGGCTCGGCGCGCCGTCGCCTTCCTGCTGGTAGGGCCGGTGGGTGAGGGCGCGCAGGTCGTGGCCGCCCAGCCGGCCGGTCTCGTAGGCATTGACCCAGGCGAGCAGGTCGCGCGGCGTGGAGAGCATCCCGCCATTGCCGATCAGGTGCCAGGACGGCGTGCCGCCACCCCAGGAAATCTCTGCCACGGCCCGGGTCGCGTCGTCGGCGCTCTCGCAGCATACCGACTGGTAGCCGGTGTGCTCGATGCCGGCCGGCAGCAGGATGCGCTGGCGCAGGGCCGTGTCGTAGGACTTGCCGGTCACGCGCTCGACGATGGCGGCGAGCAGGGAATAGCCGACATTGGAATAGTCGTAGCCCGCGCCCGGCTGTGCCGTCAGCGGGGTCGACCAGGCGCGCGCCAGATAGGCGGCGCGGCCGAGCACTTCGTGATCCTCGCCCAGCGAATGGGGCAGGCCGGCGGTATGGGTGAGCAGCTGGTGCAACGTGATCGCGGCCTTATCGTCCGGCGCGTCCACGAAAATCTCGCCGAGCGTGGTGTCTGCCGACAGAGTGCCGCCCTCAATTAGGCTGGCGACGAGCAGGCCGGTGAAGCTCTTGGTCATTGACAGGATGTCGATGGGCGTATCCATGCCGAAGGCGCGGTCGTCACTGTCGCGGCTGCGGTCGTAGACCGGTTCGCCATTGCGGGTGACGGCGATCGTGCCGGTGAAGCCCTGGGCAACCAGATCGTCGAAGGCGACGTCCAGCCGGGCCAGCGAGGCTGGGCGTTCCAGGAAGTCCTGACCGGCCGGTTGCGGCCCGGACTGGGCGTGGCCGGCGGGCAGGCCGGAGACGGCGAGGACGAGGCTGGCGGCAAGGCCGATGGCGGTGTGCATGCTTGTGACCCTTTCAAAAGGCGGTGTATGGCTGTGAAGCGCCGGTGGGTATGCCGCCGGCCGTTTCCGGGCCTGACCAAAACGTTTCGAAACATGCGTGAAGACCGATCCCTGACCCCCGCCGATGCTGCGCCCGTCCCTGCCCGCCGTTTCACCATCGGCACGGCAGTGTGCGATCTGACGGAGGGGCGGATTGTCGAGGCCGGCCGCGAGGCGCGCCTGGAACCTCGCCTGTGCGGCGTGCTGGCGCTGCTTGTCCAGTACGCGCCGGAGCCGGTGACGCGGGACATGTTTCTCGAGATTGTTTGGGATGGAGACGGATCGGACGAAGCGCTGACCCAGAGCATTTCGCGCCTGCGGCGTCTGCTCGGCGATGCCGGGGCTATCCGGACCCATCCGCGGATCGGCTACAGCCTTGCGCGGCCGGTTCAGTCAGCGCCCCAGGCGCTCCCGGGCATGGAGCAAAAGCCGGCAGCGGGCTGGCGGACGCATCTGGGACGGCGGCAATGGGCGGCCATCGGCGCCGCCGCGGTGATGCTTGCCGTCCTCGCCGGTGTGTGGATCGAGCGTGTCCGCACCACACCGGCGCCGGGCGAGGTGGAGTTCATCGAGATCGAGCGGGAATTCGACACCGCTTCCGGCAGCTAAAAAATAGGCCGCCGCGAGTGGACGCGACGGCCTCAGTGGAACCCGATGGTGGCGGGGTCTGTGGTCCTAGAAGGGCATCAGGAGGTCGTAGATCTCCTGGCCGTAGCGGGGGCGCTGGACATCGGTGAGATGTCCGCGGCCGCCATAGGAAATACGGGCTTCGGCGATCTGGGTGTGGGCGATCGTATTGTCCGAAGCGATGTCCTGCGGGCGCGCGATGCCGGTGATCAGCAGTTCGCGCACTTCATTGTTCACACGCACTTCCTGACGGCCGGCGATCACCAGATTGCCATTGGGCAGAACCGAGGTGACCAGGGCGGCCACGGTCAGGGAGATGCTTTCCGTGCGGTTGACCGAGCCGGCGCCCTGCGTCGAGGAGGACGAACCCAGGCTGGCGAGCGAGGCCGGGTCGATATTGTCGTTGAAGAAGCCGGTCAGATCGGCGCCGAAGAATTGCGTCAGGTCGGCATCTTCCGCCGAGGAGCGCGTCCGGTTGGTCGAGTTCTGCAGCTGGGCGCGGTCGGAAATGTCGATATTGACCGTGACGATGTCGCCGACGCGAGCGGCGCGCGGATCGCCGAAGAAGGTCGGCGAGTTGGCGTTCCACAGCGAGTTGGTCTGCGAGGTGTGCTGGCGCGGCGTGGCGTATACCGGCGGCATCGGGATCTGCTGCGGACCGGCACCGGCGAGGACGGCCGGGTTCTCGATCGGTGTCATGGGCGGCGTCTGGCCGACATAGGACAGGCGGTCGGTGGCTGCGCAGGCCTGCAGGGTGGCCGCGCCGATGATGAGGATTGCGATTTTGCGGATCATGGGGGTTCTCCCTGGATATCAGAAGCTGGCGGCCGGCGACGCGCCGACGCGGGCACGGCCCGGGCCGTCGACGAGGGCCTCCACCGTGCGGCTGGATTGCAGATTGACGAAGCGGGCCACCTCGCCGTCGGCGGCGTTTTCCATGGCGCGGGCGCGTACGGAGAGCTGGATGCCCGGGGCTTCGAAGACGAGGGTGACGAGTTCACCGCGTTCGATCATCAGCGGACGCTGCAGGTCATAGCCGCGCAGCGGCTCGCCCGGGCGCAGGGCGCGGCGGGTTTCCAGGCCGATGATGGAGTCCGGATCGAGCAGCGAGTCCGGACGCAGGCGGTCCGAGCGCAGCGACACCCATTCGATGTCGGCGTCGGAGATCTCGGCACCGGCCGGAATGGCGCGGGCCAGGACCGGAACGTCGACGGTGGCGTAGGCGCGGCCGGTGATGCGCACCGACTGGGCACCGTCATAGGGCGTGATGTCGGCGACGAGCATGCCCGAGCGCGGGTCGAAATTCAGGGATTCGACCTGCAGACCGCCGGTCGCATCGACCGGGGCGTGCAGCGCCATCGCGGTGTTCGACAGGCGCACTTCGTGGACGCGGCCTTCTTCGGCGAACAGCTCGCCTTCCAGAAGGTCGGTCAGCGTGGCGGCGTCGATCACCTGGCTGTCGCGGGCCACTGTGATGCGGCGGACGCTGGCGGCATTGGCCCAGTCCAGACCGTTCTCGGCGGCGATGCGGCGGACATATTCCACCGTCAGCGAGGTGCGGCCGCCCGGTTCCGGGGCGCGGGCGACCACGATGTCGGCGGCTTCCCCATCGACCGTGAACAGGTCGCCGAGCGTGATGTGAGCGCCATCGACCAGGAGGGTTTCGCGCAGCACCACCGCGTCGCTGGCCAGGGCCTGCGGCGCAATCAGCGCCGAGGCGGCCAGGCAGGTGAGGGCGAGGAGAGACGTGCGGGTCATCTATTCGCTCCGTTAGCGCAGGTTCGAGGAAGCAGCGAGCATCTCGTCGGATGCCGTGATGACGCGGGCGTTCATCTCGTAGGCGCGCTGCGCCTGGATCAGGGCGGTGATCTCGGCGACCGAGTTGACGTTGGAGCCTTCCACGAAGCCCTGGCGGATGATGCCGTAGCCCGGCGAACCCGGCGTGCCGACCGAGGCGGTGCCGGAGGCGGCGCTTTCCAGATAAAGATTGTCGCCCGTGGCCTCGAGGCCGGCCTCGTTGAAGAAGGTAACGAGTTCCAGCTGACCCACGGTGGACGGTTCGGTCTGGCCGTCGATGAGCGCCTGGACCTGGCCCTGGGCGTTGATCGAGACTTCGCGGGCGCCCTGCGGAATGGCGATACCCGGTGCGACCGTATAGCCGTCGGAGGTGACGATCTCGCCTTCCGGGCTCAGGGCAAAATTGCCGGCGCGGGTATAGGCATCGGAACCGTCAGGCAGCTGGACGCGGAAATAGCCGCGGCCCGAGATCGCCAGGTCGTAGGTATTGCCGGTGTTCGACAGCGGACCCTGTTCGGTGATCCGGTAGATGGAGTCGGCCTGGACGCCGAGACCGACCTGGACGCCCGTCGGCACGATGGTGCCGGCGTCGGAGGAGTTCATCCCCATGGCCTGGACGTTCTGGTAGAGCAGATCCTGGAACTGGGCACGCTGGCGCTGGAAGGCCGTCGTGTTCATGTTGGCCAGGTTGTTCGAGATCACTTCGACATTCAGCTGCTGGGCTTGCATGCCGGTGGCGGCGGTGGTGAGGGAGCGCATGGTTCAACTCCTCCTTAAGAGACGCGGCCGAGGCGCTCGATGGCGCGCTTGTTCAGGTCTTCGGCATCGTTCAGGAATTTGGACACGGACTGGTAGGTCCGCATGATGCTCATCATGTCGGTCAGTTCGGTGATCGACTCGACATTGGAGCGCTCGACATAGCCCTGGCGCACGACCGGATCGAAGGCCGGCTGGGGCTGGTTTTCAGGATCGTCGGCATTGGCGACCGTGTAGCGGCCATTGCCTTCCTTGGTCATCAGCGAGCGGTTGGGCACTTCGAACACGCCGATGCGGCCGACGGCCTGGCCGTCTTGCATGATCACGCCGCCGTCGACGATGACGGTCTCGGTCGCGTTGGGATCGAGCAGGATCGGGGCGCGGGTGTCGGCGTCCAGCACCGGGGCACCGTCAGACGCGACCAGCTGGCCGTCGGCATCGGTGCGGAAGCGGCCGTCACGGGTGTATTGTTCGGTGCCGTTGAAATCGACGGCGAAGAAGCCTTCGCCCTCGATCGCGACGTCGAACTGGCGGCCGGTGAAATCGAGCGCGCCCTGGCTGAAGTCGCGGCCCATGCCCCAGTTCGTGACGTACTGAAGCTCTGACGGTCCGTCGGCGTGTTCGGCGGTGCGGGCGGGCTGGTTCTCGAGAAGCAGCGACTCGACCTTGAAGCCGGCCGTGTTCGCGTTCGCGATGTTGTTGGCGATGACGTCCATGTCCCGGCGAAGGGTCATCTGGCGCGTCAGGCCGATCATGATTGCGTTGTCCATCGGGCGGTTTCCTTTCTGGATACCTGGTATTCGCTGTCATCTCGCAGCGATTGCCCGACAAGTTGCACGCAGCGTGCCAAGGTTAATTTTGTTGGTTATCAGCTACTTGGCTGGATCGCCTTGGGGGACAGGCCTGCCGGGTCCGGCAATCCTGTCCGGGCGGGTGGAAAGAAGTTGCCGGGGCGGGGGGAGGACTACGAAACGTTAACCGCAGTGACCGTTAATAGGGCCCAGACGATTCCCCCGTTTGGAGCCCGCAATGGCCGACGAAGAAACAGAAATCGAAGACGGCGCCGAAGGCGAAGAGAAGGCCAAGAAGAGCCCGCTAAAGCTCATTCTTTTCATTGGCTTGCCTGTGCTGATCCTGCTGCTCGCGGGTGTCGGCGGCTTCCTTCTGTTCTCCGGTGGCGGCGACGATGCGGCCGAGCATGCCGATTCGTCGCACGGCGAATCGGGCGCTGACGGCCATGGCGGCGATACGCATGCCGCGGCCGAACAACATGCCGAACCGCATTATTTCGACCTGCGCGAGGGCGATGGCGAGGTGGAGACGATCACCACCAATATCCGTTCGAGCGACGGCCGGCCGGTTCTGGTGCAGCTGAAACTTTCCTTCGAGTCCACCAATCCGGAGATGGAGAGCATTCTCCAGTCGCATGTGGACCCGATCATGGATCAGTTCATCATGTTCCTGCGCGAGCTGCGCGAGGACGATCTCTACGGGTCGGCGGGCATGCACCGCGTGCGGCTGGAATTGCTGCGCCGGGTGAATCTGGCGATCGAGCCGGCCCAGGTGGATGCCGTGCTCATCCAGGAATTCCTGATTGTCGACTAACGCTTAACTGGACGGATACCGATGTCTGACGACTTGGATCAAGACGCGCTGGCCGCCGAATGGGAGGCGATGGCCGAGGACGGTGACGACCTCGACCTGGCGTCCGAATGGGAGGCGATGGTCGGCGGCGGCGACGACGACGACAATGATCTGCCGACCGTTGGCGGCGGGCCCGAGCGCATCCTCAACCAGGACGAGATCGACAGCCTGCTCGGCTTCTCGCTGACCGATGACGATGCGGCCGACAAGTCCGGTATCCGCGCGATCATCAATTCGGCGCTTGTAAGTTATGAGCGCCTGCCGATGCTGGAAATTGTCTTCGACCGCCTGGTGCGGCTGATGACGACCAGCCTGCGCAATTTCACATCGGACAATGTCGAGGTGTCGCTGGATAATATTTCATCCATCCGTTTCGGCGACTATCTCAACTCGATCCCGCTGCCGGCGATCCTGGCCGTGTTCCGCGCCCAGCAGCTGGACAATTACGGTCTGCTGACGGTCGACTCCAACCTGATCTATTCGATCGTGGACGTGCTGCTCGGCGGCCGCCGGGGCACCTCGGCCATGCGCATCGAGGGCCGTCCCTACACCACGATCGAACGCATGCTGGTGCAGCGCATGATCGAGGTCGTGCTAGGCGATGCCAAACAGGCTTTCCAGCCGCTGACGGAAGTCGATTTCGACCTGGAGCGCGTGGAGACCAATCCGCGCTTTGCCGCGATTGCCCGCCCGGCCAACGCCGCTATCCTGGTGAAGTTGCGCATCGACATGGAAGATCGTGGCGGCCGCATCGAATTGCTGCTGCCCTATGCTACCCTGGAGCCGATCCGGAAGATGCTGCTGCAGCAGTTCATGGGCGAGAAGTTCGGACGTGACAATATCTGGGAAGGCCACCTGGCCACCGAGCTGTGGTCGACGAATATGGAAGTCCAGGCAGTGCTGGACGAACAGCGGATGCCGCTGGGCAAGATCGCCGATCTGAAGGTCGGCGACACACTTTTCCTCGACGCCACCCCGAACAGTGAGGTTGAGTTGCGTTGCGGTCAGGTGCCGCTCACCCGCGGCCGTATGGGCCGTATCGGACATAATGTTGCCCTGCGCCTGAGCGGACCGCTCTCGCCGGGGGCCAAGAAAGCGATGATGAGGTTCGCATGACGCTCGCAGCTCTGGTTTTCGAAGGCCTGGTGGCCGCGCTTCTCGTCGTTGCCGTCGTGATGTGCTGGCGTGTCGACCGTCGCCTGAATGCCCTGAAGAAGGGGCAGGACGGTGTGCAGGCCTCCGTGATCGCACTCAATGAAGCGACCGATCGTGCCCGGGCCAGCCTGGCTGCCCTCGAGCGCGCCACCAGCCAGTCCGGCGAGGTGCTGGAGACGCGCGTTGCGGAGGCTCGCAAGCTGGCCGACGAACTGCGGCTGATCACCGGCGAGGCCGATCGCCGGGCAGACAGCCTGTCGTCGCGCCGGGCACCGGCTCCGAGCCGCCGCCGCGCCAGCGAGATCTTTCCCGAAGGCGCCGGCTCGCGCGTCATCAACGATCTGAAGGATGTGAGATAGGTCATGCGCGAACCGGTTCGTCTGCTCGCCGTTCTAGCCGTCCTGATGGGCGGCCTGTTCGGCCTGAAAGCCCTGTCGGTCGCCAATGGCGCCGCCGATTGGTGGGAAGCCCATGCTGCCACGCTGCTCGCCGAAGAGGCGACGCCGCAGGAAAGCGGTGACGGCCATGAGGCCTCTGCCGGCGCGGATGCCGGGCAAGATGCCGAAGACGGTGAGCACGCAGCGGAAACGCCGGCCGAGCCGCCTATGCCCGACACGGCCTTCCAGCCGGCCGGTGACGTGTCTGCCGCCTTTGCAGAACGCATCGCCAGCGGCATGCGCACGGCCGAGGAAGACCGCGTCTTCTATCGCCTGCGCGAACGCTCTGCCGAACTGGACCGCCGTGAACAGGAACTGGAAACCCGCGAAGCCCTGATGCTCGCCATGGAACAGCGCGTCGACGGCAAGATCGAGGAGCTCAATACGCTGCGCACGCAGATACTGGAGCTCACCGACAGCCTGTCCGAACGCGAAGGCGAGGACATGCAGGTGATCGTCGACTGGTATGGCGCCATGGATCCGGGCGATGCCGCCGAGCGGATCGCCAGCCTGGACATGGACACCCAGATCCAGATCGCCTCGCGCATGTCGCAACGTAAATTCGGCCCGATCCTGGCCGAGATGACGCCGGAAGCCGCCGCCGCCGTGACCCAGCGCATGGCCACCCGCAGCGACCTGCCCGATACCGTTGCGGAGCTGGAGGCCCGGCTTGCCGAAGGCGGCTAGACATATCGCCTCCCTGACCGGCGGGCTGACCCTCGCCTTGCTCGGTTCGACAGCCCTGGCCCAGACGGCCGGGGCGTTTGTCGTCGAGCGCACGGGTGCGGGCGCACGCATCGTCATCGACTATGATGACGCGATCGCGAATGCGCGCCCCTCTGCCGCTGCCGATGTCGAGCACACTGTCCTGATCGTCCGCCTCAGCGAGCCGCTGGAGGCGGATGTCGCCGGTCTGGCCGACCAGCTGGGCGATCTGGCTGCCCGTGGGCGTCTCGACCGCGACGGTTCGACCCTGCGTATCGCCCTCAACCAGACCGCCGACGCCCATGTGTCGTCCAGCTATGACCAGGTGGCGATCGACATCGTCCCCGTCGGCGCGCCGGCGCCTGCGCCCATCGTGTCGCCGCGCGAGGCGCGCGAGCGCGAAGAGGCGCGCCTGGCGGCCGAGCGCGCGGCCAATCCGCCGCCCGTGCCGCTTGTCGACGCACTGCCCGTGCAATACCGCGTCGGGCAGGCGACCGAATACACGCGGATCGAGTTTCTCTGGCCCCGCGAGGTCGGCTTTGAACTCGCGCAGACCGGCAACACCGCAACCATCCGCTTCGACGCCCCGGCCGATATCGAGCTGGGCCGTCTGCGTGGCTCGCCGCCGCGCTTTCTGGAAAATGTCAGCGGCGAGCGCGATGTGAATGACTGGGTTCTCACGCTCGAGGTGATGGACGATGTCCAGGTGCGGGCCTGGAATGAGGGCGGTCGCGTGGTCGTCGATCTGCCCGACCCGGACGTGGCAAGTGCGGCAGCCCTGCTGGCCCAGCTTGGCGATCTGTCCGCCGAAGCGGGCGGTGGGCCTGGACCGGAAGAGACGGCCCCGGAAGAGGGTGCCGATACGGTAGCGGTCGCCGATGCTGCAGAGACGCCGGCTCGCGGTCCTGCGCAGCTGCAACCGGAACCGGCGGCAGAGCCCCAGTCCGCTGAAGACGAGCCCGTTGCCGAGACCCAATACGCCTCGGCCGACGCCCCGATTGTCGCTGAAGGCGGCGACCCCGTGCCGGCCGATGGCCGGGTGCGCGCGAATGTCTCCGAGTTCAACGGCGATCTGCGGGTCGAGTTCGACTGGGCAGCCCCCCTGGGCGCGGCCGTTTTCCGCCGTGGCGAGGCGGTCTGGATCGTGTTCGACGCTGCTGCCGATATCGACCTGCGCGAGATGGAAATGGCCAATCGCCGCCATGTGCGCGACTATACCGCCGTGCGCGGTGAGGACTGGTCGGCTGCGCGCATCGCCGTGCCCTCGACCTCGCAGGCCGAAGCACGGATCGATGGCGCCCGCTGGACGGTGGTGTTCTCCGAACGGATCGACTCGCCGCCGCGCCCGATCAATGTCCGCCGCGATGCCCGCCGCACCCGGCCGGGGCGGATCCTGATGGATATCGCCGATCCGCGCGCCATCCGCTGGATCGAGGATCCCGTCGTGGGAGACCGGATCGGCGTTGTGACGGCCGGTGCCCCGGTGCAGGGCCTGACCGCCCGCCGCGACTTTGTCGGCGGCGCGCTGTTGCCCAGCGCCCAGGGCGGAGCCGTGGAAGCCATTGCCGAGGATATCGAGATCAGCCTCATTACTTCCGGCGTGGCGATCAGCCGGCCCGAAGGGCTCAACCTGTCGCCGGCGTCGGAAGCCGGTGCGGCGGGGGCGGAAAGCTCGGTCCTCGCGAATATTTCCTCGCCGGCTCTGGTCTATTTCGACGCCTGGGATGGTGACGGATATTTCCGTCGTGACTGGAATGCGCGTCTGCGCCGTGCGGCGCTGGAAGAGGGCACGGACGGCAAGGTCGCGCTGGCGCGCTTCCTTCTGGCCAACGAGCTGGCACCGGAAGCGCTGGGCATGCTGGACCTTGCAATCCAGCAGGATGCCTCGCTGGCGAACGATCCCCATGTGCGCTCGCTGCAGGGTGTCGCCAGTTACATGATGGACCGGCTGACGGACGCCCAGACCTATTTCTCTCACCCCGCGCTGGCCGTCGATCCCGCCGCCGATCTGTGGCGTGCGATGACAGCCGTCGGCGAGGAGCGCTGGGCCGATGCCCGCCGCCGCTTCGCGTCCGGTGACAGCACGATCTATTATTATCCTCCGGTCTGGCAGTCGCGCTTCCAGGTCGCGCATGCCCGTGCCGCGATGGAGCTCCACGACTACGCCGCTGCCCAGGACCTGCTCTACCGCGCCGAGGCGGGTGAACCGGATGACCGTACGCGTCGCGAGGCGCAGTATATCCAGGCGCGGCTGGCCGAGGCCGATGACCAGGTCGAACAGGCCATCGCGCTGCTGCAGGATCTGTCGGATTCCGGCGATGCGCAGATGGAAGCCAAGGCGCTGTCCGACCTTTATCGCCTGCAGCTGGCTGCGGGGCAGATCACCCGCACCGAGGCGATCGATGCGCTGGAAAACCTGCGCTTCCGCTGGCGCGGTGACACGATCGAACTGGATACTGTCCGGGCGCTCGGCGAGCTCTATGTCAGCGCCGGCGAATATGCGCGCGGGCTGGAAACGATGGACACCGCCCAGGCGCGCTTCCCGGATACCGAAGCCGGCCGCCGGATCGGTGAGGATATGGACGCGATCTTCCGCCGTCTCTTCCTCGACGGCGAGGCGGATCGTATGGACCCGGTCGAGTCCGTCGCGATTTTCTATGAATACCAGCACCTCGTGCCGATCGGGGCCGATGGCGACCGTATGGTGCGCCGCCTGGCCGAACGCCTGATCGCCTTCGACCTGCTCGATCCGGCTTCCGAACTACTGCAGCACCAGGTGGAATACCGCCTGCGCGAACCGCTCGCCCGGGCCCGCGTCGCGACCGATCTCGCGGTCGTCTATCTGATGGACCGGCGCTATGAGGACGCGATCAACGCCTTGCGGACATCCCGCATCGCCGGCCTGTCCGAAGAACTGCGCAATGAGCGCTACCTGCTCGAAGCTCGCGCCTATTCCGAACTGGGCCGCCATGAGCAGGCCCTGGAACTGATCGCGTCCGATCGCTCAGGCCCTGCCAACCGGCTGCGTGCCGATATCGCCTGGACCCAGCGCGACTGGCCGATGGCCGGCCGGCGGCTTGAGACCCTTCTGGGTAATCGTTTTGCCGATCCCGATCCGCTCGACGCGTCCGAAGAGGCCGATGTCATGCGTGCGGCGATTGCCTATTCCCTGGCCCGCGACACCGAAGCCGCCGTGCGGCTGGGCGAGCGCTATGGCGACGCCATGGCCGGGACGGAACAGGCCGCCGCCTTCCAGCTCCTCACCGACGAGAGCGCACCGGCAGGCAATGCCCGCTTCTCCGATCTCGCCACGCGGATCGCCAGTATCGACACGCTGGACGCTTTCATGGAGCCTTTCCGCGACCGCTTCACAAACAGCGGCGGACCGAGCTAGGGGGCTGACAGGCTAGGTCAGGTTCGCCATTGCGAGCACGAAGATGCTCCAGGCGAATAGCCAGAGCAGCATGCCGGCTGCGGGGACGGCTGGGAAAAGCGAATTCACCGCGAAGACCACCAGACCGGCAATGATCAAGCTGGCCAGCACCGCCAAATTTGCCTTGAAATAGGACGTGCTTCTCTTCGGGAAAAACAGAGCCTGGGCGGCGCTGACGACAGTCGCCATGAGTAAGCCGAGTGCAATCACGGCAAGCCAGTGGGCGTTTTCCCGGAACATGGCGATACCGATTGAAGAGCAGAGGGCGGTGTGAAAACCGACAGTGGCGCATGTTCTGAGAAGGCCGACGTCGTCCTTGGCCATGCCCTTGCCCCGGTCAGCCCCCGCCTATCGTCCCGAAACTCTGCATCAGCGAGCCGGTGACGAGGCGCCAGCCGTCGATCAGGACGAAGAAGATCAGCTTGAAAGGCAGGGAGATCACGATCGGCGGCAGCATCATCATGCCCATCGACATGAGGATGGAGGAGACGACGAGGTCGATGATCAGGAAGGGGATGAAGAGCAGGAAGCCGATCTCGAAGGCGCGGCGCAGTTCGGAGATCATGAAGGCCGGCGCGACGATCCAGAATGAGGTGGCTTCCGGCGTATCGGGCAGGGGCTGTTCCGACATCTCGATGAACAGCGCCAGATCATCCTCGCGCGTATGGGTCAGCATGAAGGTCTTCAGCGGACCGGTCGACAGATCGAAAGCCTCGGTCAGCTCGATCTCGTCTTCCATCAGGGGCTGGATGCCCTGTTCGTAGGATTGGGTGAAGACCGGCGCCATGATGAAGCCGGTCAGGAAGATGGCCAGTGAGACGAGGACGGCGTTCGGCGGGCTCTGTTGCAGGCCCAGCCCGGTGCGCAGCAGGGACAGGACGACGATGATCCGCACGAAGCTCGTCGTCATGATGATGATGGATGGCGCCAGCGAGAGGACGGTGAGCAGGGCAATCAGCTGCAGCACGCGCTCGGTCAGATCGCCCTCGGTGCCGGTGTCGATCGTGATGCTCTGCGCCTCGGCGCCCGCCCCCAGAAGGGTGATGATGCCCAGGACGAAGAGCGCGGCGCAGACCCAGAAGCCCTTTTTCATGCCGCATCCTCCGTCTCGATGGCTTGTGTCCGGGGCGCGGCCGCCGGCCGGCTGGCCAGCACGGTTTCCGCTTCCACCCCCAGAAGGACCACATGTTCGGTGTCGTCAGCCTGCACGATCACCACGCGGCGTCGCGGGTCGATCACCAGGGTTTCCTTGAGGCTCAGCCGGCGCTCCATGCCAGCGCCGAAGCCGCGCAGACCGGTCATGCCCTGCAGGATCCAGCCGCGGCGCACGGCATAGCCGAACAGGCCGAGTGCGCCGACCAGCACGGCAAGCACCGAAACGGCGAAGAAATAGTGGGTCCAGTCGACGATATCGGTCATCGGGCCTTTGCCTCATAAGAGATTACCCGCTTGTCCGGTGATGCGGTTAAGTGCGCGTTAACTGTGACGGCGCACCTTCGTTAACGGTAGAAAAGGGGATTCGCGGATGCGGCCCGACGACGTGTCAGTGCTGGCACTTCTTCGACAGTCGATGAGCTTCAACACCGAGCGCCAGCGGGTGATCTCGGAGAATGTGGCCAATGCGAACACGCCTGGCTACACCGCGAAGGATCTCGACGAGAGCGAATTCAATCGCGCGGTACAGCGCCAGTTGCGCGGCCATGAGGCCGGCAATGGCCCGTCGCGCGTGCGCATGCTGACCAGCGAGGCCGGGCACATGTCCGGTTCCGCCGGCGGGTCGGCATCGCGCAATTGGGAAGCGTCCGACGCGCCGGATTCCGAAACCACGGTCAACGGCAATTCGGTCGTGCTGGAAGAACAGATGGTCCGGGCCCAGGAAACGCGCATGCAGTACGAGAGCGCGCTGACCCTGTACCAGAAGAGCCTGGGGCTGATCCGTATGGCGATCAAGCCGGCGGGCCGCTAAGTGAGGAGCTAGAGGATGAGCGACGCATCTGACGCCATGTCGATCTCCGCTGCCGGTCTTCGGGCCCAGGCAGCGCGCATGCGCATCATCTCGGAAAACCTGGCCAACGCCGATTCCACGGCGCGCGAGCCGGGCGGGGATCCCTATCGCCGCCAGATCCCGGTCTTCGAGGCCGAGCTGGACCGCGTGACGGGGCTGAACCATGTCCGCATGAATGATGTCGCCTATGACCAGACCGAATTCACGCTGGAATTCGATCCCGGCCACCCGGCCGCGGATGAAGCCGGCTATGTGCGCACGTCCAATGTCGAGACCCTGGTCGAGATGATGGATATGCGCGAGGCGATGCGCTCCTACGAAGCCAATCTGAACATGATCGAAAACAGCCGGCGCATGCAGGAGCGTACGCTGGACCTGCTGCGCCGCTAGAACCGCGCGCGCCGCTCTCAGAATGAGGATGTGAGCCCATGGCTGCCGATCTTTCCGCCGTCCAAGCCTATCAGGCCGCGGTTCGTGCCGCCCAGCAATCGGTGGGTGGAGCCAAGGAAGCCGAAGCGACACCGTCGCTCGACTTCGGCAATATGGTCTCCTCGGCCATTGCCGATACCTCCGGCGCCCTGGCCAATGCCGAACAGATGACCGCCGCTGCTGCCGCTGGTGAAGCCGAGCTGCTGGACGTGGTCACGGCCGTCTCTGCCGCGGAGATATCGCTGGAAACCGTCGTTGCCGTGCGTGACGAGGTGGTCCGCGCCTACCAGGAAATCCTGCGCATGCCGATCTAGGGCAGCCGACAGATACAATCAGATAAAAGACCCCGGCCGTGGCCGGGGTCTTTTTCTGTCTGCTTCTATTGCGCGGACTGGACCGAGGCCGTCCAGGCTTCGACTTCCTCGGTCAGCATCGACAGCGGGATCTGGCCCGAGGCGAGAACCGTGTCGTGGAAGGCGCGAACGTCGAAGGCATCGCCCAGCGTGCGCTCGGCCTGCTCGCGCAGGGCGACGATATGGTTCTTGCCGACCTGGTAAGCTGTCGCCTGGCCGGGGAAGACCACATAGCGCTCGACTGCCGGGATGATGTCGGCATCGGAATTGGGCGTGTTCTCCTGCAGGTAGGCGATGGCCTCTTCGCGCGACCAGCCATTGGCGTGCAGGCCGGTATCGACCACGAGGCGGCAGGCCCGCCAGAGCTCCATCGCGATACGGCCGGCATTGAGATACGGGTCCGAATACAGTCCCATCTCGACCGGCAGGGATTCCGCATAAAGACCCCAGCCTTCCGCATAGGCGGTGTAACCGACAAACTGGCGGAAGCGGGGGAGGTTCTCCATTTCCTGCTGGATCGAACGCTGCAGGTGATGGCCCGGAATGCCTTCATGATAGGCCAGCGTGGCCATCTGGTAGGTGGGCACGCTCGTCATGTCGCGCAGATTGACATAATAGACCGCGGGCCGTGAGCCGTCGGGCGTGGCGTTCTCGTAGAAAGCCAGGCCGGCACCGGCTTCGCGGAAGGGTTCCACCCGCCGCACGACCAGTTCCGCTTCGGGCAGGGTGCCGAAGAATTCGGGCAGGCGTTCGCGCACCGTCTCGATGATTTCCGTCGCGCGTTGCATGTAGGCCTCGCGGCCCTCATCGGTATCCGGATAGTAGAATTGCGGATCCTCGCGCAGGAAGACGAAGAAGTCCTGCAGGCTGCCCTCGAAACCGGTCTGCGCCATCACCTCGCGCATCTCTGCATGCAGCCGGTCGACCTCTGCCAGGCCGAGCGTGTGGATCTCCTGCGCCGTCATGTCGGTCGTGGTGAAGCCGGCAAGCAGATTGTTGTAGAAGGCCTCGCCATCGGGCAGGTCCGCGACGCCATCGGCCGTCGTCGAACGGTCCCGATGATCCACGAGCATGGCTTCAAGACGCGCATAAACCGGTCCGAAATCTTCGAGCAGCGCCGTGCGGGCCTGGTCCAGCAGCGCGGTCCGTTCGGCATCCGTCAGGTCGAGAGCACCGACCTTGCGCTGAAAGTCTGCCCAGAGGGGATGATCCGGGCCGTCATCGAAGGGGGCACCGGTCTGCAGGCCCTGCACGGTGGACAGGACACGGTCATAGACCCAGGCGGGCGCCTCGATGCCCTGGTCAAACCGGTATTCGGCTTCGGCGATGTGCATGTCCATCACATCGTCCAAGGCCGAGAGGCGCTGGATATAGGCTTCGGCATGGCCGGCGGTTTCGATGCGGTGCTGGCCGATCAGGAAAGCCAGATAGCCGGTGTGCGGTCCGAACAGCTGGTTGAAGACATAGCCGTAGCGGTCGAAGGGTTCGGACTCCGCGGCGCGTTCGGCACTGTACTCGAACAGGCGCCAGGACATCTGGCCCACCGGGTCGAGTGCGTCGAAGTCGAACCGTGTGCGCATTTCTTCAAGCCGGGCCAGGCTGCGCTGGTTCGCGGCCTCGAGTGCCTCCGGGCTGATATCATTCCAGCGGCCGTAATCCTCGTCGATAATGCCCAGACCGGTCTTGTTGGCCGGGAAGTATTCCAGTTCTTCCTCGAAATTGCCTGCGAACCAGGCGTTCAGACGGTCGGTCTCCGTTTCCTGTGAGATGCTCTGGAGCGCGGTATCCTGCGCGAATACGGGGGGCGCGGCGGCTCCCGTTGCGATAATGCTGGTCGCCAGCAGGACGGCACGCAGCGGTGCGGTTTTGGCAAATGACATGATTTCCCCTCAGCCAGTTGAATCGGCAAGATCGGGGAGGTTGTCCTTCGGGACTCTGGCGCCGCGCTTACAGCGCCGTAATGGGCGCCCCTTGCCACACAAGAAAAGGCCCTCCGGATGAGCGGAGGGCCTTTCTTTGAATGCCGATCGGGAAGGACGGCTTATTCTGCCGCCTGCGTCTCCGCGATCCAGTTGTTCACGCGCTCTTCCAGCACCGCCAGCGGCATGGCGCCCTGGGTCAGGACGACATCGTGGAAATCGCGGATGTCATAGGCCTCGCCGAGGGCCTCTTCGGCCACGCCGCGCAGGCGCAGGATTTCCAGCATGCCGACCTTGTAGGCATTGGCCTGGCCCGGATAGACGATATAGCGGTCGATGGCATTGCGCACATCGCCTTCCGGATTGGGCGTGTTTTCCAGCAGGTAGTCGACCGCTTCCTGGCGCGTCCACTGGTGATAGTGCAGGCCGGTATCGACCACGAGACGGCAGGCCCGCCACAGCTCCATCGCCAGCCGGCCGAAGTCGGAATAGGGGTCGGAATAGAAGCCGAACTCCTTGGGCAGGTATTCGGTGTAGAGCCCCCAGCCTTCAGTATAGGCGGTGTAGCCGCCAAAGCGCCGGAAGGCCGGCACGCCGTCCAGCTCCTGCATGATGGCCAGCTGCATGTGGTGGCCCGGAATGCCTTCATGATAGGCGAGCGCTTCCATCTGGTAGGTCGGCATGTCGGCCATGTCGCGCAGATTGGCGTAGTAGACGCCGGGGCGCGTACCGTTCGGGGCCGGGCGCTGATAGAAGGCCTTGCCGGCCGCGTTTTCGCGGAAAGGCTCGACACGGCGCACTTCTAGCTCGGCTTCCGGGAAGGTGTTGAACATCTGCGGCAGCGTCTCGCGCATCGTGTCGATGAGCGCGGTGGCGTCGGCCAGATAATCAGCCCGGCCTTCATCCGTGTTGGGATAGTAGAACTGCTCGTCAGTTCGCATGAACTCGAAGAAGTCGGTCAGCGTGCCGTCGAACTCCACCTGATCCATGATGGCGCGCATCTCACCATGGATCCGCTCGACCTCGGCGAGGCCGAGCTGGTGGATCTCCTCGGCGGACAGATCCATCGTCGTGTAGTTGTTCAGAAGGTAGTTGTAGAACTCGCCGCCATCGGGGTGTTTCCACACACCGTCCTCGTCGGTGGCGATTTCCGCCTGCTCCTCGAACAGGGCGATGATCCGCTGATAGGCGGGTTCGACGACGGATGTCAGGGCCGCCTCGGCTTCGGCAATGAGGCGATCCTTCTCGGCCTGGTCAATGTCCAGCGCCTCGACCTTGCCGCGGAAGTCGGCCATCAGCGGGCTGTCCTCGCCGCTGTCGTCAAAGGGGGCACCCGTGATGACATTGCGCGCTGTGGCAATCATCGGATCATAGGTCCAGCGCGGCGTGAGAACGCCCAGCTCGGCCGAGCGGCGCGAATTCGCGATATTCTGGTCGAGATACTCACCCATGCCTTCCAGCCGCGCGACATAGGCTTCCGCGTCGGAAAGCGTGTCCACCCGGTGATTATTGATCAGGAAGGTGGGCGTGTTCATGTGCGGGCCCGAGCGCGGCGTGAAGGTGTAACCGTGGTCGCGCCAGCGCCAGCCGGCTTCACTGCGCTCGGCATCGTATTCGAACAGGCGCCACGAGAGTTGTGCGCTCTCGTCCAGCGCGTCGAAATCGAAATTCTCGCGCATATAGGCGAGATTGGCCTGGCCGATCTCGTAGCCTTCCGCCTCGAATTCCGGAGAGGCATCATTCCAGCGATCATAGTCCGTCTTGCGGCCGAGATAGGTCTGGTACATCGGGCTGCGGGCCAGGTTCGCCTCGAACACCTCGTTGAACCAGGCGTTCAGACGCTCGCTTTCTGTCTCGACTGCATCGGCAGTTTGCGACGTCTCCCCAACGGCTTCAGCGCCTGCAGAGCCAGTCTCCGGCTGGTCGGCGCCGGCTGGCGTCTGTCCGGCGGTGGAATGATCCTCGGCGGGTTGCGAACAGGCGGCCAGCAGGGCCAGCGCCGACGCCCCGGCCAGCCAGGTCATTGCGGTCTTCGTCATAACTCTTCCCCTCACTCTTGGTTGTCGCCGCGCTTTCCGGCGACATAGTCGTTGACCAGTTCGGTCAGCACGGGCAGCGGCAGCGACCCGTTGGTCAGCACGACATCGTGGAATTCGCCCCAGTCGAAATCATCGCCCAGCTCTTCGCGGGCATAGTCGCGCAGATCGCGGATACGCATCTGGCCGATCTTGTAGGAGGTCGCCTGGCCCGGCCAGACGATATAGCGCTCGACCTCGCGGACGATCTCTTCCTCCGTGAAGGAGGTGTTGGCCGTCAGATACTCGATGGCATCCTCGCGCGACCATTGCAGATAGTGGATGCCCGTATCGACCACGAGGCGTCCGGCCCGCCAGAGCTCGTAGGCAAGGCGACCGAAGTCCTGATAAGGATCGGTGAACAGGCCCATATCCTTGCCCAGGCTCTCGGCATAGAGCGCCCAGCCCTCGCCGAAGGCCGACAGGTAGAGCAGGCGCTGGAACATCGGTGTGCCTTCACGCTCCTGGGCCAGGGCCAGCTGGAAGTGGTGGCCGGGAATGCCCTCGTGATAGGCCAGTGTTTCCATCTGGTAGGTTGGCAGGTTCCTCATGTTCAGCGTGTTGGCGTAGTAGATGCCGGGGCGCGAACCGTCGAGGGCCGGCGAGTTGTAGAAGGCGCTCGGCGAACCGGCGGCGCGGAAGGGTTCGACCTCGCGTACGACGAGCGGAGCTTCCGGCATGGTGTCGAAATAGTCCGGCAGCACATCGCGCACAGTGTCGAAAATGGCATTGGCACCGGCGATGTACTCAGCGCGGCCCTCATCCGTGTTCGGCAGGTAGAATTGCTCGTCGGTGCGCATGAACTCGAAGAAGTCCTGCAGGGAGCCTTCGAAGCCCACCTGATCCATGATGGCGCGCATCTCGCCATGGATGCGGTCGATCTCGGCGAGGCCGATATCATGGACTTCCTGGGGCGACAGGTCGGGCAGGGTGGTGAAGCTGGCCAGCTGGCTTTCGTAATAGGCCTGGCCGCGCGGCAGTTTCCAGGCGCCGTCACGCGTATCCGTCATCTCGGCATGGCGCTCGAACATGTCGATCAGGCGGCGATAGGCCAGGCTGACAGAGCTCTCCAGAGCCTCGGTCGCGCGGGCGATGAGATCGTCTTTTGCCTCCTGGTCGATATCCAGCGCCTCGACCTTGCCGCGGAAGTCAGCCAGCAGCGGGCTTTCGCTGCCGCTGTCGTCAAAGGGCGCGCCGGTGATCAGGGCCTGTGTATTGCCGATGAGGTAGTCGAAGGCGAAGCGCGGCGGCAGGACGCCGGCCTCGGCGCGTTCGTCGGCGCGCACGATCAGCGTGTCGAGAACCGGGCCAAGCCCCTCAAGGCGGCGGATATAGGCTTCGGCGTGATCGGCGTTTTCGATACGGTGCTGGCTGATCAGCAGGGTCGGCATGCCGGTGTGCGGACCGAACATCTGGGTGAAGACATAGTTCTGGTCGCGGAATTCATACTGCCGGATGCCGGTTTCCTGCAGGTATTCGAAGACGCGATAGGAGACGCGGGCATCCGCGTCGAGCGCGTCATAGTCGAAACTGTCGCGCAGATAGGCCAGGCGGTCGATGCGGCGTTGCTGGTCGGCGGCTGCGGCCTCGTCGGTTACGGCATCCCAGCGGCCATAGGCATCCAGATTGTCGATCCGGCCAAGCTGGGTCTGGGTTTGCGGCGAGCGGACGAGGTCAGCCTCGAACAGTTCGTCGAACCAGGCATAGAGGCGTTCGCTTTCGCTTTGTTCGGCCTGGGCGGCCCGGGCCGCTTCAACGGCCGCGCCGGACAGCTCGTTCTGCGGTGTTGCGCTGTCCTCGGGCTGGGAACAGGCCGCCAGCAGGGCGACGAGCGAGACAGCAAGCGGTGTGCGGATGGAATACTTCATGTCGGTCTCCCCAGACCGGCGGCGGCTGGGTCGCAGGCCGGCGCCGTTATCCGAATTGGCTACGATCAAACAGACGTCAGCCGCTGCGCTGGCAGCGGCTGACCCCTGTCACGTCCTGTCCGGCAGGATAGCCCCGTGTGGGCCCCGCCTGTCAAACGCGGTTCGTCTATTCGGCAGGCTGGTTCGCCGCAATATAGTCGTCGACCAGCTGTTCCAGCAGGGTCAGCGGGATCGAGCCGTTGGTCAGAACCACGTCGTGGAACTCGCCCCAATCGAAATCGTCACCCAGCGCGTCCATGGCCCGCTGGCGCAATTCCAGGATGGTCAGCATGCCGACCTTGTAGGACACGGCCTGGCCCGGCCAGACCATGTAGCGGCGCACCTCGTTGCGGATATCGCCTTCCGGGAAGGGCGTGTTCTCGATCATGTAGTCGATCGCGTCCTGCTCGCTCCACTCCATGGAGTGGATGCCGGTGTCGACGACCAGGCGGGCTGCCCGGAACACTTCATAGGAGAGACGGCCGAAATCCTGGTAGGGATCGGTGAAACCGCCCATCGTCTTGCCGAGGTTCTCCGCATACAGGCCCCAGCCTTCGGAGAAGGCGGAATAGCCCTGCAGGCGCTGGAACATGGGAACGTTCTGGAGTTCCTGGGCGAGGGCGATCTGGAAATGGTGGCCCGGCGCGCCCTCGTGATAGGAGAGGGTCTCGATCAGATAGATCGGGTTCTCGCGCATATCCGCCAGGTTGACGTAGTAAGCGCCGGGGCGGGACCCGTCGAGCGCCCCGCTTTCGTAGAAGGCGCCGGTCGCCGTCTCGATCCGGTACTCCTCCACCGCGCGCACTTCCAGGTCGGCCTGGGGCAGGGTGTCGAAATACTGCGGCGCGATCTCCATCACGTGATCGACATAGCCGGTCGCCTGGTCGAGATACTGCTGCCGGCCCTCATCCGTGTCGGGATAGTAGAACTGGTCGTCCGTGCGCAGGTGCTCGAAGAAGTCGGCCAGCGTGCCCTCGAAGCCGACCTCGGCCATGATCTCGCGCATCTCGCCATGGATGCGTTGGACCTCGTCCAGCCCGGTCTGGTGGATCTCGGCGGCGGAGAGGTCGGTGCGGGTGGTGTAGTTGTTCAGCTGGCTGCGATAGAAGCTCTCGCCTTCCGGCAGCGCCCAGGCACCCTGATTGCGGCCGTCGGCCATCTCGCCATGGCGTTCCATTGTCTCGACCAGCGCCGTGTAGGCCGGGCCGACTTCGGACGTGAGGGCCGTTTCGGCTTCGGCGATCAGGCGGTCCTTCTCGGCCTGGTCGATCTCCAGTGCCTCGACCTTGTTGCGGAAGTCGGCCAGCAGCGGGCTGTCCTCGCCACTGTCGTCGAAGGGCGCGCCGGTGATGAAGCGCCGGGCGGCGGTGACCACGATCGGATAGGCGAAAGCCGGGGCCAGGACGCCGTCCTGCGCGCGGGCATCGGCCTGGGCCGTGTAGGTCTCGATTACGTCGCCCAGACCGTTGAGGCGGCTGATATAGGCCTCGGCATGCTCGACCGTATCGACGCGGTGATAGCCGATCAGGATGGTCGGAAGCTGGGTGTGGGGCCCGAAGAACTGGGTGAAGATATAGCCGTGATCCCAGAACTCGCCCTGCTGGGCGTTGTTCGCCGCGATGAATTCGGCAAAGCGCCAGGCGACCTGGCCCTCATGGGTGAGGGCGTCATAGTCGAAATTCTCGCGCATGTAGCGGGTGCGGGCTGCTTCGCGGGACAAGGTGTCACGGAAGGCCTCTTCCGACACGTCGTCCCATTCGCCATAGGCCTCCACATCGTCGATCATGCCCAGATAGGTCTTGAACAGGGGCGAGCGGTTCAGCTCTTCCTGGAATTGTTCGTCGAACCAGGCAAAGAGCCGCTCGGTCTCGGTCTGCTCGCCGGCATCGGCCTGTTCGGCGGCTTGCGTGTCCTGTGCAGCCGTCTCGGCCGCCATCGTGTCGGACGATGTCGCGGTTTCGGCGGTATCGTCGGTCGGCGAGCAGGCGGCCATCAGGGCCAGGCAGGACGTGCCGATCAAAAAGCTGCGAAGACGCATAATGGATAACTCCCCCGATTAAGCTGAATTGACTCTTTCTTAACGTGCGGCACGCATTCGTAAACATAATTAACCGTAAAACCGATTCTCCCCGCAGAAGGTGAGGCGAGACGTGACCGGACCGGAAGTCCTCGATTTTGCACGCGAAGCGATCTGGCTGATGCTGGCCATGTCGGCTCCGATCATGCTGGTCGGACTGGCTGTCGGCGTCACCATTGCCCTGTTCCAGGCGCTGACCCAGGTGCAGGAGATGACGCTCGTCTTCGTACCGAAAATCATCGCCATCTTCATTGCGCTGCTGATCTTCCTGCCGCTGATGGGCGGGCTGATGTCCGGCTTCATGACGGTGATCTTCGACCGGATCTCCACGCCATGATCCCGCAGGCGCCCGAACTCGTCTTTGCCGGAGGTCTCGTCTTTGCGCGGATCGGTGCAATCCTGATACTGATGCCGGGCTTCGGCGAGCCGAGCATTCCGATGCGCATCCGTCTGTCCTTTGCGCTGCTGGTCTGTGTGGTGCTCGGACCCGTGATTGCGCCGCGCCTGCCGGCGCTGCCCGAGCAGCCGCTGATGCTGGCCGGACTGGTGATGGGCGAAGTGATTACCGGGTTGATGATCGGTGCCGTGGCGCGCATTTTCATGTCGGCCGCAGCCGTGGCAGGCCAGGTGATCGGCATGCAGTCGGGCCTGGCGATGGCGCAGAGTTTCGACCCCTCGCAGGGTCAACAGGGCGCGCTGGTCGCGACCTTGCTCAATCTCACCTTCCTGCTGCTGCTCTTTGCCACCAATACGCACCACCTCCTGCTGGCGATGATGGTGAATTCCTACGATGTGTTCGATGCGGGGCAGATGCCGTCCATGGCCGATGGCGCACAATGGGCGCTCAACGCCTTCATCGACGCCTTCAATATCGGTGTCCAGCTGGCCGCGCCGCTGATCGTGTTCGGCCTCATTTTCTATCTGGCGCTGGGGGTGCTCTCGCGGCTGATGCCCCAAGCGCAGATCTTTTTCATCGCCATGCCGTCGAATATCATCGTCGGCCTGTTCATCCTCACCATCTCCCTCGGGGCGATGAGTGCCGTCTGGCTGGAGCGCATGCAGCGCTTCGCGACGGACATGAATTAGGGAGGCTGGCGTGGCAGAAGGCGAAGACGACAGCCAGAAAACAGAAGAGCCGACACAGCGGCGTCTCGATGATGCCCGCGAGAAGGGCGATGTTGCCAAGTCCCAGGAAATCCCGGGCTGGTTCGTGCTGGCTTCCGGCCTGGCCCTGATCAGTTTCGCCTTTCCGCCGATGGCCCGCGCGCTCGCCTCGGACATGCAGGTCTTCTTCGCCGAGCCGCATAATTTTGACGTCGACCCGAATGCCGTGATGCGGATGATGCGCGATACGGCCTGGCATGTGACAGGCATTGTCGGCCTGCCGATCGCGCTTCTGGCGGTCGCCGGTTTCGCCGGTCACTACGTCCAGCAGGGCATGCTGTTCACCACCGAGAAGATCCAGCCCAAGCTGGACAAGCTGAACCCGATCGAAGGCTTCAAGCGCAATTTCGGACCCCAGGGCATTGCCAACTTCCTCAAGGGCATCGGCAAGATGGCCCTGGTCGCGGCGGCCGCCTTCGTTGTCCTCTATCCCAAGCGCGAAATGCTGGCCGGCCTGCCGGCGCTCGATATTGCTTCAGTGCTGGCCATCGTTCGCCAGTCCGCCATTGAGCTGATGCTGGCCGCGCTGATCGTCTACGCGATCATCGCGGGGCTGGACTACATGTTCCAGCGGCAGAGCTTCATGAAGCGCAACCGCATGTCCAAGCGCGAGATCAAGGACGAGCTGAAACAATCCGAGGGCGACCCCATGGTGCGCGCCAAGCTGCGCCAGATCCGCCAGGAACGCTCGCAGCGCCGCATGATGGCCCAGGTGCCGGACGCGACGGTGATCGTCACCAACCCGACTCACTATGCCATCGCGCTGAAATACGAACAGGGCGTGACCCCGGCGCCGATCTGCGTCGCCAAGGGCGTCGATGCCGTGGCCCTGCGCATCCGCGAGCTCGCCGTCGAGCACTCCATTCCCATCGTCGAGGATCCCCCGCTGGCGCGCGCCCTGCACGCGACAGCCGATCTCGATACGGAAATCCCCACCGAGCACTTCCAGGCGGTCGCCAAGGTGATCGGTTATGTTCTCTCGCTCGCACAGGGACGCCGCGCACGCTATCGTCCGAGCGAGTCGACCGACTAGGCTTACGCCTTCCACCGATCCGTGCCGGAGCATCCCATGGCCGAGACGTCCGCCCCTGATCCGAAATCCCGCAAGCCGCTGTGGGCGCGGCCGATCGGCCGGGTGGCCTTCTGGGTCTGCGGCGCCATCGCCGTGGTCGCTTTCGGGGCGGCGGTCGTCGCTGCAGGCGAGGATGGCTGGCAGGGGTTTGTCTATCTGTCCGGCCTGGCCGCTGTCGGTTTCCTGGTGCTCTACGCCATTGCGGCCGGCGAGACCGCGGGCCGCAATCTGCGCCGCAAGATCGAGAAGAATCGTGCGCCCACGCCCGCGGCGCTGGCTTTCCGGGCCATCGAGACCTTTCCCGAGCCCGTTCTGATTTCCGACCGGCGTGGCGCGCCGCGCTGGGGCAATGCGGCCTATCACGCGCTGGCGCGCAAGGCGGGTGGTTTCGGCCAGAGCTTCGGCCTGCCGACCATTGACCGCCTGTGGGCGGGGGCCGGTGGCGGCGATGGCACGGTCTACCGTCTGGCGCGGGCCGCGGCCCGCGGCGAGGGGGCGTGCGAGATGATGCCGCCGCTTGATCTGGGCGAGGGCGATATCCGGCGCTTCCACCTGGAAGCCTCGCCTCAGGCCGATGGCCTGATCCTCTGGCGTCTCGTCGGTGCCGGTGAGCGCAGCGGCGAACCCGGCGCGGAACCGGTGTCCGCTGACTGGAGCCTGCATGCGCCGGTGGCGCTGTTCTCCCTGCGCGCAAATGGCGAGATCGTCGGCGGCAATGCCACTTTCCGCGAATGGTTGGGCCTCACTGAAGGCGCGCCTTTCCCGTCGCTGCGCGATATCCTCGCCGGCGATGGCGCCCGCAGCGTGCTTTACAGCCGTGGTGGCGAGGGCGCAGCCCGGATCGATGCCCGCCTGAAGGCGCGCGATGGAATCGAGAGTCCGGTTGCGATCGTTGTCGAATGGCTGCCCGGCGAGGGCGCGCTGGGGCGGGCCGTTATGTACGGCCTGTCGCGCACCGGCGCGCCTCCGGGCGTGGCGCAGTCCATGGCCGAGAGCGGCGCGGCGGCGGGTGCGACCATGGAAGACATGTTCGCCACCACGCCGTTCGGCGTGGTGCGCCTGGACGGCGCCGATCCGGAAACCGCCATCATCGAGGATACCAATCCGGCGCTGATGCAGCTCACCGGGGGGCGCGCTATTCCGGGGACGCGCTTCTGCGACCTGTTCAACTGGGATGATGGCCGCTCGCCGGTCGATGCTTTCTCGGCCGCCATGGCCGGCAGTGGCGATCCGGCCGAAGCCCGGCTGGTGACGCCGGACGGTCAGCTCTATGTCCACCTCGCCTTTGCGCCCGCGCGTGGCGGCAAGCGCGTTGCCTACGTCATCGACGTGACGGCGTGGAAGGAGATGGAGCGCCAGCTCTCCCAGTCCAACAAGATGCAGGCGGTCGGGCAGCTGGCCGGGGGCGTCGCCCACGACTTCAACAACCTGCTCACCGCCGTCCGGTTGAACACGGACGAGCTGCTCAATCGTCACCCGGTCGGTGACCCGGACTATTCCGAGCTGCAAGCGATCAACCAGACTGTCGCCCGCGCTGCCGGCCTGGTGCGCAAGCTGCTGGCTTTCTCGCGCAAGCAGACCTTCCGCATGGAGACGCTGGATATCGGCGATCTCCTGTCCGATGTCTCCGTGCTCCTGCGCCAGATCGTCGAGGAGACCGTACGGCTCGACATCATCCATGGCCGCGATCTGCCGATGATCAAGGCCGACAAGGGTCAGCTGGAAACCGCCATCATCAACCTGGCCGCCAATGCCCGCGACGCGATGCGCGAGAATGGCGGCGGCACGCTGACCGTGAAGACCTCCCGGGTCAGCGATGATGTCGTGCGCAATGCCGGCGCCCCCAATCCGCGCGAGGGCGACTGGCTGTCGATCGCCGTCACCGATGAGGGGCACGGCATGGACAAGGCGACGATGGAGAAGATTTTCGAACCCTTCTTCACCACCAAGGAGGCGGGCAAGGGCACAGGGCTGGGCCTCGCCACCGTCTATGGCATCGTCAAGCAGTCCGGTGGCTTCCTGTTCGCCGATTCCGAGGTCGGTGTGGGCACGACTTTCACCATCTATCTGCCCGGCCACGAACCGACCGAGGAAGAAACGGTCGAGCTCCGCGAGGCCGAAGCCGAGAAGACCGTCGAGAAGGCCCCCGAGGATCTCTCCGGCCGCGGCCGTATCCTGCTGGTCGAGGACGAGGATGCTGTGCGCGCCATTGCCGCCAAGACACTGGCCAAGCGCGGCTATGACGTCGTGGAAGCCTGTGATGGCGAGGAAGCCTATGAAATCCTCGAGGATGACGAGGAAGGGTTCGACCTCCTGATCTCCGACGTCGTGATGCCGGGCCTCGACGGACCCGGCCTCCTGGAAAAGGCCCGCGACATGCTGGAAGGCACCCGCGTGGTCTTCATCTCCGGCTACGCCGCCGAACAATTCTCCGACACGCTGTCGAAGGAACAGGATGTCAGCTTCCTGCCCAAACCCTTCACGCTGACGCAGCTGGCCGAGAAGGTGAAGGAAGAGCTGGGCGAGCAGGCGGGGTCGGTCTAGGCCGCCTGCCTCTCCGTGTGCAGGCGCACCCAATCGGCGAAGTCGGCCATCAATTCCTTGACGAAGTCGCGGCTCTCCTCGTCGACGAGGCGGCCGTCCTCGATCTTGTTGCCGGCCTTCATGACGAGCACTTCGTCATAAGGGAGCAAGGGCATCGCGTTATAGAACACGATCTGGCGCAGATGTGCCTGGGCGCGGGCCGTGCCGAAGGGGCTGGGCGAGGCGCCGATGATCGCGGCTGGCTTGCCGGTGATCGGGCCCTTGCCGGTCGGGCGTGACAGCCAGTCGATCGCGTTCTTCAGCACGCCCGGAATCGAGTAGTTATACTCCGGCGTCGCGAACAGGATCCCGTCTACCGGGGCAACCTTCTCGCGCAGCGCGGCGACGCCGTCCGGCCAGCCTTCGGCCTCGGTGTCCTCGCTGAACGGCTCGATATCGTGCAGGGTGATCAGGTTGACGGTCACCTTGTCCGGAGCCAGTTCGGCCGCAGCCTGCAGAGCCGCCGTGTTGAAGGAACCCTGCCGCAGGCTGCCCGAAATACCGGCAATCGTGATGGGGCGGGTCATGAAACGCCTCCTTTCGCTCTAGTGGTTGCGCAGGGCATCGATCAGCTCTGACTTGTCCATGTCGGAGCGGCCTTCGATGCCGATCTCCTGCGCGCGGTCGTAAAGCTCGTCCTTCGTCCAGTCCTCATAGGGGGACGCCTTGCCGCCGGATTTCATTGGCTGGTCGCCGGCCGCTTTCGCATTGGCGATGCGGGCAGCCTTCTCCTTGCTCATGCCCTCCTCGCGGAGCTTCTCGTAGAGGTCGTCATCCTTGACCGAGGGGCCGGGATCCTTCTTCGGCATAGCGGACTCCTTGACTGGCGTTGCTGGTACAACGGGTGCGACCCGGGCCGGGTTCCGTTGCATCTGTTTGCGCGCTCCGGGGCATCTCCTGTTCGAGACGAGAGGGAGCTACTCATGTTGCGAACAGTCATCACGGCCGCGATCACGCTTGCCGCCGCCACATCAACCACGTTCGCCCAGACGCCGCCGCGGCCCGAACCGGTCGCCGAAGTGCTGATACTGGGGACCTATCATTTCGCGAATCCGGGGCGGGATCAGTACAATGCCCGCGCCGACGACATGCTGTCGGAGCGCCGCCAGGCCGAGATTGCCGATCTGCTCGACGGTCTCGCCGTATTCGCGCCGACCATGGTCGCCGTCGAGGCCGGCCGGGAATCCTCCATCAATGAGCGTTATGCCGCCTGGCGCGCCGGCGAGGCCGAGCTGACGGTCAATGAACGCCAGCAGATCGGTTTTCGCATGGCGGATCGCATGGGGCTGGACCGGGTTGCGCCGATCGATGCGGATCATCGCTTCATGGCCTATGAGGACCTGCTGCTCGCCTACCAGCAGCTGGCGGGATCGGAGCCGGATCCGCACCTTGCCGGCGTCGAGGCGGCGAGCAATGCGCTCGGACGCGGCTTCACGGCCGAGACCGAGGCGCGGCAGGCGGCGCACACGGTCGGTGAAGTGCTGGCCTGGATGAATACCGACGCGGCGCTCGACGCCAACCAGGATTTCTATCTCGCCTACCAGATCCGCCGCTGGGAGCCCGATGGCAGTCCCGCTGGTGCCTATACGGTGGGCAATTGGTACACGCGCAACCTCCTGATGCTGCAGAATCTGCTCTACGAGCTGGAGGGCCGCGACGACCAGCGTGTGCTGTTGATCGTCGGCCAGGGCCACGCAGCGATCCTGCGCGAGCTGGTGGCGGCTTCGCCCTGGCTGACACTGGTCGACCCGCTCGACTACCTGCCGGATGTGCCGCCCGCGCCGGCGGTGGAATAGCGCAATCTAGATACCCTGGGCGTCCAGCAGGGCGCGGTATTCCCGCACCTTCTCCACATAGCGCACGGGCTCGTGGCCGCGGGCATAGCCATGGCGCAATGTCTCGTAATAGCGCGGGTCCGAGAGCAGGGGGAGGGTGCGGGCGAGGTCGTCCCAGGAATTCTTGTCGCGTCCGAGCCGCTCGGCGAGGGCGCGCGCATCATACATGTGGCCCATGCCGACATTATAGGCGGCGAGGGCGAACCAGATCCGGTCCTCGCCCGCCACGCCGTCCGGGACGCGCTCATAGAGATCGGCCAGATAGGCGGTGCCGCCGGCAATGCTCTGTTCGGGGTCGTTGCGGTCCTCGATACCCACCCGGCGGGCGGTCGACAGGGTCAGCATCATCAGGCCGCGCACACCCGTCGCGCTTACGGCATCCGGGTCCCAGTGGGATTCCTGATAGGCCTGCGCCGCCAGCAACTCCCATTCGAAGGGCAGTTCTGCGGCGGCCCGTTCGAAGGCCGGGCGGTATTGCGGCAGACGGCTCTGCACGCGGCGTACGAAGCGCGCCACATCGACATAGTCGAAAGCACCGAACCGGCCGAACCAGCGTTCGTCCAGATCGGCGAGCAGGCCGGTTTCGTGCGCCGAGGCGAACCACTCAGCCAGCGCCTCGTCCAGACCTTCGATACGGCCGGTATGGGCCCAGGCGAGCGGGCGTTCCTCGGTCAGCGTCATGGCGACATCGAGCTCGGGGTGTCGCCGGCGTGCGAAGTCCGCGAGATGACTGTCGGAGACGGTGCAGTCGAACGTGCCGCGGTCGACGCCTTCAAGAAGTGGCATGGCCGATCCGGCGGTTCGAGCGCTCCAGCGCACGCCCGGCTGCTGCCGTGCGAGGGTTTCCAGGGTTTCCTCATAGCTCGACCCGGCCAGAACGCGGATCGTGGTGCCCGGCAGAGTGTCCGGCGTGGTCGGCTCGCGCCCGCCGCGCCGGCAGATCAGCTGCTCGGTGACGGACTTGTAGGCCGGACCGAACGAGACCCGGGTCCGCCGTGCCGGCGTGATGGTGAGGTTGGCCGCGGCGATATGGCCCTCGCCGGCGTCCAGGCTGGCGAACAGGCTGTCGATGTCGCGCCGCGGTTCGAACCGGGCGGTGACACCCAGACTGTCCGCGAACGCTTGCGCCAGCTCGACCTCGTATCCGGCCGGCGTCCCGTCACTGATCTCGAAACTGGTCGGCCCCTCCAGCGTGAGGACGACCAGCTCGCCCCCGGCCTGGATGTCGGCCAGAGAAGTATCGTCCAGACCCTGCCGGTCCGGTGCGCACTGAACGAGAATGAGCCCGGCAATGACGGCCAGCACCGCCTTCGCCGCAGACAGAAACGGACGTCCCATAATGCGGGACTGTAGCGCGAATGCGTCATTGTGCAATCCGGATATGCCCCTTTGTTCCGTTTTGTTAACCATAAATGTTCCGCTTGTGTTCTCGGAACAAAGCTGGTACGCCTGACGTCGGTTGCCCGCACCCCGGGGGCGTGAAATAAGGGATGAAGGCTATGAGCAAGGGCGCGATTCGACTCGTGAAGGACGATAAAAACACCGACAAGCAGAAGGCCATCGAGGCCGCGCTGAGCCAGATCGACAAGGCCTTCGGCAAGGGCTCCGTGATGAAGCTCGGCCAGCGTCCGTCGATGGATATCGAAGCGATTTCCACCGGTTCGCTGGGGCTCGATATTGCCCTGGGCATCGGCGGTCTGCCGAAAGGCCGGATCATCGAGATCTACGGTCCGGAAAGCTCGGGCAAGACCACGCTCGCACTGCACACCGTCGCCGAGGCCCAGAAGGCTGGCGGCGTGGCCGCTTTCGTCGATGCCGAACACGCGCTCGATCCGGTCTATGCCGGCAAGCTGGGCGTTGATGTCAGCGAGCTTCTGGTGTCCCAGCCGGACGCCGGCGAGCAGGCACTCGAGATCGCCGATACGCTGGTGCGCTCCGGTGCGGTCGACATTCTCGTGATCGACTCTGTGGCGGCGCTCACTCCGCGCGCCGAGCTGGAAGGCGAGATGGGCGACAGCCTGCCGGGTCTGCAGGCGCGCCTGATGAGCCAGGCGCTGCGCAAGCTGACCGGCTCGATTTCCAAGTCGAAATGCCTGGTGATCTTCATCAACCAGATCCGCATGAAGATCGGTGTGATGTTCGGGTCTCCGGAAACCACGACTGGCGGTAATGCGCTGAAATTCTATTCTTCTGTGCGCCTCGACATCCGCCGGATCGGTGCGATCAAGAACCGCGACGAGGTGATCGGTAACCAGACCCGCGTCAAAGTGGTCAAGAACAAGGTTGCGCCGCCCTTCCGGGAAGTCGAGTTCGACATCCTCTATGGCGAAGGCATTTCCAAGATGGGCGAGCTGCTCGATCTCGGCGTCAAGGGTGATGTGATCGAGAAGTCTGGATCCTGGTATTCCTATAATTCCGAACGCATTGGTCAGGGCCGTGAGAATGCGCGCCAGTTCCTGCTCGACAATCCGGACATTTCTGCCGAGATCGAAAAGAAGGTCCGGGCCAATGCCGGTCTGATCGCCGAGGAGATGCTGACCGGTCCCGATGCGGATGACGAAGCCGCGGCCGGTTGACCGTCCGGACGAGTGGAGGCCTGCGGGCGTTGGCCCGTCAGTGTTGGCGGTGCTGGCGGGAAGGCCGGAGAACGGCAAAGGCGGGCGCAGGACAGGCGCCAGCGACACACCGCTCCGGCAATCGCAGCTTGATTGTGAACGGGTGCTTGGCTAGGCCGGGCACCCGTTTCTATATGATATCCTGAAAAATCGGCGGGTTTGCGATCATCACGATCTCACCCGCGCCCGCAACACGACGGACCGTAATCCATGGCCAGCCTGCGCGACATCCGTGCCACCTTCCTCGACTATTTCGCGAGCCACGATCACGAAGTGGTGCAATCGGCTCCGCTGGTGCCGCAGGACGATCCGACCCTGCTGTTCGTGAATGCGGGCATGGTGCCGTTCAAGAATGTGTTCACCGGCAAGGAAAAGCGCGCCATTCCGCGCGCAACCTCGTCGCAGAAATGCGTCCGCGCCGGCGGCAAGCACAACGATCTCGACAATGTCGGCTATACGGCGCGTCACCACACCTTCTTCGAAATGCTCGGGAATTTTTCCTTCGGCGACTATTTCAAGGAACGCGCGATCAGCCATGCCTGGGAGCTGGTGACGAAGGAATTCGCCCTGCCCAAGGACAAGCTCCTCGTCACGGTCTTTTCCGAGGATGACGAGGCGCGGGCGCTGTGGCGCAAGATCGCCGGCCTGCCGGACGAGAAGATCATCGGCATCTCCACCTCCGACAATTTCTGGTCCATGGGCGATACCGGTCCGTGCGGTCCGTGTTCGGAGATTTTCTTCGACCATGGCGAAGACATCCCGGGCGGCCCGCCCGGCTCGCCCGACGAGGATGGCGACCGTTTCATCGAGATCTGGAATCTCGTCTTCATGCAGTTCGAGCAGATCGACGCGGAGACCCGGATCGACCTGCCCAAACCCTCGATCGACACCGGCATGGGCCTGGAGCGGATCGCGGCGATCCTGCAGGGTAAGCACAATAATTACGATGTCGATCTGTTTGCGAACCTGATCCGCGCCGGGGAAGACGTGCTCGGCGTGAAGGCACAGGGCGATGCTCTGGCGAGCCATCGGGTCATCGCCGACCATCTGCGCTCGACCTGTTTCATGATGGCCGATGGCGTATCGCCGTCGAACGAAGGCCGCGGCTATGTGCTGCGCCGGATCATGCGCCGCGCCATGCGTCACGCCCACCTGCTGGGCGCGACCGAGCCGGTGATGTGGAAGCTGGTGCCAGCGCTGAAGGCCGAGATGGGCGATGCCTATCCCGAGCTCGGCCGCGCCCAGGCTCTGCTCGAGGACACGCTGAAAGTCGAGGAGGAGCGTTTCCAGCGCACGCTCGGCCGCGGTCTCTCCCTGCTTGAAGAGGCCACCGAAGGCCTGGGCGAGGGCGGTGTGCTGCCCGGCGAGACGGCGTTCAAACTCTACGATACCTACGGCTTCCCGCTCGATCTCACCCAGGACGCGCTGCGCGCCAAGGGCATGACGGTCGACGAGGCCGGTTTCGACAAGGCGATGGACAAACAGCGCGCGGACGCCCGCGCCAGCAAGTTCTCCTCCGGCGATGCGGCGCCCGAAGCCGTCTGGTTCGGTGTGCGCGATGCGGCCGGGGCGACCCACTTCCTCGGCTATGACGGCACGGAAGGCGAGGGCCGCCTCGCCGCCATCGTCTCCGGCGGCGAGGCGGCCGGCAGCCTGGCAGACGGCGAGACGGCAGAACTCGTCTTCGACTGCACGCCCTTCTATGGTGAAAGCGGCGGCCAGTGCGGCGATACCGGCGTCATCCTGTTCGAGAATGGTGCCGTATTCCGGGTGGAGGACACGCAAAAGCGCGCCGGCGACATGCATGCCCATATCGGCGTGCTGGAGAAGGGCCAGGTGAAGACCGGCGATACGGCACGCCTGTCCGTGGATGCACCGCGCCGGGTGTCGACCAAGGCCAACCACTCGGCCACGCACCTGCTGCACGCCGCACTGCGCGATGTGCTGGGCCCGCACGTCACCCAGAAAGGCTCCTATGTCGGGCCGGACCGGCTTCGCTTCGACTTCAGCCACAACAAGTCGGTGACGGCCGACGAGATTGCGGCGATCGAGGCGCAGGTGAATGCCGTGATCCGCCAGAATGTTGCCGTGTCGACCCGCGAGATGAGCCCGGATGCGGCCATCGAGGCCGGTGCGCTGGCCCTGTTCGGCGAGAAGTATGGCGACAAGGTGCGTGTGCTGACCATGGGGCGGGCTCTGGCCGATGCCGACACGGCCTATTCGGTGGAATTGTGCGGCGGCACCCATGTTGACCGTACCGGTGATATCGCCCTGTTCAAGATCGTGTCGGAAAGCGCTGTCTCGTCAGGCGTGCGCCGGATCGAGGCGATGACGGGCGAAGGCGCCCGCCGCTATGTCGACGAGCAGATCGGCTTCGGCCGGGCCGCGGCCGAAGCGCTGAAGGTCACACCGGCCGATCTGGCCGCACGCGTCACCTCTTTGATGGAGGAACGCAAGAAGCTGGAACGCCAGCTCGCCGAGGCCAAGAAACAGCTCGCCATGGGCGGTGGCGGTGGTGCCGCCCCTGCCGGTCCGGAAGAGATCGGCGGCACGAAATTCATTGGCCGTGTGGTCGAAGGCGTCGGCGGCAAGGATCTGCGCGGCCTGATCGACGAGGCCAAGGCCTCGATGGGTTCGGGCGTGGCCGCCTTCATCGGCGTCAATGAGGGCAAGGCTGCCCTGGCGGTTGGCGTCACCGACGATCTGACCGCGCAGTTCAGCGCGGTCGAACTGGTGCGCGCCGGGGCAGGCGCTGTGGGCGGCAAGGGCGGTGGCGGCCGGGCCGACTTCGCCCAGGCCGGCGGTCCCGACGGCGCCAATGCTGCGGCCGGGCTGGATGCCATTCGCGCCGCGCTGGCGGGCTGATGTCCCGCAAGGCCAAGTCATCCGCGTCCCGCGATGTGCAGCTGACCGGCGACAAGGCGCTGGCGCGGCAGGTCGCGGCGGCGCGGGAGGCCTTCAACGCCGCGCTCGACGCGCGCGACATGCCGGCGATCGCCGGTGTGCTGAGCGAGGAGGCGATGCTGGTGCCGGGCGATGAGGCCCAGCTGATCACCGGACGACAGGCCCAGCTGGACGCCTGGGAGGCGGTGTTCGCCAGCATGCCGGACATCGCCTATGTCCGCGCGCCGGCCCGTATCGAGATCAGCGAGGACGGGCTGCTGGCTGCAGAGACCGGCCGCTGGCGCGGCAGCTGGTCAATGGACGGGATGTCCGTGCGCTATTCCGGCCGCTACTTCGCCAAGTGGCGCCATGACGGCACGGCCTGGCGGATAGAGGCAGAGACCTTCGTGACCATGAAACGCACCGGCGGGGCGGGTTAGCGGCAGTACAGCCGATAAAACCGCACGTGCCTGTCACAAAACGCCGCGCCCGGCCGTCTGGAACCCGAAAGCAAGGGAGTTCCGGATGATCCAGCGCAGTCTTCTCTATCTCGGTGCCGTCTTCTATCTGCTCAATGGCGTCAGAATGATCGCGGATCCGCAGGGCTTTTTCGACGGCACGGCAGGTGTCAGTGCGACCGGCGGATACAATCTCCATTTCATCGTCGATATCGGATTTGCCTTTCTGGTCTCTGCCGGGGCGATGGCGGCCGGCGTCTGGCTGCGCCGCCGCAGCCTGATCCTGGCCGGACTGGCCTGGCCGGTCCTGCATGCCGGCTTCCACCTGGCAGGCCTGACCATGCACGGCGCGGTGTCGCGCGCCGCTTGGGTGGTCGAGACCGGCGGTGTGATCCTGCCGGCGCTGATTCTGGTGTTTCTCGCCCTGCGGGCGCCGCTTTCGGGACTGGGGACAGGGATGCCGCGCCTGGTGCACGCGGGGCTGCGGCGGTTCGAGACGCAGTGGTCCTACGATGCGGCCTATCTGCACCGGCTTGTCGATACTGTGCCGGACAGTGTGCGTTTCCTGACAGCCTTGCAGGGCCTCTCCGGTCTTTCCAGGCAGGCGCCGGCCGCGCTGCTGCATGGTGCCTCGCTGGCCGCATCGCTGCATGAAGATTGCGGGCCATGCGCGCAGATCACGATCGACAAGATCTGTGCCGATGGTGCCGACCCGGATTCGGTGCGTGCGCTCATCCGGCGGGACTTCGGACGGGCTGATCCGGTCTCCGCGCTGGGCTTCTGCTATACGGCCGCGGTCCTGGCCGGTCAGGCGGAGGCGCTGGCGATGCACGACGAGATTGTCGAACGATACGGCAAGGCGGCATTGTCGGAACTCGCGCTGGCGGTTGTGGTCTCGCGCACCTATCCGACGATGAAGAAGCTGACGGGCTTCGGCGCAGCCTGCCAGAGGCTTGACGTGGCTGGCCAGACAGAAACAGTGGCAGCCACATGACCGCCCTTGAAACCGATCTGTCGGCCTTCCAGGCCGAACGTCCACGCCTGATCTCGATCGCCTATCGCATGCTGGGTGAACGGGCGGCGGCCGAGGATGTGGTGCAGGATGTCTGGCTGCGCTGGGACCGCGCCGATACCGGTGATGTTGCGAATCCCCAGGCCTGGCTGACCGCTGTCACCACGCGGCTGGCGATCGATGCCCTGCGCAAGGCGCGGGTGCGCCGGGAGGCCTATACCGGGCCCTGGCTTCCCGAACCCTGGTTGCACGATCCTGCAGACGATCTGCTGGAGCGGATCGAGACGGCACAGCAGGCCGAACTGGCCCTTCTGTGGGCGATGGAGGCCCTGACGCCGCGCGAGCGTGCGGCCTTCATTCTCCACGAGGCCTTCGACACCGGCTACGAGGCGCTCGCCGGGGTTCTGGATACCTCGGAGGCAGCCTGCCGCCAGCTGGTCTCGCGCGCCCGGCGCAAGACGCGCGGTGGCCCGGCACGCGCGGGAAGCGCGCCGGAGGCCATCATGGAATTGCTGGCCGGCATCATGACAGCCTATGCCAGGGGCGATATCGGGCAGATTGCGGCGCTTCTTTCCGAGGATGTGGTCGCGATCAGCGATGGCGGCGGCAAGGCGCGGGCCGCTCTGCGTCCGCTGATGGGGGCGGCCGAGACCGCGCAGGTCATGCACGCCCTGGCCACGCGAAAGCCGCCGGACCGGGTGCCCGATCTGATCTGGATGAATGGCCGTCCGGCGATCGGCATTCTCGACGGGGGCGCGAGCGATTTCCTGTTGACCGTCACGCCGGCGGCGGACAACCCCTCCCGCATCGGCTGGATCTATGTGATGCGAAACCCGCTGAAACTGCCGCTCTAATTGGCCGTATTGCTCAGGGTGCGGGCGGCGGAAAGCCAGGCGCGGGCCTGCGTTTCGTGCTGGAAGACGCGTTCTTCGGTGGTCAGCCGGTTGCGGCTGGCCAGCTCCCAATAGGTCAGCGTGGCCTTGGAAAACGGATCGTTGCAGACGATGGCGGCGCGGCGCTTGTGTGCAGGCTCGGCATCGTCATTCTCGCGCATGGTGTCCATCATGCGGGTCACGGAGTCCGCCCGGATATCGCTGAGCGAGACGTGGTCCAGAATGGTCAGGAAATCATAATCGTCCGACCAGCCGGGCTGGATCCGGGCCATGGCGAACACGGACAGGAGTTCGTCGGGCGCGAGCTTTCCCGAAATGCGATAGACGCACAGACCGTTCTCGGCTTCGAAATCGATGCTGAAATTCACCCTGCGTCCCCGAGCCCGTCAGCGGGCTGTTCTCTATCACTACTCTTTGAGTATCGGTCCTGGGCGCCCAAAATCAAGGTCGCAGGTTACTCGTCGACGGTTTCCAGCGTTTCGCCGAATTCTGTCGCCGGAACAACAGGCCGTGACATGGTGAAACGGCCGGACCATCCGCGGGTCCGCCAGATACCGGCTATCGTATTGCCATCGGCACTTACTTCACCGGTATAGGCCACTGAATGGATGGCGCCGCCCGTGCCGTCATACGTTTTGGTGAGGGAGACGACGCCGTCCTTGCAAGCACCCTGGACATGGGCAAACAGGCGTATTTCACCGGGCATGGCGAACGTGTTGGGCTCGTCGGTCCGGCCGCTCAGCACGCCGCCGCGATCATCGATGCTGGCGATGAACGTCACGGGCGCTTCGCCGAGCGGATAACCGTACTCGCCGAACCAGACGCCGGTCAGGTCATTTGTCATCTTGGTCCCTTGCACGGCCCAGTGGTGTCGGTTGAGACCGCACCCGTCAAGGGGGTGACCAAAAAAGGGCGGAGCTTTTCGGCTCCGCCCTTTCCTGTTTCGCTTGATCGAAGGATCAGCCCCAGTTGGCCATGGCCTTCTGGAAGTTCTCGTCGACCTTGTCGAGGAAGCCCTCGGTGGACAGCCAGCCCTGCTGCTCGCCGACCAGGAGTGCGAGGTCCTTGGTCATGTAGCCGGCCTCGACGGTCTTGATGATCGTGTCTTCGAGCGTCTTGGCGAATTTCTGCAGGTCTTCATTGCCATCCATGCGGCCGCGATGGGTCAGGCCCTGCGTCCAGGCAAAGATCGAGGCGATCGAGTTGGTCGAGGTCTGCTCGCCGCGCTGGTGCTGGCGGTAGTGACGGGTGACGGTGCCGTGTGCGGCTTCCGCTTCCACCGTCTTGCCGTCCGGCGACATCAGCACCGACGTCATCAGGCCGAGCGAGCCGAAGCCCTGGGCAACGGTGTCGGACTGCACGTCGCCATCATAGTTCTTGCAGGCCCACACGAAACCACCGGACCACTTCATGGCCGCGGCGACCATGTCGTCGATCAGGCGGTGCTCGTAGGAGATGCCCTTGGACTGGAAGGCGTCCTTGAACTCGGCGTCGAAGATTTCCTGGAACAGGTCCTTGAAGCGGCCGTCATAGGCCTTGAGGATCGTGTTCTTGGTCGACAGGTAGACCGGCCAGCCGCGCTGCAGGCCATAGTTGAACGAGGCCCGCGCGAAGTCGCGGATCGACTCGTCCAGATTGTACATGCCCATCGCGACGCCGGCGCCCGGGAAGTTGAACACTTCGTACTCGACCGGCTCGCCGCCGTCTTCCGGCGTGAAGGTCATGGTCAGGCGGCCCTTGCCGGGAACCAGGAAGTCGGTCGCCTTGTACTGGTCGCCGAAAGCGTGGCGGCCGATGACCATCGGCTGCTGCCAGCCCGGCACCAGGCGCGGAATGTTGGAGATGACGATCGGTTCGCGGAACACGACACCGCCGAGAATGTTGCGGATCGTGCCGTTCGGTGAACGCCACATCTTCTTCAGGTCGAACTCTTCGACGCGAGCTTCGTCCGGCGTGATCGTGGCGCACTTGACGCCGACGCCGTATTCCTTGATCGCGTTGGCCGCGTCGATCGTGATCTGGTCGTCCGTCTCGTCGCGCTTGGTGACCGAGAGGTCGTAGTATTTCAGATCAATGTCGAGATAGGGCAGGATCAGCTTGTCCTTGATCATCTGCCAGATGATGCGGGTCATCTCGTCGCCGTCGAGCTCGACGACCGGGGTATCGACTTTGATCTTCGCCATGGGTGTTCTGCTTTCTTTTCGGACGTACGGGAGGTGCGCCCGCAGGCGCACGAGAGAATTTGCGCGCTCTCTAGCATCGGTCATTGAGTCAAGGAAGGCCCGGCCTGAAAAAGCGCGCGCCTGTCCGCCACCGTAACTTTCTCTCCGCCTGCGAACATTGTTAACTGCCGCTGGCGCCGGGGGGCGTATCGGCACGGGGACGCATAATGACAATCATTCGGATCGGATTTGCACTGGCGCTCGCCTTGATCGCTTCAGCCTGTGACGGTGCGGGCGGTGCGACGGTGGAGAGCGCGGCCCTGATCGAGGGCACCGGTGTGACCGCAACGGTTTCGGAGCGGGCCGATGGCCGGTTCGACGTCGACTATGTCTTTGCGGCGCCGCAGACCGCCATGATCTTCAGCCGGTCCACGGGCGATTATCGCGTGGGCGCCTGGGAGGTCGCAGGAGAGGGCGTGCGTCTCGAGCGTCTCAACGGTTTCGACACGCTGGTATTCGACGCGCCCCTATCGCAGGTCTCGCTGGTTGCCGAGCCGCGCTTCGTCAATCCGGAAGGCGATTACAGCCCCTTCGTCGACTTTTCCGATGGCGGTCTCGCCCTGTTCACCGGCCAGTTCGACCTGATGCCCGTGGCAGACGCCGGTGCCGCTGCGGCGCTGGAGGGCCGTCTCGATCGTTGGCGCGGCGACCAGCCTGTGCTGGGTGTCCGGGTCCGCTCCGGCCGGCGGATGGTGTTCGAAGGGGCCGTTCGCGAGGACGCGATCGAAGACGTGTCGCTCGGCGGGGGAAGCTTCGTTTATCTTGGCGATGGCGAGATCGTTGAAGGGCGCAGCTATATCGGCGTCATCGACCGGGGGCTGCCGGACTGGGTGCTTGCATCCATCGATCGGGACATGGAGGCGATCTTCGCGCTCTACGAAACGCGCTGGCAGCGTCCGCTCGACGAGCGGGCGGTGCTTTATTTCGCCTTTGGCGGCTACGACAATCCGGGCTTTTCCAACAAGGGCGGCGTCTCCGGATCGGTGATCATGCTGGACACGTCCGGTGAGGCGATGCGAACGGAATCGCCGCGCCTGCGCAATTATCTCAACTGGTTTTTCGCCCACGAGGTGGCGCACCAGTTCCAGAATGCCAGCGGCGCCCGCAATGGCGACACGGCGGACAGCTGGATCCATGAAGGCGGTGCCAACACTATGGCGAATGCGCTGGTTGCGGGCATGACCGAAGAGCCTGACACTTATATCGATACCGCCTACGCCCAGGCCTGGACGAATTGCCTTCCTGCCTTGCAGGACGGCCCACTGCGCGGCGCGGGAGCTCGCGGCTATTTCGGCGCATATTACGATTGCGGTTCCCTGGTCTCGCTCATCGCCGAAGCCGGCGCGCCGGACGGTGATATCTATGCGATATGGCAGGCGATGCAGTCGGCGGCGCTCGACATGGACGAGCCCGTCAGCGCCGACCTCTTCTTCGCGGCCATGTCGGGGCTGGGAGCTGAAGCGGATCTTGTCCGGCAATTGCGCCGGATCGTGATCGAGGGTGTTGTCGACCCGGCCGGCGAGCTGCGTGCGGCGATGGACTTGGCGGGCCTTATGCCGGAGTTCGACGAAGACGGCCAACTGACAGGATTTGCGCGTAGTCCATGACTGATACCCCCGCCTTCATCCTACACACGCCCCAGCTGGGCGAGAATATCGGCGCGGCCGCGCGGGTGATGGGGAATTTCGGCCTGCCGGAGCTCGTGGTGCTCGATCCGCGCGATGGCTGGCCGAACGACAAGGCGATCACCATGTCGGCCGGATCGCCGGTCCTCGACAATGCGCGCGTGGAATACCGTCTGACCGACGCGACCCACGACTTCACGCGTCTCTACGCCACCACCGCGCGGCCGCGCGGCATGGAAAAGCCGGTTCTCACCGCCCGCGGGGCGGTTGCCGAAATGCGGGCCGCCATCGCCGCCGGTGAAAGGGTCGGTGTGATGTTTGGCGGCGAGAAGTCGGGCCTGCCCAACGAGGCGGTGACCATGGCCGACGCGATCATCACCCTGCCGGTCGATCGCAGCTTCTCCTCGCTCAATCTTGCCCAGGCGATCGCCGTGATTGCCTATGAGTGGAAAGCCGAGGAAGCGCCGCCGGCCGAGTTCGAGCCGGTCTCGGACATCGCCAAACGCGAAGATCTGGAGCGCATGTTCGAGCATTTCGAATACGAACTCGAGAGAGCCGGATTCTTCTACCCGCCCTCCAAGACGCCGCTGATGGTCCAGAACCTGCGCAATGCCTTTATCCGCGGCCGCTGGACCGAGCAGGAAGTGCGCACCTTCCGCGGCGCCGTGAAGGCCCTTGCACTGGGCCGTGGCAAGGCGCGGATCGTGCGCGAGGACTAGTCCGCCGTCAGCGTCCCGAACAGCTCGAACGCAAAATCCGGTGCTTCGAATTTCTTGTAATTGCCCTGAACGGCGAGGGTCAGGCCCGAGCTGCTGTCATGAATGACCGCCGACCGGTAGCCGCCGAAATCGCCGCCATGGGAGATGCGGTAGCCGCCGTCTTCATGGAAGCGCACATAGATGCCCAGCCCGTAGCCGCGTGTGCTGGCCTCGTCGAACGCATTGAGGCCGGCCCGCATGATGGCGCCTTCCGAGGAGAAGCGGCCCTCATCGCCCAGCGCGCGGTACAGCGTGGCAAGATCGCCCGGCGTGGTGACCCAGCCGCCGCCCGTCCATTCATGATCGAGATTGGATTTCAGCGTGCCGCGGCGCGCCGTCGCCTGCCGCCCGAACAGGCCGCGCGTATGGCCGGCCGCGAGGTGCTCGAAAGTCCGGCCTTGCAGGGGCTCCGTGCCCGTCATGCCCAGCGGCTCGACGACGAGGCGCTGGGCCAGGTCGTAGAAGGTCTCGCCGGTTGCCGCCTCGATGATCAGGCCGACCAGGATGTAGTCGGTATCGGAATAGGAAAAGTGTGCGCCGGGTTCGCCTTCTGCCGCATCCCCGGCGACGAAGCCGACCAGCTCGTCGGGCGAATAGCCGCGATTGCCGCGGGTCAGGCCGGCGAGGAAGAAGTCGACGTCTTCCAGATAGTCCGGCACGCCGGCGGAATGGTTGAGCAGCATGCGCAGGGTCAGCGCGTCGGCATTGGCGAGATCGTCCCACCAGTCCCGCTCCGACAGCCAGGTCGAAACCGGCGCATCGAGATCGAGTGTGCCCGCCTCGGCGAGCTGGACCGCGACCAGGGCGGTGATCGTCTTTCCGGTGCTGCCGGAGAGAAAGCGCGTATCGCTGCTCACGGGAAGGTTTTCGCGCGGGTCGGCCAGGCCTGCGTGCAGGTCGATCCGCTGGCCATCCGCCTGCAGGAGGGTGACCGACAGGCCCGGTGTCTCGCCGTCTTCAATGGCGGCGTTCATCCGGGACAAGGCGAGGGCGGACGGGTCGGCGGCCTCTGTGGGAGCCGCGGCGAGGAAAAAAACAATCGGTATAATCAGGCGCATAGGGCTGCCTAAAACCGGGGGCGGGCGGGGTCAAGGCAAGGTCTCGTGACCTGAGGCCCCCAGCGGCTTGGCGATCCTGCCGCCAGCACCGGCAGCGCGCCCATTGACTTCCCTGTCCTGGCAGGTAAAACCCCCGCTTCCCTCGCCGGGGCCAGACCCTGGATCGTTTCACTTTAACGGGACGATGCGTGGACCGCCGTTTTGATCGCGTGCTGATGAGGGAGAGCACGCCGGGCCGCATCGAATAGAGAGAACATGTCGAAGCGTCATTCGCAGAAATACAAGATTGACCGCCGCATGGGTGAAAACCTGTGGGGCCGTCCGAAGTCTCCGGTCAATTCGCGTTCCTACGGCCCGGGCCAGCACGGCCAGCGCCGCAAGGGCAAGATGTCCGATTTCGGCCTGCAGCTGCGCGCCAAGCAGAAGCTGAAGGGCTATTACGGTTCCATCACCGAGAAGCAGTTCCGCCGCACCTATGACGAGGCCTCGCGCCGCAAGGGTAACACGACGGAAAACCTGATCGGCCTGCTGGAAAGCCGCCTGGACGCGATCGTCTACCGCGCCAAGTTCGTGCCGACCGTCTTCGCTGCGCGTCAGTTCGTGAACCACGGCCACGTCAAGGTGAACGGCGTCAAGACCAACATCCCGTCCTTCCGCTGCAAGCCGGGCGACGTGATCGAGGTTCGTGACCGTTCCCGTTCCATGGCCCTGGTGCTGGAAGCCCTGGAAAGCGCCGAGCGCGATATCCCGGACTATATCGACCTGGATCCGAAAGCCATGAAGGCCACCTTCGTGCGCATGCCGGAATTCTCCGAAGTGCCGTATCCGGTGCAGATGGAACCGAACCTGGTCATCGAATTCTACTCCTCGTAAGAGGACGAAATCCGACCTGAAAACAGGCCGCTCCGGATCTCCGGGGCGGCCTTTTTCTTGGCGTGGAGATTGCCGTGTCAGCCGGCGTCCGGCCCGTCGCGATCCTGCCGGTCGTCCTGGCCGAGCATGTGTGCGGAAACGCCGGCCGTCAGCCCGTGCACGAGCAGCGAGATCACCACGATCACGAAGACGAGGTTGAAGAAGACCGGTGTGATCGGCCCGGGGCTGACCACCGGAAAGATCGCCAGGAAGATCGGCACCGATCCCCGCATGCCCATCCAGCCGATATAGGCCTGTTCGCGCCATGGCATGCGCGCGGGCAAAAGGCAGGCGAAGACGGCCAGCGGGCGCGCGACCAGGATGAGCGCTCCGGCGAGGATCAGCCCGCCCAAGGCCACTCCGCCCAGCTCGCTTGGTGTCACCAGAAGGCCAAGCAGCACGAACAGGCAGATCTGCGCAATCCAGGACAGGCCTTCGTGAAAATGGATGGCCCGTTGCGGCGGCTTGGCACCGTGATTGGCGACGACAAGTCCGAAGAGATAGACCGCCAGGAAACCCGATCCGCCGATCAGTCCGGTCCCCGAGAAGGTCGCGAGGCCCGTCGCCAGCAGGAAGGGCGAGGCAAGACCGGCGGGCAGTCTGAGCCAGCTCAGCAGGCTGGAGGCCAGCCAGCCGCCCGCGAGACCGGTCAGCAATCCCAGACCGAGCTGGCTGACGAGGAGAGGCAGTGTACCCGCAAGGGCGTTCAGCGAGAGCCCGCTGCCGCTGTCGACGATTTCCACCAGGCTGATGGTGAGAAAGATCGCGACCGGGTCGTTGACGCCGGATTCTACCAGCAGGGTCTGGCGTGGCCGCTGGGGCAACCGTATCCCGCCATGGCGCAGTGACATGAAGGTTGCGGCGGCATCCGTGGAGCTGACCACGGCTCCGAACAGCAGGCCTTCCGCCAGCGAGGCATCCAGCAGGAGGCTGTAGGCGAGCCCGACGAAGGCCGCGGTCAGCATCACGCCGGGACCGGCCAGCAGGCCTGCCGGCAGCGCTGCCGCCTTCACGTCCGACCAGTGTGTATCGAGCCCGCCGGACAAGAGGATCAGGGCCAGGCAGATCGAACCGGCCGAATAGGTCAGCGCAAAGTCCTCGAACTCGATCCCGCCGGGGCCGTCCTCACCCAGCGCCATGCCGATCGCCAGGAAGACAAGCAGGATCGGCGCCCGGAAGCGCGATGAGAGCGGGATCAGCATGATGCTCAGCGCGATGGTGGCGCTGATCAGGAGCAGGACGTGCAGCATAAGGGCGTCAGCAGAACCGGAGACGGTCGGAAAAATGGGGCAAATCGCACTCTAGCCGGTCGCTGGCATATTGCCGACTGCCGCTGGGAACACAGGGTGATGCAATGACAGGCAGACCTGCTAAGACTGCGGGCAGCCGGCGAACATGGTTCGCTTGAGAGGGGCAAGGGGTTGATTCCCGCGACGTAACCGGTTTCATGTGATCTCCATCACGGTCGCTGGGGGATAGAGCCGATCGTATGGAATTCGTGTTGGGCAACACGGACGGGGGCAAGGGTGAAAGCAGTTTGGGGTGTTTTCGCAGGCGTGGCGGTGATGGCGTCGGCATGTTCGACGACGGGGAGTGCGGGCGATGAGGGGCGTTCCGCATTCCTGCCGTCACTGCCCCCGATGCCCGCCATGCGCGCGCTTCCGCGGATCCGCTTTTCAGACATGCGTGTTCCCGGCTTCGGCCGGGCGCCGGAAGTTGATCCGTCGCTCGAGCCGGTGATGCACTGGCGGGTCATCGACAATGAAATCCTTGTTGTGCACGCGGACAGTCATGGCTGTACCGCGCGCTCGGATTTCACGGTCGATGTCGGCAGCTATGAGGGCGATGTCTACGCTGTCAGCCTGTCCCGGGACACACCGGATGGCTGCAGCCGCGAAATGCCCTGGGGCGTGCAGCTGGCGTTCGCGCTCGATGAGCTGGGCGTGCCCGCCCAGGGCGAGGTCGTCGTGCTCAATCCGCTGGAAAATGCCCGGCCTGCACCCGGCCGCCGCGTGGTCGCGGCGCGTTGACGCAAGCCGGCGGGAGCCCTGAAAGGGGTCAGGCCGGTTCGATCAGGCCCTTGTCGCGCAGATAGGCCTGCAGCTCGCCGGTCTCGAACATTTCCTTGACGATGTCGCAACCGCCCACGAACTCACCCTTGATGTAGAGCTGGGGAATGGTCGGCCAGTTCGAGAACTCCTTGATACCCTGGCGGATACCATCATCCTCGAGCACGTTGACGCTCTCGAAATCGACCTGGAGATGATCCAGCACACGCGCCACCACGGAGGAAAAGCCGCATTGCGGAAACACCGGTGTGCCCTTCATGAACAGGACGACGTCATTGTTCTCGACGGTGGACTTGATGACGTCATGAGCAGTGGTCATGGCGGGACTCCCTGTTGGATGTGTCCGTTCAGCTAGGAAGCGGAGGCTCGGGCTTCAAGGGCCGCCAGCCGGGCATTCTCGGCCAGATTGGCGTGGCGTGTTGTCAGGCACATTAGCGCATCTGCCGGTCCGTTTTCGAGCGCCCATTTCAGGCCCAGCTGCGGCGTATTGACCGGCACGGCCGGTGCCGTACCCAGAAGGCTGCGCCTGGTCTGCCGGGCCCAGTACCAAAGATCGCTGCGCGAGCGCGGCAGGCGGCGGCGTGTGGTGCCGGCCATCACTTCGATACCCAGCACACGCAGTCCGGCCGCGCGGGCCCGTTCCAGCCGGGTCGTCTCTGTGTCGGAAAGCCCGGGATTGACCGGCGCCATGATCGCCTGGAACGCCCCGGTATCGATGGCAGCATCGAGCTCGTCGCCGCGCCCGCACACGCCGAGATAGCGCACCATGCCGCGTTCGCGGAAAGCCTCAAGATGGCGGATCAGCTTGTCGCTCATCTCGGCCGCGGCAGGACCGTGCAGCAGCAAAAGATCGACATGGCTCATCGCCAACCGGTCCAGCGAGGCGCGCAGCGACATTTCCACGGCGCCGGCGGAGAAGTCACGGCGGCCACGCGGGCCGATACCGGCCTTGGTCGCCACGAAGACCTTGTCGCGCGGCACGGTCTGGAGCGCGCGCCCCAGCCGGCGTTCCGCCTCGCCCTTGCCATAGGACGGGCCGGTGTCGAACAGGGTGATCCCCAGACCGACGGCCCGGCGCACCAGCTCTTCCGTCGCGTGACGCGGCATGGCCCAGCCGGCATGCGGGCCGGAAACGCCGAAGCCGAGACGGGAGAAGGCCGGATCGTCGATCACGCCGGCTCAGCCTGCCGGCACGCGGGTTTCCAGGGCGAGGGCGTGCAGCTCGCCGCCCATCTTCTCGCCGAGTGCGGCATAGACCATCTGGTGCTGGGCGACGCGCAGCTTGCCGCGGAAGCTTTCCGACGTGACCACCGCCTTCCAGTGATCATTATCGCCGGCCAGGTCTTCCATCTCGACATCGGCATCGGGAATGCCGGCCTTGATCAGGGCGATGATATCCTCGGCGGGCATGGGCATGGCGGCTCTCCGGGCGGTGACGGATGTGTGATCCGGTGTGTTGCGTTGTGCCTTTTACCGGACCGGTGTCGGGCGCATATCGGGGGCCAAGCTAATCGCCACGACCGCAAGGGAAAAGACCATGAGCCTGTTGTTGACTGCCAAAACCTGCCTTCGCCTGTCGCTGGGCGCTGCCAATCTCGCGCTGGCGGTCTTCCTGCTGGTCGGCGCGGCCTTTGCCGGCGAGCAATATGTCGACCGGGAGGGCCGGGCGGTGAGCGGTTTCGACGTGGTTTCCTACCACACTGCCGAGACTCCGCAGATGGGCCTGGCCGATATCAGCGCGGAGTATAATGGCGCCGTCTGGCATTTCGCCAGCGAGGCCAATCGCGAGGCCTTCCTGGCCAATCCGCAGCGCTATATCCCGGCTTATGACGGGCATTGCGCCTGGGCGGCCTCGCGCGGCTACAAGGCGCGTACCGATCCGCAGGCCTACCGGATTGTCGATGGCGTGCTTTATCTGAATTACGATGCCGGCATCCAGCGCCGCTGGGAGCGCGATATCGACGGCTTCATCACGCAGGCCGATGCCAACTGGCCGGAGCTGGAAGCCGAACCTGCCGCCAGCCCGCCGCGCGGCTGGTTCCAGTGATCCGCAGATACTGACCTAGATTTCAGTGGGTTCCCGGCGTGCGCCGTGGCAAGCTCCCCCGGATTGATCAATCCGGGGGAGTTTTCATGCGGTCCATCCTGTTCAGTGCTGCCGTTTCGTTTGCCGTCTTTACCCAGGCGGGTTGTGCCCAGGAGGCGCCGGCGCTCGATCGCGCGCAATTGCTGGAAGACCTGCGCATCCTTGCTGCCGACGAGATGGAAGGCCGCGAAGTGGCGACCGAGGGAAATGCCCGGGCCCGCGCCTACATCATCGAACGGCTCGAGGGTATCGGCGCCGGTCCGGTGAACGGCAGCTATGAGCACAGCTTCAGCTTCTCCCTGCCGACCAATCCGGACGAAGACATTACCGGTGTGAACATCCTGGCGCAGATCGCGGGCACGTCGGACAGCGCGCGCACGCTGGTTGTCACGGCGCACTATGATCATGAGGGCATGCGCGACGGGCAGATCTGGAACGGTGCCGACGACAATGCCTCCGGCGTGGCCTCGGTGCTCGCGATTGCCGCGGACTTTGTCGCCAATCCGCCCGAGCATGACGTGATCTTCGCCTTCGTCGATGCCGAGGAGCGGGGCCTGCAGGGCGCGCGCGCCTTCGTCGCCAATCCGCCCATCCCGGTCGAGAACATCACCTTCAATCTCAACATGGACATGGTGGCGATGTCGCAGGACCGCATCCTGTGGGCCGTCGGCACCTATCACTATCCCTTCCTCGTCCCGATGGTCGAAGAGGTCGCGGCGCGGGCCGATGTCTCGATGCCGATGGGCTATGACGAGCCGACCGAGGTGCCGGGCGGTGACTGGACGCTTCTCACGGATTCAGGAGCGTTCCACGTCGCCGGCATCCCCTTCATCTATCTCGGCGTCGACTTCCACCCGCACTACCACCAGCCGACCGACACCTATGAGAACATGACGCTGGACTTCTTCCAGGATGCCTCCGCCGCCATCCTCGACTTCGCCCGGGAGGCGGATGAGAGGCTAGACGAAATCGGCGAAGCCGCGGGGCGGTAACCTTCTTCTCCCCTCCCGGGGAGAAGGTGCCGCGAAGCGGCGGATGAGGGGCGCGCGGCAGCGCCGCACAGACTCTTGAGTGGGCCGCTCCCGCGGCCGCCCCTCACCTTTGATTCCTCTCCCCCGGCGGGGGAGAGGGGAAAATGAGAGAAGCCTGCTATTCCGCGGCTTCGACGAGCTGGTCCATCAGGCCGGGCATCCAGCCTTCCCAGGCCGCACGCAGGCGGTCGAGTTCGAGCGGGTGGGCACCGTTGACGCTGATCGCGGTGCCGCCGGCGAGGCCGACGACCTGGACCGGGATCTCGTCCGCCTTGGCATCCTGCAGGATGGCGATGGCGTCTTCCTTCCGGGCGGCAATCAGATAGCGCGACTGGTCTTCGCCGAAGAGGAAGCCGTGCATGGGCGGGTTGGCACCCTCATGGGCCAGCTTGATGCCGCAATCCGACGCCAGGGCCATGTCAGCCGCGGCGCAGGCGAGGCCGCCATCGGAAATATCGTGACAGGCGGTCAGGCGGCCGGTGCGGATCTGGCCGCGCACGAAATCGCCATTGGCCTTTTCCGCGTCGAGATCGACATGAGGGGCGTCACCGTCCTCGCGGTCCTCGATGACCTTGAGATACACCGACGCGCCCATCACACCCTGGGTCTCGCCGACCAGCAACAGGATGTCGCCTTCCTTCATGCCGCCGAAGCCGGCCCGCTTGTCGATATCCGGGATCAGGCCGACACCGCCGATCGCCGGGGTCGGCGGAATGGCAGCACCATTGGTCTCGTTATAGAGGCTGACATTGCCCGACACGACCGGGAAGCCGAGCGTGGCGCAGGCCATCGCCATGCCGTCGATACAGCCGACGAACTGGCCCATGATCTCCTCGCGCTCGGGATTGCCGAAATTCAGGCAGTCGGTGATCGCGATCGGGTCGGCGCCGGTGGCGGTCAGGTTGCGCCAGGCTTCGGCCACGGCCTGCTTGCCGCCCTCGAACGGGTGGGCATAGCAATAGCGCGGCGTGCAGTCGGTGGTGATGGCCAGCGCCTTGGCTGTGCCGTGCACGCGGACGATGGCGGCGTCGGACGGATCCTCGGAGGAGGCCGCCGTATCCGCCATCACGTGGCGGTCATACTGTTTCCAGATCCAGGATTTGGAGGCCATGTCCGGCGAGGCCATCAGCTTCAGCAGCACCTCGCCCATATGATCGGGCTGGGCGATGTCCTTGGCGTGGATCTGGGCGCGCACTTCCGGCGCGAAATAGGGACGCTCGTATTTCGGCGCGTCGTCGGCCAGCGGTGCGACCGGGATGTCGCACACGGTCTTGCCCTTGTGGGTCAGCACCATGCGGCCGGTATCGGTCGTCTCGCCGATCACGGCGACATCGAGTTCCCATTTGCGGAAGATCTCGTGAGCGACGTCCTCGCGGCCCGGCTTCATGATGACCAGCATGCGTTCCTGGCTTTCCGAGAGCATCATCTCGTAGGCCGTCATATTGGCTTCGCGCTGGGGCACCTTGTCCATGTCCAGATGGATGCCGATTCCGCCCTTGTCGGCCATCTCGACCGAGGAGGAGGTGAGGCCGGCAGCGCCCATGTCCTGGATGGCGGCGATGGCATCGGTCGCCATCAGTTCGAGGCAGGCCTCGATCAGCTTTTTCTCGACGAAGGGGTCGCCGACCTGGACGGTGGGACGCTTCTCCTCGGAAGCATCGTCGAACTCGGCCGAGGCCATGGTGGCACCGTGGATGCCGTCGCGGCCGGTCTTGGAGCCGACATAGACGATCGGCTGGCCCGGCTCGGCGCCGCGGGCGTAGAAGATCTTGTCCGCATCGGCCAGGCCCACCGCCATCGCGTTGACCAGGATATTGCCGTTATAGCCGGCGTGGAAATTCGTCTCGCCGCCGACGGTCGGCACGCCGACGCAATTGCCGTAGCCGCCGATGCCGGCGACGACGCCGGAGACCAGCTGGCGCGTCTTGGGATGGTCCGGCGCGCCGAAGCGCAGCGCATTCATCAGCGCCACCGGGCGTGCGCCCATGGTGAAGACGTCGCGCAGAATGCCGCCCACACCCGTCGCCGCACCCTGATAGGGCTCGATGAAGGAGGGGTGGTTATGGCTTTCCATCTTGAAGATGGCGGCCTGGCCGTCGCCGATATCGATCACGCCGGCATTCTCGCCCGGGCCCTGGATCACCTTCTCGCCATCCGTCGGCAGCCGGCCCAGATGGGCGCGCGAGGACTTGTAGGAACAGTGTTCCGACCACATGACCGAGAAAATGCCCAGTTCCACGAGGTTGGGCGCCCGGCCCAGACGGTCGAGGATGATGGCGTATTCTTCGTCATTGATGCCGTGCTCGGCGACGATCTCGGCGGTGATGCCTTCGGCGTATTGGGTCATGTCGCTCATGCGCTCCCGAGAAGGGATTCAAACAGTTTCAGCCCGTCCGTGCCGCCGTGCTTTTCGTCCACGGCGCGTTCCGGGTGGGGCATCATGCCCATGACATTGCCCTGCTCGTTGGTGATGCCGGCAATATCGCGCTTGGAGCCGTTCGGGTTCTTGCCGTAGCGAAAGATCACCTGGCCCTCGCCCTCGATCCGGTCGAGCGTCTCGTCATCGGCGAAATAATTGCCGTCATGGTGCGCGATCGGCACGATCAGTTCGGCGCCGCCCTCATAGTGCGAGGTGAAGCGGGTATTGGCGTTCTCCACCTTCAGCTTCGCCTTCTCGCAGACGAATTTCAGGCCGGCATTGCGCATCAGCGCGCCGGGCAGGAGGCCGCTTTCGGTGAGGATCTGGAAGCCGTTGCACACGCCCAGGACCGGCGCGCCGGTGGCCGCATGGGCCACAATCGCCGGCATGATCGCCGAGCGCGAGGCCATGGCGCCGCAGCGCAGATAGTCGCCATAGGAAAAACCGCCCGGCACCATCACGAAATCGGTGCCCTCGGGCAGTTCGCTTTCCTGATGCCAGACCATGGCGGGGGCGTGGCCCGTGACTTTCGCGATCGCATCATGCGCGTCGCGGTCGCAATTGGAGCCGGGGAAGACGATGACGGCGGATTTCATCTCGGCCGGACCCCGCTATTCCAGCTCGATCGAGTAGCTCTCGATCACCGGGTTGGAGAGGAGTTTGGCGCACATTTCCTCGACCCGGGTGCGGGCCTTGTCGGCATCGTCGCCGGTCAGGTCCAGCTCGATCAGCTTGCCCTGGCGGGCCTCGACGACCTCGTCATAGCCCATATTGTGCAGCGCGCCGGCGACGGCGGCTCCCTGGGGATCGAGGACGCCGGGTTTCAGATAGACGTGGATTTTCGCTTTCACGGGCTCGACTCGCTTTCAAGGCCTGAAATTCGCGCCCTCAATAAAGCGACATGGCCTTGGGCGCAATTGATAGCCCCGTGTGATTCAGCAGGGCAGGGATGCGGGGCCGGATCCGCGGTCGTCTGGACGGGGCTTTTTCAAGGAAATCGGAGTTCGGGGCGGGCATGTTCCGTGCCCTGAGGATCCATTGTCCGCTTGCCGAGGAGGGGCCGTATCCGGTTTTCCAGGTCAAGGGCGCCAAGGCGCCGCTCTGCGGTTTCACCCTTGAGCTGGAAAACCGGATACGGCTGACTGGCCAGCATGCGCCCTATGGAGGATTGCGAGCGAGGCTCGACCCTCGCACGTATCAAGCCGTCATTCCGGCGAACGCCGAACAAAAAAGGCGCCGCCCGCGGGCAGCGCCTTGTTCTTTGGCAGAACGCAGAGCGAGCCTATTTCTGGTTTTCGCCGCTGCCCTGGCCGTGTTCCTTCATGATGCCCAGGCGGCGGGCCACGTCGGCATAGGCCTCGGTGACATTGCCCAGATCGCGGCGGAACCGGTCCTTGTCCATCTTCTCGTTGGTTTCCATGTCCCACAGGCGGCAGCTGTCCGGGCTGATCTCGTCAGCCAGCACGGTGCGCACCATGTCGCCCTCGTAGAGGCGGCCGAATTCCAGCTTGAAATCCACCAGGCGGATGCCGGCGCCCGAGAACATGCCGGACAGGAAGTCATTCACCCGCAGCGTCATCGCCATCATGTCGTCGATCTCCTGGGTGGAGGCCCAGTTGAACGCCGTGATGTGCTCTTCGGACACCATCGGATCGCCCAGCTCGTCCTTCTTGTAGTAGAATTCGACGATGGAGCGGGGCAGCTGGTCGCCTTCCGGCACGCCCAGGCGCTGGCTGATCGAACCGGCGGCGACATTGCGGCAGACCACTTCCAGCGGAATGATCTCGACCTGGCGCACCAGTTGTTCGCGCATGTTCAGACGCTTGATGAAATGGGTCGGGATGCCGATCCGGCCGAGCCCGAGCATGATATACTCGGAAATCCGGTTGTTCAGCACGCCCTTGCCCTCGAGCGTGGCCTTCTTCTGGTTGTTGAAGGCGGTGGCGTCGTCCTTGAAATACTGCACGATCGTGCCCGGTTCGGGGCCTTCATACAGGATCTTGGCCTTGCCTTCGTAGATCATCTTGCGGCGGGACATGGGCGGACGCTCCATTGGCGGTCAGCCCCGGCAGCCGGGGCAGTCGACCCGAAAAGAGAGACGCGGCCCGAATCGAGAACCGGACCGCGCATCGAAGGGGGGAAAATATCCGCGTGCGCGTCCCTCTGCAACGTCTTGCCGCGGTGCGGTAGGATTGTTTCGAGATCGCCGCATCCTTGTGTGCGGTGAAGATTGATTTAGACCCCTTGCCGAGCTAGTCACTCGGGCAAATGGACATCCTCAAGGAGAGACCCATGTCGGGCATCAACGATCGCGAAAAAGGCTTCGAGAACAAGTTCGCGCACGACCAGGAACTCGAATTCAAGGCGGCCGCCCGCCGCAACAAGCTCCTGGGCCTGTGGGCTGCCGAGCTGATGGGCCTCGATGGCGAAGCCGCGGCCGAATACGCCAAGTCGGTCATCGTTGCCGATTTCGAGGAAGCCGGCGATGACGACGTCTTCCGCAAGGTGCGCGGCGATCTGGACGCCCGCAATGTCGAGCTCTCCGACCACCTGCTGCGCAAGCAGATGGACGATCTCCTCGCCACGGCCCGCCAGCAGATCCAGGCGGAAGGCTAGGTCCGGGATCGATCACGCGCCTCCGTCCTCGCCCTTGATGGGCGCTGAGGCGCCCAAGAACAGTCCGGGGGACTGTTCGACGCAACGAAGGGACCGCTGCGTCAGCAGCGGTGGAGTGGGTGACTTTGGGAGACCGGAAACGCGTCGCGTTTCACCCCTTCCGTCCCTTCGGGACACCTTCCCCATCAAGGGGAAGGACTAGCCCTCGACGCTTTCCAGCCGGTCGACGACGACCAGCCAGCGTTCCAGGGCCTCGCGAATGCGGGCGCGGTCATAATCCATCGTGACGATCTCGAAGACCTGCCCCGTCTCGCGATCCATCAGCACGAGGAAACCGGTGCGTCCGGCCAGCTCGTCATAGAGCGGTGCGATGCCTTCTTCCTCGGCCAGACCGCGCAAACCGTCGCGCTCGCCCCAGGTGAAGTTGAACCGCACCCAGCCGATCGGTTCGCCGGCCATCTCCTCGCGAACATCCTCGACCCGCGGTTCCAGCACGCGGCAGGCGCTGCACCAGGACGAGCGGAACATCGCGGCCACCAGGCGCGGCTCCTGTGCCGGCGCCGCCTCGTCCCAGGCCGCCCGCACGAAATTGGGTCCAAGAAACAGGGCCAGTCCGGCCAGCACGGCAGCAATCAGTCGCATGTCGGTCTTCCTGAAGGGTTTTTCCCCCTTTAGCGCCGGCCGCGTTCGCCGTCACTGCACGACGGCATCACACCCGCGTCATCGCGGGGACGCCATCTCCGGCGGCAGGGAGAGACCGTCGCGCTCATTGTCCCAGATCATCGAAACGATGCGCCAGCGGCGGTCCGGCCCCTTGTAGAACTGGAAGGCATTGATGCCGCGGCGTTCCGGTTCGGCGTCACCGGGATGGTGTTTCGCCTCATAGCTCGACCAGGCCTGGGCCATATTGCCGAACACCTCGATCCGGTTGACCAGTTCGACCTCGTAGAAATCCATCCGGCTCAGCAGGGCGTCGGCATTGGCGCGGTATTCCTCCGGGGTGAAGGTTTCCATCCAGGGCATGCCGCCGGCATCCACGCCCGTGCGCATCTGCCGGCAGTCAGGATGGAAAATCGCGTCCTGGCGCGACCAGTCGCGCGGCCCCGCCGGACCCGAGATCATGGCATAGCATTCGCGGATCGCCGCTTCGATCTCGCGCCGGTCAGCCTCGTCCGTCGCGCCGCTCATTCCGCCGCATCCGGCTTTACGAGACCCGGCAGTCCGTCAATCGACTCGGCATTGCCGGTATAGCGGCGTTCGCGCCAGACTTCGTCGGTGCGGTGCTCATTGTAGCGGATCAGCTGGTCGCGCTCGCCCTTGAAATCGTAGAAGGGCACGCCCCAGCCGCAACTGTCGGCGATGCGGTGGATTTTCGCGGTGATGATCGCGCGCACTTTGGGAAAGTCCGGGAAAAGGGCCTTCTTCTCGGCAAAGCCCGGATCGTCGAAACAGGTCGCTTCGCCCGTGCCGTAGAGGCGCAATATGTTCGCCGCGCCCTCGAAGGCGCAGAACATGAAGGTGATCCGCCCGTTCTGGCGCAGATGCGCAATCGTCTCCACACCCGACCCGCCCAGATCGAGAAAGGCGACCTCGTTGGCGCCTAAGATGCGGAAACTGTCATAGCCCTTGGGCGAGACATTCACATGCCCCTCATCCCCCGACGGTGCCGTCGCGACGAAGAACATCTTCTGCTTTTCGATGAAGGCCGCGAGGCGATCGTCGATCGAGTCGTAGAGCTTGGACATGGGGGGAAGGTAGCCAGCGCGGTGGTGGACGCAACTTACAAATGGGCCGCCGGGCGTGCTTGGTATCGTTGCCCGAGTTCCATCGCACGTCACCCTGACACCCGCCTCCGCGGGCGCAGGCTTCAGTCAGGGCCCAGATCACAAGACCGGGTTGAGCCAGGCCTGGTCCCAGCTCGCTCTATAACCTGGGTCCTGACCTTCGTCAGGATGACGGGGTGTGGGGCGGCGGTCTTGCGGAGCCAGGGACAGCCGCGATCTTTCTGAACCCCGGCTTCAATCACCGTCACCCTGACGAAGGTCAGGGCCCAGTTCATAAGGCCGGGTCGAGCCAGACTTGGCACTGGCTTGCTTGGCGATCTGGGTACCGCTCTCGTCGGGATGACGGGTTTGGGGCGGGCACGTTTCGTGCCCTGAAAAACCCATTGTTCGCTTGCCGAGACGGGGCCGTATCCGGTTTTCCAGGTCAAGGGCGCCCAAGGCGCCGCTTTGCGGTTTCACCCTTGAGCTGGAAAACCGGATACGGCGAAGTGGCTGGCATGCGCTCTATGGATGATTGCGAGCGGTACTCGCACGTCCAAGCCCGCCTCAGTCGTATCGCGAAAACGCCTACTCCCCGAACACCCGCCGGAAAATCGTGTCCACATGCTTCATGTGGTAGGCCTCGTCGAAACAGGCCTCGATCTGCTCGTTCGAGAGCAGGGCGGTGACCTCGGCGTCGGCCTTGAGGTGGTCGACCAGCATGCCGCCCTCATCCCAGGTTTTCATGCCGTTGCGCTGGACGAGGCGATAGCTCACCTCGCGGCTTGCGCCGGCCTGGGTGAGGGCCAAAAGGACGCGCTGGGAATTGTGGATGCCGCCATAGGCGTTGAGGTTTTCCGCGCAGCGGTCGGCATGCACGATCAGTTTCTCGATCATGCTGGCGGTGCGGTGCAGGGCGAAGTCCAGGTGCACATTGGCGTCCGGACCGATGCCGCGTTCGACGGAGGAGTGGGAGATGTCCCGCTCGTGCCACAGCGCCACATTCTCCATCGCCGGCACCACGGCCGAGCGCACCAGGCGGGCCTGGCCGGTCAGGTTCTCCGTCAGGATCGGATTGCGTTTGTGCGGCATGGCCGAGGAGCCCTTCTGGCCCGGCGAGAAATATTCCTGCGCCTCGCGCACTTCGGAGCGTTGGAGATGGCGCACCTCGATGGCGATATTTTCGATCGCCGAGGCGATCAGGCCCAGCACGGCGAAATAATTGGCGTGGCGGTCGCGCGGGATGACCTGGGTGGAGATCGGCTCCACCGTCAGGCCCATCTGTTCGGCGACATGTTCCTCAACCGCCGGATCGACATTCGCGAACGTGCCGATGGCACCGGAAATGGCGCAGGTGGCGATCTCGTCCCGCGCCCGCACCAGGCGTTCGCGATTGCGGGCAAACTCGGCATAGAAGCGCGCGAATTTCAGGCCCATTGTCGTCGGCTCGGCGTGGATGCCGTGCGAGCGGCCGATACAGGCGGTGTATTTGTGCTCTTCCGCGCGCGCCTTCAGCGCCGCCAGCACGCGGTCCATGCCTTCCAGCAACAGGTCGGCAGACTGTTTCATCTGCACGGCGAGACAGGTGTCCAGCACGTCCGAAGAGGTCAGGCCCTGGTGGACGAAACGGCTCTCCTCGCCGACATGCTCGGCCAGATGGGTAAGGAAGGCGATGACGTCATGCTTCACCTCGGCTTCGATCTCGTTGATCCGGTCGACGTCGAACGCGACATCCTTGGCCTTCCAGACCGCCTCGACCGCCGATTGCGGCACCACACCCAGCTCCGCCAGCTTCTCCGTCGCATGCGCCTCGATCAGGTACCAGATCCTGTACTTGTTCTGGTCGGCCCAGATGGCGGCCATTTCCGGACGGGTATAGCGGGGGATCATCGGCGGTGCTCCGCGTTTCATTGGCAGAAGCGCGGGGGATGCGACGAAAGGAGTATGGGGTCAAGTATGAGCTACCAGTCCATTGTGCTTTGGAGGTTTTCCCGCTCGCCTTCGACGCGGTCCAATAGCTCAACGATTGCAGCGCCAAAACCAGAATGCTCTGAGTCTGCAGGGTCATACTCTACTACTTCGAGGTTTCGGTTCATACGGAGCGATCGCTTTCGATCTTCATGAAGCCCTGTTGGAGCCAGGAAGTAGTGTGGATGGGCGCTCTGATACATAAAGTTCTGATTTTCCAAAATCAGATTTATATCTGGGTCGTTATATCCAGCTCCGATAAATAAAAAAGTGTGGCTCAAAAGTGCGCTGTCGAAAGCATTATAAAATTTCGCTTCCGAAATTCGCGCTGAAGAATATTCACCTTGGGTGAATATTGTTCTTGTCAATTCGTCAAGTGATCCATGAATTTTTACAATGTACCGACCCGAGCCTCGAAGAAACTCTTCGACATCATTGCTATAGTATTGCTTTACATAACAGTTTCCCTCATAGAAATCTTTCGCTGCCCGCTCAAAAATATCATCAAAATTCAAAGAAAAAACAATTCGGCTATCTATTTCCGATATCTTGCGGTGTACGTCTGCGGGAGAATACTTTGGTTTGGCTAGGCGTGAGCGGATAAAGTCGTGCCACTGAGAATCGTACGCAACCTTTAGCCATTCGCAGGCGTGTAAATAGTCGCCATTGTTTATAGCTTCAGTAATATGGGGCTTTGCCCCACCTGGGACGGATTTGTTGGCATCGATGAGGAGGTCTTTCCAGCCGGGTGGGGGTGGTGTTCCCGGGGCGCGGTTCGCTTGGCGAGATACCCCTGACCCAAGAACGATGACGCTGCGTCGCCGGGCTATGTCCCGGACTAATGGGTCGGGCCAATTAGTCATCTACGCGCGCCAATATGCTCGTTGTGACGTCGCCAAAAATTGTATGAGCGTCTTTTACTTTGCCGAAATGGGCGCCGACGATTCCGTCCGCGGCTACCAGCCCGAATACCGGCTTGTTGTTGCTCTGCGACATTGGGATCAGACTAAATAAGTTTGGTACGGTGCCGATTTCAAAAGGTTCATTTGGAATATGTTTGTCTAGTCCGCAATCCTTGATCACGGAATCAATGCGGGACCGAATACTCTCGTATGCTTTTACACCCCTCCTTTTCCCGCTAGCGTCTCGTTTTGCCAGATATTGTTGTGTAACATACCCGATAAAGCTCGCTCGGCCATAGTTTAGTTTTGGTATCTTTTTGGAGTCTTTTGTGTTGTCGAGAGCTCTTTCCCAATCGTGGCCCCAATCTTCAAGCCACGTGGAAATATTTTCAAATGCGCGAAGAGAAAAGATGTCTATAGACATTGGGCTTACAAAATAATCCGATGCAAGCAAAATTGCTCGATTTATGGCCCCAAGCGATGGGCTTACATCTATAAAAACAAAATCATAATGATCTAATTGAGATAGCAAATTTGAAAAAACAAGATTTGTTCTTATTCCGCGTATGTCGCCACTCTTCGCTGCGCCCCAGTCTTGCGCGAGAAAGTCTTCCAGAAGGGCTAGCCTCGGATCGCCAGGAATTACATCTAAGCCGAAGTTGTCACTCTCTTGTACATATCGAAGAGAAGCATACCCCTCGCCCTCTGTAAGGGGAGAAACCATACTCTGAATAGTGAACCCCTCAGGGCTGTAGATCTCGTCGAGTTCTGATTCATTAAAGATGTATTGGGTCGCATTGCACTGTGGGTCTGCGTCTACCACACAAACTCTTTTACCCAGCTCCAATGCGGCATAAGCCGCCACGTTGCACAAGAGCGTAGTCTTTCCGACTCCCCCCTTGTTATTAAAAAAAGCAATGGATTTCATGGCTGCTTGGAGTGCTTTCAGGTGCTTAGAGTGGTCTAGCTCGCTATCGTTGCATTTAAGGGTGTTTTCCGGGAGCTGTCTACATCGCCCCCCAATCCACCTCGCTGTGCCGGTCCAGAGCCACAGCCCCGTCCGGCATCTTGTACTTCAAACCAGACCCGCAATTGAACAGCACGCACTCGGCGTCCCGCGCCACGAGCCCGTCGCCCATGGCTTTCTCCATGGCCGCCAATGTCGCCGCGCCCTCCGGACACAGCAGCAAGCCGTCTTCGCGGGCACAGCGGGTGCGGGCCGTCTCGATCGCCTCTTCCGACACCGCCACCGCGGCGCCGCCGCTTTCACGCACGGCGTCCAGGATCAGGAAGTCGCCGATCGCCTTGGGGACGCGGATGCCCATGGCGGCGGTTTCGGCGTCGAGCCATTCCTCGGCGTGGCGCTCGCCGGCTTCGAAGGCTTTCACGATGGGGGCGCAGCCCTCGGCCTGGACGGCGAACATTTTCGGGCGTTCCGGGCCGATCCAGCCGAGTTTCTCCATCTCGTCGAAGGCCTTCCACATGCCGATCAGGCCGGTGCCGCCGCCGGTGGGATAGAAGATCGCATCGGGCAATTTCCAGCCCATCTGGGCGGCCAGTTCCAGGCCCATCGTCTTCTTGCCCTCGATCCGGTAGGGCTCCTTGAGGGTGGAGACGTCGAACCACCCCATCTCCTCCTTGCCGGCCGCGACAAGGGCGCCGCAATGATGGATATAGCCGTTCACCTTGAAGACTTTCGCGCCCTGCAGCGCCATCTCGTCCAGATTGATCTGCGGCGTGTCCTCGGGAGCAAAGCAGTAACTCTCCATCCCCATCCGGCTGGCATAGGCCGACATGGCGGCGCCGGCATTACCGTTTGTCGGCATGGCCAGGCGCTTGATACCGAAACTGTGTGCCATGGCGACGGCGAGGGCGAGGCCGCGCGCCTTGAACGAGCCCGTGGGCAGGCGGCCCTCATCCTTCACCCACACCTTGCCGGTGGCACCGGAGGCCTTCGCCGTGGCGGGTACGTCGATCAGCGGCGTATCGGTCTCGCCTAGGCGGCAGATATCCTCGCTGTCATGGACCGGCAGAAGTTCGCGCCACTTCCAGAAGCCGGTATTGCGCGCCCAGATCGCACCCCGGTCGATCTCGCCCTTCATCTTCTCCAGATCATAGCGCGCCAGCAGCGGCTTGCCGGCATCGGAGAGATTGTGCGGCGTGTCGATCTCGTAGCGCTTGCCGGTTTCCGAGCATTCCAGATGGGTGAAGTAGAAGGCGCGATTGTGCATGTCGGTCCTGTCGATAGCGTCCCGATAACGAGGCTAAGGTTTTGGCGGCGCGGGTCCAGTGCGGTTCGGCAGTGATACCGGCGACGCCGGGGTTCCAATCCTTCCCCTTGATGGGGAAGGTGGGCCAGCGCGTAGCGCTGGGTCGGAAGGGGTGCATCCCGGTGCTGGCCCGTTAGGTGCGAAACCGCACACACCTCGCCCCCACCCCATCCACCACGCCTTCGGCGCGGTCCCCCTTCCCCATCAAGGGGAAGGATGGGGTGTGGCCCTACATCAGCCCCAGCGTCTTGAAACTCGACGTGTTTTCGCGGCCGATCACGAGGTGGTCGTGCAGCACGATGTCGAAGGGTTTGCAGATATCCGCGAGGGTGCGGGTCATCTCGATATCGGCCTGGCTGGGCGTGGCATCGCCGGAGGGGTGGTTGTGCACCAGGATCAGCGCCGTGGCCTCGTGCGCCAGGGCGCGCTTGACGACTTCGCGCGGATAGACCGGGGCATGGTCGATCGTGCCTTCGCCCAGCACTTCGTCGGCGATCAGCCGGTTCTTGCGGTCCAGGAAGAGCACGCGGAACTGTTCGGTCGTGGCGTGCTGCATGGCGGTGCGGCAATAGGTGACGAGTGCCGACCAGGAGGCGATGACGGGCCGGCCGATCACCTGTTCGCGGGCCAGCCGCTCTGCCAGCGCCTTGATGAGCTTGAGTTCGGCGGCGGTCTTTTCGCTGACCCCCTTCACGGTGACCAGTTGGTCGACGGAGGCCGAGGCCACGCCGCCCAGATCGCCGAAGCGGGCGATCAGGTCTTTCGCGATGGGTTTGACGTCGCGCCGCGGGATGCAGCGGAACAGGTAGAGTTCCAGCAATTCATAATCGTGAAGCGCCAGAGAACCCGCAGAGGTTAGTTTTTCGCGCAGCCGGTCCCGATGGCCTGTATGATGCGCGAGATCGGTCATGGATCAGCGGTTATAGGGCGGCCGGTCGAGGCCTTTGGGCGACTTGGTGAAAATCTCCACACCGTCCTCGGTGACACCGCAGGAATGCTCGAACTGGGCCGAGAGCGACTTGTCGCGCGTCACGGCGGTCCAGCCATCGGAGAGGACTTTCACGTCCGGACGGCCCAGATTCAGCATCGGCTCGACGGTGAAGAACATGCCCGGCTTCAGCTCGGGACCTTCGCCATGCTCGCCGAAATGCAGCACATTCGGGCTGTCGTGGAAGTTCTGGCCCAGGCCGTGGCCGCAGAAATCGCGCACGATGGAGCAGCGGCGGCTCTCGCCATATTCTTGGATGATCGCGCCGATCGTGCCCAGCGTGACGCCCGGCTTGATCGCCTCGATACCCGCCATCATCGCCTCATAGGTCGTGTCGATGAGGATTTCGGCCTTCCGCTTTGGCTCGCCCGCCACATACATGCGGCTGGTGTCGCCGTGCCAGCCATCGACGATGACGGTGACGTCGATATTGAGGATATCGCCATTGCGCAGCGGTTTGGGGCCGGGAATGCCGTGGCAGACCACATGGTTCAGCGAGGTGCACAGCGAGTGGCGGTAGCCCCGGTAGAACAGGGTCGCCGGCATGGAGCCGTGATCGAAGGCATACTCGCGGGCCAGCTTGTCGAGATGCTCGGTCGTGACACCGGGTGCGACCTCTGCGGTCAGCATGTCGAGGATCTCTGCCGCCAGGCGGCCAGCCTTGCGCATGCCGGCAAAGCCTTCCGGCCCGTGCAGCTTGATCTTGCCGTCGCGCGGTGCGCTGGCGGCGTCCTCGTCGGTCACGATCTCGTAGGCTGTCGTCAAGTCAGCAGTCCTCCATCTGGTCCTTATATACAAAAGCGCGCGCCGTTTGGAACGGCGCGCGCCTGCATTTTCTTCGCAATTGCGGAGAGGGTCAGTCTTCGCCAGCGTAGAGATTGCCGAAGAAGCTGTCCTCGTTCCAGGCCGGCCGCTCGTCGCTGTCGGCGATTTCGCGGGCGATCATGTAGTTGATGTTGGCAAACTTGGCGCCCTGTTCGAACAGGACCTCCAGCTCGCCGTCCAGCTGGTCGGTCGGACGGTGGTAGTGGGTGTTCAGGAAGCCCATGAAGCCTTCACCCTGGTCCCAGCGCGGATCCGGCGAGGAGAAGCCGGTCATCAGGAAGAGCGACGGCACGCCCTCACGCACGAAGTTGTAGTGGTCGGAACGCACGAAGAGCGATTGTTCCGGCAGCGGGTCCGGGCTGATCGCCACATCCAGCTGGGCGGCCGCACGCGTGGCGATCGGGCCCAGGTTGGAGTGGTTGCCGCCGAAGGCGATCACGTCGGAGAAATCATAGACGATGACCGGCATGTCCAGATTGACATTGGCGACGATCTGCTCGGCCGGAACCGTGGGATTGCGGGCGAAATGCTCGGACCCCAGCAGACCCTTTTCTTCCGCCGCCAGGGCGACGAAAACGATGGTCCGGCGCGGCGTGCCTTCTGCCAGGAAGGTGCGGGCGGTTTCCAGCATGATCGACACGCCCGAGGCGTTGTCGACGGCGCCGTTGCAGATCACGTCTTCCTCATCGGAGGTGCGGCAGGTGCCGCTGGCCCGCTCCAGCTGGCCACCATTGCCGATATGGTCGAGGTGAGCCGTGAGGACGACGATCTCATCGGCCAGTTCCGGATCCGCGCCGCGGATCATGCCGACGACATTGGGATCGCTGAAGGTTTCCGAAATCGTGCGCTGGCGCATGGTGACGGTGTGCGGCAGGTCGAAGCGCGGGAAGCTCGGCTCCTCGGCCTCCATTGCGGCGTTGACCTCTTCCAGGCTCATTTCCGCGCCTTCGAACAGGGCCGCGGCCAGATCGGCGCCGACGCTGGCGGACACCTGGATACCGTCATAGCCGGACGGGCCGGTGGCCGGGGTCAGGCGGGTCGCCGGCAGGGAGGCATAGCCGTCCGCATAGCTCGTCGTGCGCTCATTGTCCCAGTCGGTCAGCGTGATCATGCCGATCGCGCCATGGGCGGCGGCGACATCGCGCTTTGTGGTGGAGGAGTTGTGGTGGGCGCGCTCTTCGCTGATGCCTTCGAACACGCCGCCGGGAACACCGCCGAGCACGACCACGATCTTGCCGTCGACATCGACGTCCGCATAGTCGTCATGGCCGCGATTGGCGGCCGACACGCCGTGTCCGACAAACACCAGCTCGCCGGTGACTTCGGCTTCCAGCACCGACGGGTTCGACCAGATCACGACACCTTCGCCCTGGGCATATTCGGTGCCGTCGAGGCTGAAGCGGTTGTAGTCATTATCGGCGTGGACATCCTGCATCGGCACGTCGGCGAAATAGGTGCCGTTCTCGCCGGCCGGCTCGAGGCCCAGAAGGCGCATCTGCGAGGCGACATAATTGGCCGCGATCTCGTAGCCGTCAGACCCGGTATCGCGGCCGCCCATATAGTCGGACGCCAGGAAGCGGATATGGGCTTCGATATTGCCGGCGCTCACGTCCGGCGTGAACGCGGCGGCGGTCTGCGTGTCGGTGGAGCCGGTCTCGGTGTTGCACGCGACCAGCGCCAGGCCGGCAATTGCCGGAACCAGATACTTCATCAGTAAGGCCTCCCCCAGAGGTGATATCCGGCGCGGACTATAGGCCGGACAGGCGCGGGCACAATGTTACGGGGCTTTAATCTGCAGCCGCCAGGGCCTCGGCAACCGAGGGCAGGACGGAATAATGATCGCGGAAAATCCGGGTCATTCGTGCAGGCCGGCCGGTAGAGAGCTGGAAACACACGACTTTCGTCAGTGCCCGGAAGACCGTCACACCGTCCTTCACCCGCTTGAACTGATAGCGGCGCTCGGCGCGCAGACGGCCGTCCGACTGGGTGATCCAGACCGCGCAGTCCAGCTCGTCGCCGACGCGCACATGGCCCAGATAGTCTGCCTCGGTGCGGATGATGGCGATGCCGCGATCATCCTCCTGGCAGGCATCCATGGAATAGCCCTTCGACCACCAATGGGTCCAGGCAGCGGCATCGGCCCATTCCAGATAGCGCGCATTATTGGCGTGGCCGAAAGCGTCCATATCGGCCTCGGTCACGGCAATGCGGTGAATGTAGGGATCGGGCAGGTCCCAGCCGGTCTCGCTCATACACCCAGCTCCACTGTCATCGGGGTGGTGACGGTAATACCGTCGATTGTCACGTGGCAGGCATAGGCGAGCACTTCAACACCCGCCGCTGCGGCCTCGCGCAGGGTGGCCGCATAGACCGGGTCGATATCCTCTGCCGGGCGCAGGGTGTGGCAGTCGCTGCGCTGGACGATGAAGAGCTGCACGGCCCGGTCGCCGGCTGCGACCTGTGCGGCCAGTTCGCCCAGATGCTTGGCGCCGCGGCTGGTCACACCGTCGGGAAATTCCGCGATGCCGGGACCGCGCTGCCAGTGGACATTCTTCACCTCGACCCAGCAGGGCGGCTGTCCGGCGCTTTCCAGCAGCAGATCGATGCGGGAATTCTCGCCATATTTCACCTCGCGGCGCAGGCTGTCATGACCGGCCAGTTCGGTAATCACCCCGGCATTCACCGCTTCCTCGGCCAGCGCGTTGGCCGTGTTGGGCAGGGCGCCGATGATCGTGCCTTCCGCCTCCACCAGCTCCCAGGTGTATTTCAGCTTGCGTTTGGGATTGTCCGAGCGCGACAGCCACACTTTCAGACCCGGCTCCTTGATGCCTGTCATGGCGCCGGTATTGGCGCAGTGCGCGGTCACTTTGCTGCCGTCTTCCAGCGTCACATCGGCGAAGAAGCGCTTGTAGCGTCTGACCAGACGGCCGGGGATGAGCGGTTGGGAAAATTTCATGGCTTGGACTTCCTAGCGTCTGCCTCATATACCCCCTCGAAGGGCTCGATGAAGGATGGAATCACATGGCGGATACCCGGCGCGTCACGGCAGCGGTTCTCCTGATCGGCGACGAGGTGCTCTCCGGCCGCACCCAGGACAAGAATCTCCAGCAGATCGCGCAATTCCTGGCGCCGCTGGGGATCAATGTGATCGAGGCGCGCACCGTGCCGGATATCGAGGACGAGATTGTCGAGGCGGTAAACACGCTGCGCGCCAAGGCCGATTATGTCTTCACCACGGGCGGGATCGGCCCGACCCATGACGACATCACCGCCGACAGCATCGCCAGGGCCTTCGGCATGACCATCGATGTCCGCGCCGATGCGCTGGCGATCATCGAGGAATGGTACGACAAGACGAAGACGCCGGTCACCGAGAGCCGCAAGCGCATGGCGCGCATCCCCGAAGGCGCGTCGCTGATCAAGAACCCGGTCACCGGCGCGCCGGGCTTCCAGACCGGCAATGTCTTCACCATGGCCGGCGTGCCCGCCATCTGTCGCGGCATGCTGGAGGATATCGCCCATCGCCTGGAAGGCGGCACGGTCACCCTGTCGCGCTCGGTGAAGGGCGATAATCTGCGCGAGGGCGAGATCGCGGAAAAACTGGGCGAGCTGCAGGAGGAGAACCCCAGCGTCTCCATCGGCTCCTATCCCTATTTCATCGAGGTGAAGGCCGGTGAGGTCCGCCGCGGCACGCATCTGGTCGCCCGTTCCACCGACAAGCGCGCCCTGGCCCGCGTCATCGACGCCATCGCCGACCTCGTCCAGGACCTCGGCTACGAACCGCGCATCGATCCGGAGGAGTAGGGCGTTCCCCCCCCCCATTCCATCGGGCGGGGAGGGGCGCCGCGCATGGCGCGGCGAACGGGTGGCCACAGTTTCGTCGCCTCACGACGCTTCGCGCCGCCCCTTCGCCCCTCGCATGCCCCTAGCTGAACACCGCCTTGTCCTTGGCACCGAGCGCCTTGAAGACCATGGCGGCCGGGCAGAAGCCGGTGAAGCTGGTCTGGATCTGGTTGAGGCCGACGAAGGCGGTGAGCAGCAGCCACCACTCGCTGACCTGCCAGGCGAGGATCGCCGAGAGAAGGGTCATGCAGCCGGCGAAGAGCATGACGGCACGTCCGAGAGTCATGAGGTTTCTCCTTCAAGAGAGGCTTCGGAATTGGCCGGCCGGTAGGGCGCATCGCCGTCCTTGAAGACGATGTAGATCGCCGGGATCACCAGCACGGTAAGAAGGGTGGACGAGGCGAGCCCGAACAGGAGCGAGATCGCCAGGCCCTGGAAGATCGGGTCGCCCAGGATGACCGAGGCGCCGATCATGGCGGCGATGGCGGTCAAAAGGATCGGCTTGAAGCGGATCGCGCCGGCCCGCAGCAGGGTCTCGCGCAGGGGTTCGCCTTCTTCGGCGCCGTGGCGGATGAAATCGACCAGCAGGATCGAGTTTCGCACGATAATGCCGGCCAGGGCGATGAAGCCGATCATCGAGGTGGCGGTGAAGGCGGCGCCGAAAATCCAGTGCCCGAAGATGATTCCGATAAAGGTCAGCGGGATCGGGGTGAGGATGATCAGCGGCACGCGGAACGATCCGAACTGCGCCACAACCAGCACATAGATGCCCAATAGCGCCACCATGAAGGCCGCACCCATGTCGCGGAAGGTGACATAGGTGATTTCCCACTCGCCGTCCCACAGCAGGGTGACCTCCTCATCGCCCGGCGGCTGACCATACATCCGGATCCGGGGGGCGGGGATATCCTCGCTCCAATCCCGTTCCGCGAGGGCGTCCTGCACGGCGAACATGCCGTAGATCGGCGCCTCGAAATCGCCGGCCAGTTCGGCCATCACCATTTCGGCATAGCGGCCGTCGCGGCGGAAGATCGGGTAGGAGCCTTCCTCCTCGGTGATCGAGACCACATCGCCCAGCTCCACCACGGTGCGGTCGCCCGGCAGGGTGTTGGCGGGAACGGGGGTGGAGGCGAGGCGTTCGGTCCAGCTGCGGTCGCTGCGCGGCAGTTCCACGGCGATTTCGACCGGATTGCGGCCTTCTCCGCGATGGGAGTAACCCACCGTGGTCCCGCCGATCAGGGCGCCGATCGTGTCGTAGACGTCGGATTGCTGGACACGGAAATATTCCAGGCTGTCCTGGTCGATGGCGATGCGCAGGCGCGGCCGCGGTTCGCCGAACCCGTCATTGACGTCGACGACATAGGGCACGCTCTCGAAGGCCGCGCGGACCTCGCGGGCGACGGCGCGGCGGGTTTCCGCGTCGGGGCCGTAGATTTCCGCCAGCAGGGTTGCCAGCACGGGCGGGCCCGGCGGGATTTCCGCGACCTGGACGGAGGTGCCTTCGGGCAGATCCATCCCGGCCAGCAGCTCGCGGGCTTCAAGCGCGATTTCGTGCGAGGCGCGGTCGCGATGGTGTTTGGGCAGGAGATTGACCTGGAGATCGCCCTGTTCCGGCCGGTTGCGCAGATAATAGTGGCGCACCAGCCCGTTGAAGTTGAACGGCGCCGACGTGCCGGCATGGGCCTGGATCGAGACCGCTTCCGGGATCGCGGCCAGCCGGCCGGCGGCCTCGGTGAGCACCCGGTCAGTGCGTTCCAGCGTGGCGCCTTCGGGCAGGTCGATAATGACCTGGAATTCCGACTTGTTGTCGAAGGGCAGGAGTTTCACCGTCACGCCCTTGAAGTAGAAGGCGGACATGGAGACCAGGGTCAGCACGCCCACCGTCAGGAGCAGGATCCAGGCGGGCTTGCGTCCGGCGATAATGGGGGTGGCGACGCGGCGGTAGAGCCGGCCGAGAATGCCCTCATGGCCTTCCGCATGCCCGGAAACGTCGGATTTGCGGCGGCCGGCGATGACCATCATCAGCCAGGGCGTGAGCACCATGGCCACGAAGAAAGAGAAGATCATCGCGGCGGAGGCGTTGACCGGGATCGGCGCCATGTAAGGCCCCATCAGGCCGGAGACGAACAGCATGGGCAGCAGGGCTGCGACCACGGTGAGGGTGGCGACGATGGTGGGATTGCCCACTTCGGCGACGGCCTCGACGGCGGCGGTGATGCGCGGCCGTCCGTCCTTCATCGCCCAGTGGCGGGCGATATTCTCGATCACCACGATGGCGTCGTCGACCAGGATGCCGATGGAGAAGATCAGCGCGAACAGCGAGACGCGGTTGATCGTGTAGCCCATCAGATTGGAGGCAAACAGCGTCATCAAAATGGTGGTCGGGATGACGACCAGCACGACGAGGCCTTCGCGCCAGCCGATCACGAAGGTGACCAGCAGCACGATGGAAACGGTGGCGAGCCCCAGGTGGAAGAGAAGCTCGTTGGCCTTTTCGTTGGCGGTCTCGCCGTAATTGCGGGTGACAGTGACCTCGACGCCTTCGGGGATCAGGCTGCCGCGCAGCAGCTCCAGGCGTTCCAGAATGTGTTCGGAGACGACGACCGCATTGGCGCCTTCGCGCTTGGCGACGGCGAGGGTGACGGCGGGCGTGCGCTTCCAGCCGGCGGTGGAACCGTGCGCATCCTCGCCATGACTGTCCTCGCCGCCTTCGCGGGTCAGCATCCAGGCGCGGGCCGAGGCCGGTTCGGCGCCGACCACGACATCGGCGACGTCGCGCACATAGACCGGGCGTCCGTCGCGCGTGGTGAGCAGGAGAAGGCCGATATCGGGCATGCCCTGCAGGGTCTGGCCGGCGGTGACGAAACGGGTCTCGTCGTTTGCGGTGACCTGGCCGGCGGGGAAGGCGCGATTGGCCTCGGCGATGCGGCCGGCGAGCTGTTGCAGGGTGACGCCGTATTGCGACAGGCGTTCCGGATCCGGTTCGACGCGGATCTGGTCGGCGCGGCCGCCGGTGATATAGGTCAGGCCGACATCCTCGACGGCCATCAGCGCGGCGCGCAATTCCTCGGCGATATTGTAAAGACCGTTATCGTCCCAGTGTCCGGCCACCTCCGGCGCGGGCGACAGGGTCAGGGCGACAATGGCGACATCGTCAATGCCGCGGCCGACGATGAGCGGCGGATTGATGCCGTGGGGGATGCGGTCGAGATTGGCGTTGATCCGTTCGTGCACGCGCAGGATCGCGTCATCGGCATCGGTGCCGACATCGAAACGCGCAGTGACCATCACCTGGTCGTCTTCGGTCTGGGAATAGACGTGTTCGACATTCTCGATCGAGCGGATGATCGTCTCGAGCGGTTCGGTGACCAGTTCCACCGCGTCCGGTGCGCGCAGGCCCGGCGCGGCGACCATCACGTCGACCATCGGCACGGAAATCTGCGGCTCTTCCTCGCGCGGGATGACCATCAGGGCGATCAGGCCCATGGCCAGCGAGGCCAGCAGGATGAGCGGCGTCAGCGGCGAGCGGATAAAGCCCTTCGCCAGATGTCCGGAGAGGCCCAGCTTCATGGTTGCACCAGCACGTCGCCGGCGGCGATGCCGCCGAGAATTTCAACACCGTCCGCCGTCTCGCGGCCGCGCTGGACGACAATGTCCACGACATGGCCATCGGCCTCGCGCAGGCGGACATAGTCGACGCCATAGCGGTTGATCAGGAAGGCTTCGGGCACGATGACGGCCTCGCGCGCATCGACCTCGACATGCACGCGCACGCGTTCGCCGACAAAGTAATTACCCAACCCTTCGACGACGGCATCGGCGACGACGCGGCCATCCTCGATGCGCGGATAGACCTGGCGGATGCGGCCGGTGGGCGCGACATCGCCGGTCAGGGCCGCGGCATCCACCGTCACCGGATCGCCTTCGGAAATCGTGCGGGCATGGCGTTCCGGCAGGCGCAGGCGCAAGAGATAGAGGTCGGAGGCAATGGTGGCGACCTGTTCGCCCTGCAGCACGACCGAACCGGCGGTCACCGGCACGTCCAGCACGCGGCCGCTGGCCGGGGCGAGCACATCGCCTTCGCGCGATTGCTGCACCAGAACGGCGCGTTCCTGGCGGGCCGAGGCGAGCTGGCCTTCCAGCACGTCGACCTGCGTCCGGGCCTGATCCAGGCGTGCCTGGGGGAAGATGCCGCGCTCGAACAGGTCCTGGGCGCGGGTCAGATCCACGCGGGCCTGGTCCAGCTGGGCCTGCAGCGCCGAGGCGGTGGCGTTGACGGCGCCGATCTGCGGCGCCAGCCGGTCGTCGACCACCACGGCCAGCACATCGCCGGCCGCCACGGCATCGCCCTCATCCACGCGCAGCTCGCCGATCGTGCCGGAGATCCGGGCGCGGGCGGCCACGGTGTCGATGCTCTCGACCGTGGCGAACACGGCCTTGCGGTCGGCAATCCACGTCTGGGTGACGGTGAAACTCTCGCCCGGCTGGGCGAGGGAGGCGGCGGTAACCGCAAGAAGGGCGGTCGCGAGGAGGCCGGCTTTCAGCATGGCGTCAGGCCTTTCCGGTTCAGCGGCTCTGAGGATCGATGACGGCGCCGGTGGCCGGATCGATGGTGATGGTCGGCAGGCCGGCCGTCTTCCAGGCCAGGAGGCCACCCTTCACATGCGCGGTAATCGGCACGGCCGCCTTTTGGCAGCGCAGCAGGGCGTCCATCGAACGCTTGCCGGAACCGCAGTGCAGGATCACTTCGCGCGACGTGTCGAGCGGCAGGGATTGCGGGTCGAAGGTCGAGAGCGGATGCAGCGAGGCGCCGTGCAGGCGCTCGGTCGCGTATTCGCGCGGTTCGCGCACATCGATCAGTACGGCCTTGTTGTCCTGCAGGGCCTTGTAGACGTCTTTCGGGTCGAGTTCGCGAAGGCTCATGACGGGTCTCCCTGTGGGGTAAACTGCGGTTCAAAACATTAGTTGACACTAATTTAGTGAAAGCTATATTAGCTGTCAACGATGTTTCAGATGCCGCGTTCGAGGTGACCCGCGTGACCACAATCGACCCGCAGATTGCGCAATTGCAGGACCAGGCCGGCGATGCCGCCGCCTTCCTGAAACTGCTGGCCAATGAAAAGCGCCTCCTGATCCTGTGCCGGCTGGCGATGGGGGAGGCGACGGTGGGCGAGCTCTGCGAGATCGCCGGCCTGTCGCAATCGGCCATGTCCCAGCACCTGGCAAAAATGCGCAGCGACGGTCTGGTGGAAGGGCGCAAATCCGGTCTCCAGGTCCATTATTCGATCAGCGACGAACGCTGTCTCGGCATCCTCATGCATCTGAAATCGCAGTTCTGCACCGTAGCCGATGCGGTGGCCGGGTAGATTGATCCAACGCAAAGCCGGAGCGCGGCAGTCTGGACAAGAATGACCCGTTCAAGCCGGGTCGGGAGGAAAACATGGCTCATATCGTTGTACTTGGCGCCGGCCTTGGCGGCGTTCCCATGGCCCTGGAAGCGCGCAAGGAATTGCGCTCCAGCGACCGGATCACGGTGGTCTCGGACTATCCCACCTTCCACTTCACCCCCTCCAATCCCTGGGTCGCGGTCGACTGGCGCAAGCCGGAAAAGATCAAGGTCGAGCTGGCGCCGATGCTGAAGAAAAAGGGCATCGACTTCATCCACGCCGCGGCCACGAAAGTCCGCCCCGACGCCAACGCGATCGATCTGGCAAATGGCGAGACGCTGGAATACGACTATCTGGTCATCGCCACCGGCCCGGAACTGGCGTTCGACGAGATCGAGGGGCTGGGCCCGCATGGCGGTTTCACCCAGTCGATCTGCCATGTCGATCATGCCGCGGCGTCCAATGATGTCTGGCAGGACTTCGTGAAGGATCCCGGCCCGATCGTGGTCGGGGCGGTGCAGGGCGCGTCCTGTTTCGGGCCGGCCTATGAATTCGCGATGATCCTCGAGACCGATCTGAGAAGGCGCAAGATCCGCGACAAGGTGCCGATGACCTTCGTCACCTCCGAACCCTATATCGGCCATCTCGGCCTGGACGGTGTCGGCGATACCAAGGGGCTGCTGGAAAGCGAGATGCGCAACCGGCACATCAAGTGGATCACCTCGGCCCGCGTGACAAAGGTCGAGGACGGCATGATGCATGTCGAGGAAGTGGCCGAGGACGGGTCGGTGAAGAAGACCCACGAACTGCCCTTCAAATACTCGATGATGCTGCCCGCCTTCCGCGGTATCGCCGCGGTGCGCGATGTCGAGGGCCTGGTCAATCCGCGCGGCTTCATCATCATCGACGAGCACCAGCGCAATCCGAAGTACCATAATGTCTTCTCGGTCGGCGTCTGTGTCGCCATTCCGCCGGTTGCGGCTTATCCGGTGCCGGTGGGCGTGCCCAAGACCGGTTTCATGATCGAGAGCATGGTGGTTGCCACCGCCCGCAATCTGCGCGCCGACCTGGACGGCAAGCCGGCCAATAATGTCGCCACCTGGAATGCCGTCTGCCTGGCCGATTTCGGCGATGGCGGCGTCGCCTTCGTCGCCATGCCGCAAATCCCGCCGCGCAATGTGAACTGGTCCGCCGACGGCGGCTGGGTCCACCTCGCCAAGGCCGGTTTCGAAAGCTATTTCCTCGGCAAGATCAAAAGCGGCACCGGCGAACCCTTCTACGAGAAGGCCGTGTTCGACATGCTGGGCATCCACAAGGTGAAGAAGGACGGGTAGGGCTTTCCTCCCCACTCGCTCGGTTTTCCCCGGCCTTGTTGTTCGGTCCGGGGAAAACGGCGCTTTTAGCGCTGCCCCCAAATTGCCCCGCTTTCGTCTTTCGGTTGCACCGGCTTTCGTGTTGCAGCTTGATGTGAGGGACCTGACGGGAAGGGGAGTGCTTCCATGAAACGCGCAATCTTGCTGGCGAGCGCCTTGGGCGTCGCTGTGACCGGCTGTACGGCAACGACAAGCGAGCCCGGCGAAGTGGCCGAACGGGACGAGGAATACCG